>ERZ795058.5166-NODE-5166-length-12098-cov-8.972598_pt1 | contig 12098 bp, 9 predicted proteins | sample MGYA00375142_ERZ795058 | MGnify/ENA primary metagenome ERZ795058 (study PRJEB30187, sample SAMN05720210) | activated sludge metagenome | isolation source: anaerobic digester from wastewater treatment plant | place: Japan | collected 2015-04-20 ...
AGATAGATATGTTTGAAAACCTGACAGAAAGACTGGAACGATCGTTCAAATTGCTTAAGGGAGAAGGAAAGATCACAGAAATCAACGTGGCCGAAACCCTCAAGGATGTTCGGAGGGCTTTGCTTGATGCCGACGTAAGCTATAAGGTGGCCAAGAACTTTTGTGATCAGGTTAAGGAAATGGCCATGGGCCAGGATGTGCTGAAATCGGTGCGACCTGGGCAAATGATGACCAAGATCGTCCATGATCGGCTCGTGGACCTGATGGGAGGAGATGCCGCCGGAATCAATGTCAAAGGAAATCCGGGCATTGTTCTGATTTCAGGATTACAGGGCTCAGGGAAAACCACTTTCTCGGCAAAACTGGCCTTGCATTTAAAGAAGAAAAAAGGGATGCGGCCACTGCTTGTCGCGGCAGACGTGTACCGCCCGGCTGCCATGGAACAATTAAAAATTCTGGGGCAACAGGTAGGAACCGATGTTTATATGGAAGCGGGCAGCATGGACCCGGTTCAGATCTCGATTAATGCCAGGGACAAAGCAAAAAAAGAAGGATACGGAGTAGTCATTGTCGATACGGCCGGACGTCTTGCCATAGATCAGGCCATGATGCAGGAGATTACAGCCATAAAAAAAGCACTTAATCCATCTGAAACTTTATTTGTAGTGGATGCCATGACTGGCCAGGATGCGGTAGAAACGGCCCGTGCCTTCCATGACCAACTAAATTTTGACGGGGTTGTCCTTACCAAACTGGACGGGGATACACGTGGAGGGGCTGCCCTGTCGATACGTGCTGTCGTGAGCAAGCCTATAAAATTTGTGAGCACAGGTGAGAAAATGGAGGCCCTGGATGTGTTTTATCCGGCACGTATAGCAGACCGTATACTGGGCATGGGGGATATAGTAAGCCTTGTGGAAAAAGCACAGGAACAATTTGACGAGGAAGAAAGCAAAAAGCTCAGAAAAAAACTGGCACAGGACAGTTTTAATTTTAATGATTTTTTGTCTCAGATCAGTCAAGTCAAAAAAATGGGCAACATAAAGGACCTGGCGGCCATGATTCCCGGAGTATCCAAGGGAATAAAGGATGCAGATATCGATAACGATGCTTTCAAGGGGATTGAAGCGATAATAGCTTCCATGACACCCGAAGAACGGGACAATCCGTCCCTTCTTAATGGAAGCAGGCGTAAGCGTATAGCAGCAGGGAGCGGAACATCCATAACGCAGGTGAATCATTTGATCAAACAATTTGACGATACAAGGAAGATGATGAAAAAAATTGGAACCGGAGGAGGAGCTTCCATGGCAAATGCTTTAAGAAAAGGAGGGATAAGGTAATGATATTGCTGGATGGAAAATCGGCTGCGGAAGCCATGAAAAAAGACATAGCAAAAGAAGTGGCCAGATGGATAGGCGAGTGTGGCAGGAGGCCTCATTTGGCAGCCATAGTGGTTGGCCAGGATCCTGCTAGCCTGACCTATGTAAAAAACAAAGAAAGCGATTGCCGCCAGGTTGGCATGGACTCATCTGTGTACAGGCTGTCGGCGACCATCAGCCAGGAAGGTTTGATAGAATGTGTCAGGACTCTAAATGAGGATCCGGGCATAGACGGGCTGATAGTGCAATTGCCTTTGCCCGGACATCTGGACGAACAGGAAATCATAGAAACTATTGATCCGTCAAAGGACGTTGACGGATTTCATCCGGTCAATGTAGGCAGGATGGTGCTGGGACTGCCTTCTTTTGTTTCCGCAACGCCGGCTGGTATAGCAGACCTGCTTGATTATTACCGCATACCTACCCGGGGAAAGGAATGTGTGATCATCGGGAGAAGTAATATAGTTGGCAAGCCGCTGGCCAACCTGTTGTCCAGAAAGGGCCCGGGAGGAGATTGTACCGTTACCCTGTGTCACAGTCACACCCAAGATCTGGCCAAAGTCTGCCGGAGGGCTGATATCCTGGTTGCAGCGCTGGGAAGGCCTCATTTTCTGAAGGCCAATATGGTAAAGGAAGGAGCGGTGGTAATTGATGTGGGGATCACCCGGATTGAGGACAAGAGCACAAAATCGGGCTTCCGGCTTGCAGGTGATGTGGACTTTGATGAAGTGGCTCCCCGCTGCAGTTACATTACCCCTGTCCCTGGAGGTGTGGGTCCTATGACACGTATATCTTTGCTAAAAAATACCTTACAAGCTGCCCTCAAACGTAATCAGTAAAATTATTATGGAAAGAAGGAATTTTTTAAGAACAGCTTTTCTTGGCACGGTAGCCGGGATAGCGGGTATGAAAAACAATAAGCTCCTGGCCTTAAACAGCAGACCAGAGGCGGATGCCCCACAATCAGAGATCACACCTGACCTGGTGGCTGTCATGGGCTGTGAACCTGATCAATTGTATGCCAGGGCAATTCAGGAAATGGGTGGTATGAAACGGTATATCAAATCCGGGATGAAAGTGGTGGTTAAACCCAATATTGGCTGGGATAAAGCGCCTGAATTTGCTGCCTGTACCAATCCAATACTGGTTGCTGCAATTGTCAGGGATTGTCTTGATGCAGGTGCTTCTGAGGTAAAAGTATTTGACCATACATGCGATCAATGGAAGGGTTGCTACGAAAACAGCGGAATACAGGAAGCAGTCCGCCAGGCTGGAGGCCAGATGGTATATGCCCATGAAGAAAAGTATTTTCGCGAAACGGAATTGCCGTCAGCCATTCGTATGAAAAGGCCGAAAATTCATGAGGCGCTTTTGGATTGCGATGCCTGGATCAATGTCCCTGTTCTGAAAAACCATGGAGGAGCCAGAATGACCATATGCATGAAAAATTATATGGGTATTGTATGGGACCGCAGGTATCTGCATTCCAACGATCTGCAACAATGCATCGCAGATGCTGCAACATTTTCCAAAAAGCCTGTTCTGAATATTGTGGATGCTTACCGTATCATAACACAGAATGGCCCCAAAGGCCGGGGCCTTGAAGATGTTCAGACACCCAAAGCCCTGTTTGTATCTTCAGATATCGTAGCTGTTGATACAGCGGCCACCCAGTTTTTCAATCAGTTCAGCCCCATGACCATACAGGAGGCATCGCACATTCTGCTGGCAGAGAAGCATAACCTGGGCACTACAAAACTCGATAAACTTAACATCAAACGTATTCTCCTCTGATGCAGCTTAGTGGTTTTCTAAGATGGTTCCGCAGGATAACTGCATTGATAGTATTTGCGGGTCTGCTGTATTTTTTTCTTTTCACTTCTGCCCATCTTTCAGCTTTATGGCAGGGCATTATAAAACTACAGGTTGTTCCGGCAATACTTGGAATTACTTCCGGGGGTCTGCTGACCGTTGTACTTGTGTTGCTACTGACGCTAATCTTTGGCAGGATTTATTGTTCTCTGATATGCCCACTGGGGATCTGGCAGGATATCGTTAACCGGGCCGGTCTGTTTTTAAGGGGCAGGAAAAAACGCAGGAATCGTTTCAGCAAGGCACATAATGCGCCCAGGTATCTGATTTTGATTGCTGTAGTAATTTGTGTGGCTTTTTCCTTTATCCTGCCTCTTGTGTGGCTCGACCCTTATGCACTATTCGGGAAGATGGCTGTTAACCTGGGTAGACCCCTTGTCAGTCTGATAGCAGGATCGGAATACGCGGCCTGGAGTCTGGCTGCTTTCATAATATCTGCGGTACTTTTCACAACCATTACAGTAATTGCCTTCTTCAGGGGACGGCTCTATTGCAATACCATATGTCCTGCAGGGACCCTGATGGGACTGATCTCAAAAATTTCCATGTTCAGGATACAGATAGATACAGCTGCCTGTACACATTGTCAGCTTTGCGGCACTTCGTGCAAGGCACGGTGCATAGATTGCAACAGTGCTCAGGTAGATCACTCCCGTTGTGTAGTGTGCATGAATTGCATTTCTGCCTGTCGTCGTGGCGGAATTTTTTACCGGTTTTCATGGAAAAAGAAAAACGGTAAACAACTGACGGATCCCATGCATCAACAACCAAAGCAACAGCGTAATAGCAGGAGGGCCTTTTTGCTGGCTGCAATGGGCGCCGGGATTGGGACGGGAGCAGTATTGCTGAATCGGTTCACAGAAAAAAAACGTGTTCGCATAACCAGTTCCATGCCACCAGGCGCAGGGACCCTGCAAAGGCTTAAAGACAAATGCATTGCCTGCCAGGCCTGTATTGCAGCATGTCCTTCACATATCATCAAACCGGCCATGGGAGATTTCGGTTTTGAGGGCTTTTTATTGCCTTCTGTATCCTATGAGAACGGTTTTTGCGGTTATGATTGTCAGAAATGCCAGGAGGTTTGTCCTTCAGGAGCCTTGAAACTCATGCCGCTTGAAGAGAAAAAACGTATGAGAATCGGGGTCGTAAAGCTTACCCTGGAAAACTGTATTGTAGAGAAATTTGGAACCGACTGCGGTGCCTGTGATGAGCATTGTCCGGTCAAAGCGGTTGAAATGACACCACGTGAAGGGACGAACAAAGTATTTCCAAAAACAAATCCGGCCATCTGCATTGGCTGCGGAGGCTGTGAATTTATCTGCCCCGCTACACCCAAAGCAATAGCAGTCATTCCATTATCTGAACAACGCCAGGCCGATGCTCCCGTTCTGGATGCAAAAATCAAAGTGGAAATCGACGGGTTTGGTTTTTAGTCCTTATCCGGTTCATCTATAAGATCCGGTCTTAACTTCTGGGTGCGATCCACGCTCATCTCTTCCTGCCACCCGCTTATCTTTACGGGATCTCCGCTCAGAAGCACATCTGGAACTTTCCAGCCCATGAAATTGGCGGGCCGTGTGTAAATGGGAGGTGCCAGCAACCCATCCTGGAACGAATCGGTCAGGGCCGAGGTTTGATCTGTCAGCGCTCCGGGTAGCAGCCTGACCACTGCATCGGCAATCACGGCAGCGGCCAGTTCACCTCCGCTCAATACATAATCTCCCACAGAAAGTTCCCTTGTTACCAGGTGGTCGCGGATCCTCTGGTCCACTCCTTTGTAATGACCGCAGAGAATCATGATATTATACAGGCAGGAGATCCGGTTGGCTTCCTTTTGGTTGAAAGGTAATCCATCCGGAGTGGTATAAATAATCTCATCGTAGCTGCGTTCCTTTTTCAGATCCTCCATAAGGCGGAATATTGGTTCTATCATCAGGACCATTCCGGCATCTCCACCAAAAGAATAATCGTCCACCTGCCTGTATTTTCCTTTGCCATACAGCCTAAGATCGTGAACCACGATCTCTACCAGGGAGCGTTCCCTGGCTCTTTTGACAATAGAATGAGATAAGGGGCTTACCAGCAATTCAGGAAGTACAGAGATGATATCAATTCTCATAATGAGGCAAAAGTAATCATTATTCAATATATTGGAGTTTTTCATTACATTTGCTGGCTATAAATACTAATTCCTCCCCATTACAATGGATCCTGAAATGATTACTCCTGCTCCCGAAGAGCAATTCGACAACACAAAACCCGAAAATGACAATGTTGTTGAAGCTACCCTGAACACAGATGCGATTGATTATGCGTCCCTGTCAATTCCTGAACTTCTTGCTGAATTCGAACGACTTATTGAAGCAGAAGATAAGACCGAAATGCACAAGAATGCAGATATCATTAAGTCTTGTTTCTACAAATTGTTAAAGAAAGACCAACCCTCTGCTGTCCCGGAACAAGATACCCCGGAACAGATTCAGGAGACTCCTGAAGAAACGGCATTCAAACGTCTGTATGCCCGTTACAAAGTTTTGCGTGCAGACCTGTTACGCAATATTGAACAGCAGAAGGAAAGAAATCTTGAAGAGAAACAGTCCATCATAGATGGCATCAGGGCACTTTTGGAAAAGCAGGAGGACATCAATCATACGTTTCCCGAATTCCGTGCCCTGCAGCTTCACTGGAAGGAAGTAGGCCCTGTTCCCTTGTCCAGGACTAAGGATATCTGGGAAACTTACCAGCATTGTGTTGAGAAGTTCTATGATTATGTAAAGATCAACAACGAGTTGCGTGATCTGGATTTCAAACGCAACCTGGAAATCAAGGAAAAGCTATGTGAAAAGGCCGAGATGCTTGTCGAGGAAACCAATGTGGTTTCGGCATTTCATAAATTGCAGAAACTGCATGAGGAGTGGCGCGAAACCGGGCCAATAGCACGCGAATTACGCGAACCCATGTGGGAACGTTTCAAGGTTAGCACAACGATAATTAATAAACGCCACCAGGATTTTTTTGAAGATCAGAAAAAGCAGCAGCGCCAAAACCTGGAAGCCAAGCTGATCCTTTGTGAAAAGGCTGAAGCCATCTCCCGTGAGACAACAGACGATGAAGTAAACTGGAACAGAAAAGCCAAAGAACTGGAAGCACTTCAGAAGGAATGGAGAACCATCGGATTTGCCACAAAAAAAGAAAATCAGAAGGTATATGACCGTTTTCGTGCTGCCTGTGATCAGTTTTACGGAGAGAAGCGCGGTTTCTACTCCAAATTCAAAAAAGAAATGCAGGATAACCTGGCACTGAAAACCGCATTGTGTGAACAGGCAGAAGCCATTAATATGAGCGATGACTGGCGGCGTACTACGGATCAGCTGATCCATCTTCAGAAACAATGGAAGGAGATTGGTCCTGTTCCAAGGAAACAGGCCGATGTCATATGGAAACGTTTCCGTTCTGCCTGCGATGTTTTTTTCACCCGCAAGGCAGAGCATTTCTCTAAGATAGACACTGTTTACAAGGAGAACCTGGCCGCCAAGGAAGCCCTGCTAAAGGAAGTTGAAAATTTTGACCCTTCTGCATCTACAAATCTTTCGGCAGCTCTGCGCGATTTTCAGAATCGTTGGATACAGATAGGTTTTGTTCCCGGTAAGGAGAAAGAAAGAATTCAAAATGAGTATAAAGATTTAATAAACAAGCATTTTGGGCATCTCAGCCCGGGCACTTCAGAAAAACACGGCAATTTCCGGCCCGGCCGCGGAGGGCGCCCGGATGAGTACCGAAGCGGAAGGGATAAACTGATCCAGCGTTTCCGTCAGCTGGAATCCGAGATCTCGGTCTGGGAAAACAATATGGGATTCTTTGCAAAATCAAGGAATGCAGATAAAATCCTGGCTGACACCCGCAAGAAGATTGAAACAGCCAGGCAGGAACTGGCTGAGCTGGAAGCAAAGATCAAACTAATGGAAGGAAATGAATAAAAATACGATATGGGCCATTTTGCTGATTGGGGCCATACTGGTGGGTTTCAGCATTTACAACTCCAAAGTGGCAAAGGAACAGCAAAGAGAACAATTCGTACGTGATTCCATTGCCCGCCAGGAGGCCATGGAAGCCATCAGGCAAGAAGAGAGAAACAAACCGCAAGCCGTCCCTGGGGAACAAGGTTTGGAAATTCAGGAGTCTGTCACGGCTCCCGGTGAAAAGTATTCCAATACATTCCTGAACCAATCACTCCAGGGAGAGGAATCTTTTTATGTCCTTGAAAATGATAAAATCAAAGTTTCCTTTACTAATAAAGGGGGCCAGCCATACAGTCTCCAGATAAAGGATTTCAAAACCTATAACGGGGACAGCCTTTTGTTTTTTAGCGGACCCACAAATAAACTCACGCTGGATCTCTATGCCGGGGAGCAGATCAATACTGGGGATTTTTTCCTGGTTCCCAATTATATTGAAGAAAGCAACAGCCTTACTTTTTCATTATATTTTGATCAGGATGCGTACATAGAATACATCTATGTTCTGGAAAAGGAATCTTACCTGCTCAACATGATCATCAACCTGGTGGGGATGGACCGCTTCATACCCCGGAATGTAACCCAGCTGGACCTGAACTGGAACGTAGACATACGTCACCTGGAAAAAGGATTTGACAATGAGAAGAATTATTCTACCATATCCTACAAATTCCCCAGCACAAAAGACGTTGAAAAATTAGGACAGAGAAAAGCCGAAGCCAGTGAATCCATCAAGACACGTGTGGAATGGGTGGCTTATCAGCAGCAATTTTTCTCTGCCATCCTCATAGCCGATCAGAATTTCAACAGCGGTGACCTTTCATACCGTTTCTACGACCCCTCAAACACAGATACCCTGTTGATGAACTGTCGTGCTTATATGCAGATTCCTTATCAGTCATCTGCAGAACATAGTATTCCACTTCAATTCTATTTTGGTCCGAACGGATTCTATTCACTCAAGGCCTACGACCGTTCTTTTGAAAAGATTATTCCCCTGGGCGGGGTGCTTGTCAGTTGGATCAGCCGCTTTCTGATCATTCCCAGCTTCAATTTCCTGAACCGTTTTATCTCCAATTATGGGCTCATTATCCTGCTGATGACCATTTTCATTAAACTGATCATATCGCCCTTCACCTACAGGTCACACATGTCCTCGGCAAAAATGCGTGTCCTAAAACCCGAGATTGACAAGATCAACGAGAAGTATCCTAAGAAGGAAGATGCCATGAAGAAGCAGCAGGAAACCATGGCTTTGTATAAGAAAACAGGTGTCAGTGTGATGGGGGGGTGCTGGCCCATGTTGTTCCAGATGCCCATTCTTTTTGCCATGTTCCGGTTCTTCCCCGGATCAATTGAACTTCGCCAGGAAGGATTTCTATGGGCCGATGACCTGAGCGGTTACGATTCCATCCTGGACCTGCCGTTCAAAATTCCCCTGTATGGTGATCACATCAGCCTTTTCGCACTGCTTATGGCTTTATCCATGTTTTTCTATTCAAAAATGAATATGAAACAACAGGCTTCCAGCCAGCAAATGCCGGGAATGCAGGGGATGATGCTATATTTTATGCCCCTGATGATGCTGGTAGTATGTAACAATCTTTCGGCAGCCCTGAGTTATTACTACCTGCTTTCCAACCTGGTAACCATGTTGCAGACATGGATCATGCAGCGTTTTTTTGTGGATGAGGATAAATTATACAAGCAACTGAAAGAAAAAGCAGAAAAATCACCCGCGACCCCCAAGAAATCAAAATTTCAACAGAGGCTGGAAGAAATGCAGCGTCAACAGCAACAGCAGATGAAAAACAGGAAATGATCGCCTGTAATATCAAACTCTTGCTCCGGAAAATTCCCAGGAACGTGACCCTGGTGGCTGTATCAAAATTTCAGCCAGCACCTATGATTCTTGAAGCCTACAACACAGGTCTTCTTGTATTTGGAGAAAGCCGGTCAAGGGAAATGCTTCAGAAAATTCCTCTTTTGCCGCAGGACATTCAATGGCATTTCATAGGCCATCTTCAAACCAACAAAGTGAAAGAAGTTGTTGGACGGGCTGCGATGATACAGTCTGTAGACAGTGTCAGGTTGTTGAATGCCATCCAGCAGGAAGCTTCCCGGACCGGGGTTGTTCAGGATGTGCTGTTGCAGGTCCGTATAGCTCAGGAAGAAACCAAATATGGATTCATGCCTTCCGAATTGCCTCAGGCTTGCTTATTGCCTTTGCCCAATACAAGGATTTGCGGCCTGATGGGTATGGCTACATTGACAGAAAATAAAGAAAAGGTTAGAAGCGAATTCAGAATGCTGAGGCAGCTTTTTGAAACATTGCGTTCAGGTCCTGATGTCGATTATGAGGCTTTTTGCCATTGTTCCATGGGTATGTCCGGGGATTATGACATCGCAATCGAAGAAGGCAGCACCATGGTCCGGATAGGCAGCGCTATATTTCCACCACGCCCTCAAAAATCCTGACAGCACCCCCGGTAAGAAACACATCGGTGAAAACTGTGTTCTTTTTCTTATAAGACACTTCAAGGTTTCCTCCCTTTGTCTGTATATGCCAGTGATTCAATTCTTTGCCCGTATGTTCCAGCGCCGCAATAGCAGCAGCCGTTGATCCTGTGCCACAGGCCCAGGTTTCATCTTCAACACCTCTTTCAAACGTCCGGACAAACAGACATCCTTCATCCAGTATCTCTACGAAATTCACATTGACTCCCTGTTTTCCAAAATCCCTGTGATGTCTCCAATATGGGCCTTCAGTTGCAATATCTACAGCTTTTACATCGGGCACAAACCGGACAAGATGCATGGAGCCCGTATCCACCACGTAACTGTCTTTCTGGTAATGCCTTATTCCGTGTACATCGTTCAACCGGAGCTGCACTTTTGAATAGTTATCCTTCCTTTCTAGCAGGAATCCCTGGTGAGTCCCGTCAATGGCTTTGAAATAATGGTTCTCAATCCCCAAATGGTCGGCAAATGCCACAAGGCACCTACCTCCGTTCCCGCACATGGTACCCCGGGTCCCGTCTGAATTGAAAAAACCCATGGCATAACTCCAGGGGGCTTCGGCATGCTCCAAAAGCATCAGCCCGTCGGCTCCTATTCCATAGCGACGGTGGCATAAAGCACTGATCTGATTTTCTGAGAGGTGGTGCTGACCTGACAAATTGTCAATTATGATAAAATCATTTCCGGCTCCGTGGTATTTGCAAAATGGCAGTTTCATAAAGTTGGTATGAATTTTGAAATACTTCCTGTCAAAAGTAGTTAAATTAAACAAGATACAGATATGAAAAAGAAAATTGGAATTGTTGTTTTATTGACGGCGGTGGTGAGTGTAGGAACCACAATTTTAGTTAACCACCTGACAAAAAGTAAATATGAAACAGAAAAGGTTTACATAACCACGGGAGAGCAGCCGGTGATTCAAAATGTTTCCCTGCCCGAAGTACAGTATCCCGACTTTACCTATGCGGCGGAAACCGGGGTCAAAGCAGTAGTTCATGTAAAAGTGGTAAAACACGGGCAACAAGCCCAGGGGCCCCAGAGCCTTTTCGATTTCTTTTTTGGTTACGGCACACCTTCACCGCAACCGCGTCCCCAGTTCGGAGCCGGATCCGGTGTCATCCTGACTCCCGACGGGTATATTGTTACCGCAACTCACGTTATTGACGGAGCCGATGAAGTGTTGGTGACCCTGGATGACAAGCGGCAGTTTGACGGCAAGGTGATAGGCAAGGATCCCGCTACTGATATCGCCCTGCTTAAGATAGATGCCACGGACCTTCCTTATCTAAAGTTCGGGGATTCAGATGAATTGCGACTTGGCCAATGGGTTATTGCCATAGGAAATCCATACGATTTACGTTCCACGATAACGGCCGGCATTGTTAGTGCAAAAGGCCGCAGTCTGCCTTCCTATGACGGAGAATTCAAAATCGAGGCTTTTATTCAGACAGATGCTGCCGTGAACCCGGGGAATTCCGGAGGCGCTTTAGTCAACGCCAAAGGAGAACTGGTGGGTATCAATACGGCAATAGCCACACGTACGGGGTCTTATTCAGGCTACTCTTTTGCAGTGCCAAGCAGCATCACCAGAAAGATAGTGGATGACCTGCGTAAATACGGAATAGTTCAACGTGCACTGCTTGGCATAACCATGCAGGATATAACCGGCGATCTGGCCACCGAAAAGAATATTAAGGATATAAAAGGTGTTTACATTCATGAGTTGCTGAAGGACGGCGCTGCAGAAAAGGCCGGTATCAGGGCAGGGGACATATTGCTTCAGGTCGAAGGCGTGGCCGTAAATTCGGGAACAGCCGTCCAGGAGCAGATAAACCGTTTTAGTCCCGGGGACAAGATTGAACTGCTGTTACTCAGAGGAAATAAAGAGGTGAATGTGAACGTTACCCTGCAGAGCCAATCCGGAGACACGGAACTTGTCAAGGAAGGGAAAGGAGACATCACCAATTTCCTTGGTGCACAATTGCGGCCTGTTCCAAAAGAGCTCAGGGACCAGCTCAAAATCCGTTCCGGAATAGAAGTCGTTTCAATAGAAGAAGGAAAATTAAGAGAAGCAGGGATTCGCAAGGGATTTGTAATTACTCACATAAACCAGAAAACCGTAGCGACGGTGCAGCAGCTTGCACTTGCCATTCAAACGGCACAGCGCGGAGTACTCATTGAAGGACGTTATCCTGACGGAACGGTTTATTATTATGCATTAAGCAATTGATTTTATAGTTTTTTCACATTAAATTGAAACTTAAACTGTCCTTTTACGTATAAAAGGGCAGTTTATATTTTTTTACGG
>ERZ795058.5168-NODE-5168-length-12094-cov-3.972423_pt1 | contig 12094 bp, 10 predicted proteins | sample MGYA00375142_ERZ795058 | MGnify/ENA primary metagenome ERZ795058 (study PRJEB30187, sample SAMN05720210) | activated sludge metagenome | isolation source: anaerobic digester from wastewater treatment plant | place: Japan | collected 2015-04-20 ...
CCCCGCGGGGCAGCCAGCAACGCCAGCCAGCCCGCCAAAACCCTACCCAGGGTCAGGGCCGGATGGCAGCGGAGCGGAGAACCCGGCCAGCACACGGGTGATCCACAACTATGGGATGTACCCGCCCTTTGTAGTGGGTGCTTGAGCGCCCTGACCCCAGGGATCAAGGCGCTGATGCGCCAACTACGAACCCCTGGTACGTGGCTTGCTCCGCCACAGTGCGCCGTCTCCATGGGTCTGCTGCGTTGCAGGCCCCTGCGGCGACTCTAGTGCCTGTGTCACTGGTTGGGAGATTGGTCAACCGGAATCTCAAAGCCCTGGTGTTCCTCGCCGGCTCGGGCGCGGTGAGTGCCCTGATCTATTGGGCCGCGCTCGTCCGGCCGTGCAACCTGGTCGCCTTACAGGAGCGCACATCCTACGACCTGGCCGCGGCCGGCGCGGCAGCACCCTATGTGCGGCTCGTCGCCGCATTCGCCGCGCTTGGGCTGCTCTACGTGTTGGCATGGCGCAATGTGCGCCGGGTTCACGGACTGGCCGCCTGGGCCCTCGTGGCCGTGGGCGCCGCCGTGCCCGCGACGCTGCTTCTGCTGATGTACCCCATCGGCGCGGCTGATGTCTTTGCGGATATTATGTACGGTCGCATCCTGTCCCTGCACGGCGGCAACCCCTTCTTCGACGTCGGCGCGGCCTACCCCGGCGATCGCTTCCTCCCCTACATGGCCTGGAGCACGACGCCGGCGCACTATGGGCCGCTGTGTTTGCTGCTGTTTGGCCTCGTGGCGCGCCTGGCGGGCGACGGCGTGGTGGCCAATGTCGTGGCCTTCAAGCTGCTCAACGTGCTCTTTCTGGCGGGGAGCGCCACCCTCGTAGCCGCCACGTTGCGCCGCGCCGCGCCCGAGTGGGCCTTGGCGGGCACGCTGGCGCTGGTGTGGAACCCGATCGTGCTCTACGAGACCGTGGGCAACGGCCACAACGATATCATCATGGCTTTCTGGGTGCTGCTCGCCATCTGGTGCAGCGCGCAACGCCGGCACACGCCGGCCCTGCTGGCGCTCACCGCGGGCGCGCTGGTCAAGATCGTGCCCGCGCTGCTCATGCCGGCGGCGGCGCTGGTGGCCTTGCGTGACCTGGGGCCATGGCGCGCCCGGCTGCGCTTCGCCCTCGGTACCGGTGCCGCCTGCCTGGGCCTGGCCGCGGCAGCGTACCTGCCCCTGTGGCGCGGACCGGCCTCGCTGACCTTCTTCCAGCGCGGGGCCATGTTCACCACCTCACTGCCGGCGGCGCTCTGGGCGGCGCTCGGCGCGACCGAGCGGGCAGGCCAGCTCCTGGGCCTCGCCGCCTGGGCCGCGGCGGGGCTCTTTGCGCTGTGGCGCGCCGGCCGCGCCATGCGCGACGCGACATGGCTAGCGTTCCCACACGCCGCCTACGACATCCTGCTCTTCTACCTGCTGTGCGCCTGCCCGTGGCTCAAGGAATGGTACACCATCTGGCCGCTCGCCGTGGCCGCGGTGATCCCCTCGGGCCAGGCGCTCATCCCGGCCGTGCTGCTCAACTATGCCGGCCTGGCCCAGCCGCTCATCTTCTGGCCCCTCTGGTATAGAGCTGCTCCGCTACCCGATGCCGTCCGTGAGCTGCGGCTCGGGCCGGCCGTCATGGCGTTGCCCTGGGGCTACGTTGTCGCACGGGCGCTGCTGCGTTGGCGACAACACGCGGCCGGCCGCTCCGCGGCGCCATGACCGTTGGCCGGCCGGGGTGTATCCGAATCGCCGGGGAGACACCTGACAGGTCTCCGGAGACCTGACACAGCGATTTCCATGGCGGGCAGGCGATTGGCAAGAACTCCGGCAGAGGCCTGCCCATGCCGCGGCTGAGGGCCCCTCGCTACTCGTCCCCCGTCGGTTGCCGACGATAAAATACACCCGACGGTGCTTGACAGGCCGGCACCGGGGGAGGATAATCAGGCCTTGTGGCACGTCGTCCGCGCTTGGCCACCCGGCCGAGTGGCGGACGCAGCGCAGGCGTTGGAACACACATCGTCCCCCGGGAGCCGGCGATGCGAGAGCAGCAACGAACCACGGATCAGCTCATCCAAGAGCTCGACGCACTGCGGCAGCGCGTCGTCGACCTGGAGCGCGCCGAGGTCGAGCGGCAACAGGCCATGGAGGAGCGCAGCCGGCTGCTGCGCGAGCTGAAGCAAGCCAACGAGCGATTGTTCCAGGCCGGCATCCGCGAGCGCGAGCTGACCGAGGAGGCCGAGCGCCGGGCGGCGGAGGCTGAGCAGGCCCTGCGCCTGCGCGAAGAGTTCCTCTCGGTGGCCGCGCACGAGCTCAAGACGCCATTGACCAGCCTCAAAGGCCACGCCGAGCTGGCCATGCGTCGCCTCGAACGGCAGGATATGCGCGATCCGGATCAGTTGCGCCACACACTCGAGGTGATCGACCGCCAGGTCGACCGCCTGGCGAACCTGGTGGCGCAATTGCTCGATATCTCGCGCCTCGAAAGCGGCGAGCTGCGGCCCGGCCGGCGCGAGATCGACCTGGTGCCCCTGACGCGGCGCATCGTCCAAGCCATGCAGTCGGGTACGGCACGCCACACCGTCACCCTGTCGGCGCCCGAGTCGCTCAAGGCACGCGTCGATCCTCTGCGCATCGAGGAGGTGCTCTACAACCTGCTCGACAACGCCATCCGCTACAGCCCCAAGGGTGGGCCGGTGCAGGTCGAGCTCGGCGCACCCGAGAAAGGGCTGGTGCGCATCGCGGTGCGCGACCATGGCATCGGCGTCCCCCCTGCGCAGCGCGAGCACCTGTTCGACCGCTTCTTCCAGGCGAGCCGGCGGCCGGCGGGCGGGCTTGGCCTGGGGCTCTACGTCGCCCGGCGCATCGTGGAACTGCACGGCGGACAGATCTGGGCCGAGTTCCCCGAGGACGGCGGCAGCCGCTTCGTGGTGACGCTGCCGGCCGGCACTGTCAAAGAAGAGTGACTATCCCCATGCGCATCCTGATTGTCGACGATGACGAGAGCATCCTGGATTTTGTGTGCGAGGCCGTGGCCGATGAGGGGCACGAGGCGCTGACCGCCACCGACGGCGCTATCGCCCTCGACCTGACCCGCACGCAGCCGCCCGACCTCATCCTCCTCGATATGCGCATGCCCATTGTCGATGGCTGGGCCTTCGCCGAGGCCTACCAGGCGCGGCCCGGCCCCCACGCGCCACTGGTCGTCATGACCGCCGCCCGCGATGCGGCCGACATCGCCAACGACATCCACGCCGCCGGCTACCTGGCCAAGCCCTTTGCACTCGACGATCTGCTGGCCGTCGTCGAGCGCTTCCAAAGGAGGTCACATGTCGAAATGCAGAGTACTCGTCGCCTACAGCAGCAAGCACGGGGCGACGGCAGGCATCGCTGAGCGCATCGGTGAGGTCCTGCGCCGCAGCGGTGTCGAGGCCGATGTGCTCAGCGCCGAGCGCGTGCGCGACCTCACGCCCTACGGCGCCGTGGTGTTGGGCAGCGGCGTCTATGCGGGCAACTGGCTCAAAGGCGCCGCCAGCTTGCTGACCACGAACGAAGCCGCGCTGGCCACGCGCCCCGTCTGGCTCTTCTCCGACGGGCCCACCGGCGAGGGCGACCCCTCGGAGCTCATGAAAGGCTGGCGTTTCCCGCAGGCGCTGCAGCCCGTGGCCGACCGCATCAAGCCGCGCAGCATCGCCTTCTTCCACGGCGTCATCGACCCGGCCACGCTGGGCTTCGGCGAGAGGCTGATCGTCAAGGCCATCAAGGCGCCCACAGGCGACTATCGCGACTGGGCGGCCATCGAGGCCTGGGCCGGAGAGATCGCCGCCGCCTGCGCCTGATCCCGCACCAAGCAGAGGCGGCTCCCACAGCCTGCCCTGAGCGCAGCGAATGGGCCGCCGGATGTGGCCGAGCCAGAGCATTCTATCCTCGGGCATAGGTCTGCCCAGGCCGCGGCTGGCCCCCCCTACGGTTCCCCCATCGCGGGGGAATCGGGTTGCCTTCCGCCGCACCGCATCGCTCGTTTGTCGCTTCTTGGCCACACAGGACGCGGTGGCGCGACCCGATTCCCCCGCGCCGGGGGAACGGTAGGGGGGGGCCCCAGCCCATGGACGCGGCAAGCGAAGTGCTTCCAGGTGGATTGTGTGCTACGCGAGCGTGCGCCAAGGCCGACCGGGGCGGGCCACGAATGACACGAATCGGAGATGACCACTCAAGTGTGACTCTAGTCACAGACATGCGGCCTCCTCTGGCCTATACTGCCGGCACAACCAACGCCCCGCCGGCGCAGCATCGCCACCCGGCCGGGGCCAGCCAGAGGAGGCAAACAGCGTGTTCTGTAACCAGTGTCAGGAGACGGCCAAGAACCAAGCCTGCACGCAGCGCGGCATCTGCGGCAAAGACGCCGAGGTCGCGGCGCTGCAGGACCTGGTGGTGTACCTTGCCGGCGGCATCGCATTGTACGGCACCAGGGCACGCGCGCTGGGCGTGAGCGACCCCGAGGCCGATCTCTTTGTCGCCGAGGCCCTCTTTGCCACAGTGACCAACGTCAACTTTGACCCCGACCGTTTTGTGGCCCTGGCCCAGCGCGCCCTCGAGCTGCGCGAACGCCTGCGCGGCCGCTTCCTACGGGCCTATGAGGCACAACACGGCCGGCACTTTGCCGAGGCGCTGCCTGAGGCCGCCACCTGGGCGCCCCGTTCGGCGGCGCGCGACGAGCTGCTCGCCAGGGGCATGCTCGTGGGCATCACGGCGGGGCAGCCCGATGAGGATGTGCGCTCGGCGCGCTCGCTCCTGCTCTACGGCCTGAAGGGGCTCGCTGCCTATGCCGATCACGCCGAGATCCTCGGCCATCACGAGGAGGACCTGCTCGCCTACATGCAGGATGCCCTGGCCATGATCGCCGGCGACGCGGGCACCGTCGACGAGCTGTTGGCCATGGCCCTGCGCTGCGGCGAGATGGGCGTGCGCGCCATGGCCCTGCTCGACCAGGCCAATACCAGCACCTACGGCCAGCCGAGCCCCACCCAGGTGTCGCTCGAGGTGCGCCAGGGGCCGGCCATCCTCATTTCAGGCCACGACCTGCGTGATCTCGAAGAGCTGCTGCAGCAGACCGCAGACAGCGGCATCAACGTCTACACCCACGGCGAGATGCTGCCGGCCCACGCCTACCCCGAGCTCAAGAAGCACGCCCACCTGGCCGGCAACTATGGCGGCGCCTGGTGGCAGCAGCGCGACGAGTTCGACGCCTTTGGCGGCGCCATCCTGCTGACGACCAACTGCCTGGTGCCGCCCAAGGCGAGCTACCGCGACCGCCTGTTCACCACCGGCCTGGTCGGCTGGCCGGGCGTGACGCACATCGCCGACCGCGCGCCCGGCGGCCAGAAGGATTTCCGGCCGGTTATCGCCCGCGCCCTCGATCTGGGCTCGCCGCGGCCGCTCGAGCAGGGCGCGGTCACGACCGGCTTTGCCCACGGCGCGGTCCTATCGCTCGCCGGGCCGGTGCTCGACGCCGTCAAGCGCGGCGCCATCAAGCGCTTTGTGGTCATGGCCGGCTGCGACGGCCGCCAGAAGGAACGCGAGTACTATACCGAGCTCGCCCGGCGCCTGCCGCAGGATACGGTCATCCTCACCGCCGGCTGCGCCAAGTATCGCTACAACAAGCTCGGCCTGGGCGATATCGACGGCATCCCGCGCCTGCTCGACGCCGGGCAGTGCAACGACTCCTACTCACTCGTCGTCGTCGCCCTCAAGCTGGCCGAAGCGCTGGGCCTGGAGAGCGTCAACGACCTGCCCATCGACTATGCGCTCGGCTGGTACGAGCAAAAGGCCGTGCTGGTGCTGCTGGCGCTGCTCTCGCTGGGCGTAAAGCGCATCCGCCTGGGGCCCACCGTGCCCGCCTTCATCTCGCCCAACGTGCTCCAGGCGCTGGTCGACAAGTTCGAGATCGGGCCCACCACCACCGTCGACGAGGACCTCGCTGCCATGATCGCTGCCGCCTAGCAGTCCGTCGCCCTGGTTTTGATGGGCGTAGCCTAGCCCCCCTTGGCCGCCGCAGGCGGCTTGGTGGGCGTCGTAGCCCATCAAAACCAGTGCGACGGACTATTAGCGAAGCTTCGCCTCAAACTGACGAGGATATCCACCGCGGAGGCGCAGAGGACGCAGAACTGTGACAGGCTGCCAGGCGCGCATACTCACCAGAAGTACGGCCACCCCCAGCCGCCGCCTGCGAGCATGGCCGCACCGGCGCAGCATGCGACCAGGAAGAAGCCCAGTTGCATGATGCCCAGCACCAGCCCCACGCTCGTCAGGCCGTAATGGGGGTAGGGCATGCCATAGTAGGCCGCGTAGGCGCGCATCTGGCGCTGCGCCACATAGCCGGTGTACATCGCCGCCAGCCCGCCGAAGAACGGGATCAGCCAGCCCCCCAGCCCCGTCGCCAGGCAGACCCAGGGCAGGTAGGTCGGCACGATCACCGGCGGCACCGGGGGCATGGGTGGCATCGGCGGCATGAACGGCGGATAGGGCGGGTAATCCTGCATCAGCGCCCTCCTCTGCGGCTCAAGGGCACAGCACGCGCACGTTATCCACATACACCGTGGCCGCCTCGCGCCCGTGGTAGACGACCTGAAAGGGCACGGCGATGCTCGCCAGGTCGGCGGTTGTGAACTGCGCCAGCGGAATGCGGTAGGAGGTCCTCGCCATCCCCAGCGTCAGCGGCACCAGCGTCTCCGAGCCGTCGGCGTCGGCGCTATCCTTCATGCCCAGCCCCACCTGAACGCCCTCGCGCGACGCCCAGAGATCGGCGACAAGGACGCTGCACGCCCTGAGGTCCATGGGCTGCCCGGCACTTATGAAGGCCGATGCCCACGCCTGGTCCGGCTGGAAATCGATCTGCAAGCTGGTTCCGGCGCTCCTCAGCCAGCCGCTCGTCCCGCGCTCGTTGCTGATGCCCAGCGTGTAGCCCGCCGCCAATGCGCCGTCAGAGCGCGATGCCCGCAGCCGGCGTGGGCGTCGCTCGGGCTGTTGGCTGCTGGCCGGGCGTGCGGCCACAGACGCACCCCGCCGCGGGCTTGGGCGCGCGCTGGGCGTCAAAGAGGCCCCAGAAGGGCTCCACCGGGCGCCTGGTCTTCCCGGTCTGATCAAAGGCCTCGAGATACGTGAACGGCACCTGCGCCTGCTGCAGGGCCTGGTAGTAGGCCGCCTGCGCCGCCTCGCTCACCCTGGGGTCGCCCGCGCTCGGCAGGCCCACCTCGCTGAGCAGGATCATGCGCCCCGGCCCGGCCCGCCCGCGCAGGTTGCCGTACTGCACGGCCGTCCACTGCACCGCCTGCGCCGGCTCGATCTGGTTCGCCCAGTAGGGATGCACGATCGGCGCCAGCCAGTCGCCCAGCTCCAGCAGCTCGTCGCCGTCAAAGTAGTCGTCGATGCGCTCTGCGGTCGTCACCGCCCGGCCCGTCTCGCCGCGCACGCGCGCCAGCACCTGGCGCAGGTCCGCGAGCGCATAGTTGTGGTCGCCCACGCCCTCGAAACCCACGATGTAGCCATCGACAGCGGGCGCGGCCGCGATGGCCGTCGCCACCTCATCCTCGCTCAAGGGGTCCCACACACCCATGATCACCTGCGCAAAGCCGGCCTCGTGCGCCAGTTGCGGCAGCGCAGCCAGCGAATGCTCGGCGCGGTAGGTCATCAGCCCGCGAAAGCCGGCATCGTAGAGCAGCGCCAGGTCCGCGCGCAGCGAGGTCGTCGACGGCAACTGCCCCACGTCGGGGCTATAGTTGGTCGGCGAATAGGCCACCCAGCAGAGCGCCGGGTCGGGCAGCGGCACCGTGGGCGTCGCGCTCGGGGCCGGCGTCACGGTCGGCGGCACGGTCAAGGTCGCCGCCGGCGCCGGTGTGTCGCTCGGCGCCGCAGAGCAGCCCGCCACCGCGGCCAACAGCGCCAGCAGCAGCGCAGCCGGCAGCCAGGTATGCCACCATCGCGTCGACGACGATCCAAAACACCAGGAGACCGATCGGCATAGGCCACCTCCCATCTGCGAAGTGCATGCAGCCGGCCCGCGACGGTCTCTCATTACCCATCCTGCATCATGTTTATGCTCTCTGCAAGTGCCTTTCCAGCCGGCGCAGCATGGCGGCGCGCACGCTGCGTCACCGCCGGCCACCGCTGGCTTGGCGCTACTACGCCCGGCCGCGACCCCAGCAGTACTACAGCCGTACTTGGCGCTGCCGCTGCTGGCGGTCCGGGTAGCTGCCGGCCGGCACGCTCCGCATGAGCCCGGTCCTGGCCCGGAAGGGGTCGTTTTGGCGGGTTGGCCAGAGCCGTGGCTGCCCGCGGGCGCACAGAGAACTGTGCCTGTGGAGGTTGCGCTGCGCCCATGGGGCGGCCACGGCTCTGGCCAACCCGCCAAAACGACCCCCAAGAGGCTCCATTCCGGTCATGTGCGAAGCTTGGTGCCCGGATGACCTGCCTCCCCCGGGAATGGGAGATCGGGTCTGTCGGTCACCGGTTCCTCTATGATACGCACATCTCCCCCTTGACCCGTTCGCCGCTGCGTCATACAATATGCACATCTTCAACCCGGAGTACCTCTGTATCTTTGGCCGGTGATGCAACCCTGCGTTGGTCACTGCTCGTATCAGAGGATTGCAGCGATGAAGATGAGATTGGTGCTCGTCCTCCTCACCATCGTGCTCCTGCTCGCCGCCTGCCGGCCCACGGCGCTCACGGCCACCCCCATCCCCACGCGCCCCCCGGTCCCCACCGCCGCGCCGCCGCCTGTGCCCGCCGCCACCCCCGCCGGTCAACTGCACGTCATCCTCGACGACGACGGCAGCCCCGACGGCACGACCGCGCTCTTCTACTTCCTCAGCCACCCGCAGGCCTGGGTCGACGGCGTCGCCGTCACCTACGGCGAGGCCCACCCCGCGGCCTACATCCAGCACCTCGGCCGCGTCCTCGACGACCTGGGGATCCACGACATCGCCCTCGGCGCCGGGCAGGACGGTCTCCCTCCCGGCGGCACCGACTTTCCCGCGTGGCTGCGCGACGCCGCCGACAGCTACTGGGGGCTGCCGCTGCCCTACCCCGAGCGCACCTACCCCGCGCAGGACGCCGCCGCGCTCATCGTCGCCCTCGCCCACCGGGCGCCCGAGCCGGTCACCATCCTCGTCAGCGGCCCCTGCACTGACCTGGCCCGCGCCCTGCGCATGGACCCCGCCATCCGCGAGCACATCGCCGCCGTCTACCTCATGGGCGGCGCCGTCCACGTCGCCGGCAACCTCCGCGGCCTGCTTCCCAACGCCGAGAACACCGTCGCCGAGTGGAACATCGCCGCCGACCCGCGGGCCGCCCAGGAGGTCTTCCAGTCGGGCCTGCGCATCTGCCTCGTCCCCCTCGACGCCACCAACCAGGTCAGCATCAGCCGCGCCGACATCGAGGGCTGGCGCTCCGGCAGCCGCGCCGCCAACATGGCGGCCGATCTCGGCGGCATGCTCACGCGATCGGCGCAGGGCAGCGCCATCTGGGACCTCCTCACCGCCGCCATCATGGTCGAGCCCGACCTCTGCCCGCCCGAGCCGTTGCACCTCGAGGTCGTCACCGACCCCGGCGCCACGTCGGGGCAGACCATCGTCGTCGCCGGCGCCCAGCCCAATGTCGACGTCTGCCTGCACCCCGATGTCAACAGGATCAAGCAGACGCTGGCTGAAGTCTTCGCCGCCGGCCGGTGAGCGTGAGCAGCCGGAACGGAACCCGTAGGGAGGGCCAACCTCCTCTTATCGCCCACAAGATTGGAGAGCGCCATGCCCAAGTCACCCAAGATCGTGCTGATCGGCGCCGGCAGCGCCATCTTTGGCCTCGGCAACCTGGCCACCCTGATCCGCTCGCAGCGGCTGCAGGGCTCGGAGGTCTGGCTGGTGGATATCGACGAACCGGGCCTGGAGACGATGACCCGCCTGGCGGAGCGCATGACCGCCGAGTGGGGCACCGCGATGCGCATCCACGGCACGACCGATCGCTGCCAGGCCCTGCCCGGCGCCGATTTCGTGGTGGCCTCGGTGCAGGTGGGGCCGCGCGAGACGGTATGGCAGCAGGATTGGGAGATCCCCCTGCGCCATGGCGTGCGCCAACCCTACGCCGAGAACGGTGGGCCGGGCGCCTTTGCCCACACCGCCCGCAACCTGCCCCTCATGATCGCCATCGCCAGGGATATGGAGCGCCTCTGCCCCGAGGCCTGGTTCCTCAACTTTACCAACCCTGTGCTGCGGCTGACGTGGGCCATCCGCCGCTACAGCCGGATCAAGGTGGTGGGCCTCTGCCACCAGCTCGTGTGGGCCCACGCCATGGCCATGGCCGTCCTGGCCGACCGCTACGGCGTTGCCACCCCCGAGGGGTTCAACGTCCACACCGATGCCGCCAACGAGGCCAGCTTTCTGCCGGTGGCGCTGGCCGGCTACATGCATCTCGACGTCAAGGCGGCCGGGCTGAACCATTTCTCCTGGGCCTACGACATCCGCGACCGCCAGACCGGCGAGGACCTTTACCCCCTACTGCGCAAGCGCTGGCTGCACGGCTACCGCAGGGATTTTGAGCCCCTGACGCGCGAGCTCTTTGAGATCTTTGGCCTCTTGCCCACCCCCGGCGACAGCCACCTGTGCGAATACCTGCCGTGGGTGCACGACCCCATCGCCAGGCCGTGGGAAAAGTACGACCTCAAGCTGCAGAGTTGGGAGGGCAACCGCCGGCGGCGCGGCGAGCGCCGGCAGGCGGCGAGGGCCCTGGCGGCGGGCCAGGCCTCGCTCGAGCCGCTGCGCCGCGCCCACACCGAGGGCCTGCCCGAGATCATCGAGGGCGTGACCTTCAACGGCAACTTTTTCCATCACCAGGTGAACGTCCCCAACGATGGCTGCATCACCAACCTGCCGGCCGACGCCATCGTCGAGGTGCCCGGCGTCGTCTCGGGCTGGGGCATCCGCGGCCTCAACGTGCCGCCCTTGCCCGAGCCGATCGCTGAGCTCTGCCGCCGCGAGCTGGCCTACAGCTCCCTGGTGGTCGACGCCTGCTACCATGGCGACCGCGACCTGGCCCTGCAGGCGCTGCTCCTCGACCCCATGGTCAACGACATCGGCCGCGCCCGCGCCATCCTCAGTGATTTCCTGAGCGAGTTTGCCGAGTACCTGCCGCAGTTCCGCGGGTGACCGCAATGAGGAGGAATGGGATAAGGATCGGGCCGGCCCGATCCGCGCGGGCGAGATGCAGGGCCCTGCGGCACGTCTCTTGCGGGCCGCGGGCAAGGAGGGCACCATGGCGCAGGTAGTGGTCGAGACGACAGCCGGCCGCGTGCGCGGTACGTTGACCGGTGACGGCATTCACTCCTTCAAGGGCATCCCCTACGGCGCGCCAACCGGGGGCGCCAACCGCTTCAGGCCGCCGCTGCCGCCCGAGCCCTGGGCGGGCGTGTGCGACGCCCTGGAGTACGGCCCCATCTGCCCGCAGCCGGGCCCCGAGGTCTGGCACCTGACGCCGGAGATCATGTCGCTCTTCGCCCCCGATGGCGCGCCGCAGGTGCAGCCGATGGGCGAGGACTGTCTGGTGCTGAACGTGTGGACGCCGGGCCTGCAGGGCGGCAGCCGCCGGCCGGTGCTGTTCTGGTGCCACGGCGGCGGCTTTATCTCCGGCTCCGCCGCATCGCCCTGGACCGATGGCGCCGCCCTCAGTCGCCAGGGCGACGTGGTGGTCGTGTCGGTCAACCACCGTCTCGGCGCGCTGGGCTATCTCTTCCTCGAGGACCTGGCAGGCGAGGCCTATGCCGGCTCGGGCAACGCCGGCATGCTCGACCTGGTGCTCGCCCTGCAGTGGGTGCAGGCCAACATCGCGGCCTTTGGCGGCGACCCGGGCAACGTGACCATCTTTGGCGAATCGGGCGGCGGCATGAAGGTCAGCGTGCTGTTGGCCATGCCGGTGGCGCAGGGCCTCTTTCACAAGGCGATCATCCAGAGCGGGCCGGGCGTGCACATGCGCACCCGTGCGCAGGCCACCCGAAGCGCCCGCCACGTGCTGGGCCGGCTCGGCATCGCCCCCAC
>ERZ795058.5175-NODE-5175-length-12084-cov-4.240253_pt1 | contig 12084 bp, 7 predicted proteins | sample MGYA00375142_ERZ795058 | MGnify/ENA primary metagenome ERZ795058 (study PRJEB30187, sample SAMN05720210) | activated sludge metagenome | isolation source: anaerobic digester from wastewater treatment plant | place: Japan | collected 2015-04-20 ...
TTAATGGTAAATAAACAAATAATATCAGTAGGATGAACTATTATTCAGGGACGACTAGCGTAGTGTTTCAAAGATACATTTACAACGACGCTTATCTGTGTTATTATTCGATGCATGTGGAAACCAGCTAATGCTTTGATTGTAACGGAAGAGCAACGCAGAATCATGGAGGCATGGGTTCGAGCAAAGACGACGCCTCAAAGAGTTGTCTTGCGATCTCGTATTTGCTTGCTCGCAGCGGACGGCGTATCTCATAACGCCATTGCCAAAAGATTGAATACTTCTCGACCGACGGTTCTTTTGTGGACGGAGCGCTTTCGCAAACAAGGCGCTGCAGGGTTGTCTGAGGATGCACCCCATGGTCCCAGTTCGCGGAGGCTTAATGCTGAGAAAGTTCGGTTTGGAGAAATAACGCGAAAAAAGATTCGCCGGGGTGTGTTCCGCAGTGTGCCGGAATTGGTGGCTACCATAGAAGAATACATCCGTTGTCATAACGAAAATCCCAAGCCCTTTATCTGGACTAAACGAGCTGAACAAATAGTTGAAAAACTTGCCCGCTGTAAAGCCGTTATTGAAACACTACAATAGAACTAACGAGTGATGACTGTAAAAACATTCGAGGGCAGCCACCCTCATTCCTCAAGATAGTGAACAATGTTGTCATCGTTGAGCAGGGCAGTGACGGCTTCCGTTAAAGCGTTGGCGCCCGCATAGTATCTTGCCATTTCCCCAAACGGCGAGGCCCGGTGGATATTGTTCCCTTCATATTCTTTGAAATAACCGCTCCCGGCGGTTACCTTCAATATTATCACACATCTTACCCCCGTTATTTCACTTCGGAGTGTTCCTTTGGTGACGGCGAGACGCAGGGTTTTGGCGGCACCCCGGGAAATCAACACTTTTCTTTGCGTGAGCTCCTGAGCAAGCAGATCAACCGCCTGAATGGTCCATTCGTTCAAATCACCCACCCAATCAATCGCAGGTCCTGATTTAAACACAGCCTTGGTTCCCGGTTCCTGAGCATTGACCAGATTGATTGGACCTTTGATTTTCGAAATTTTGGGCACCAGTTCGGGTTCAAGGGGAAACGGCTTGACGATGTAGTTGCGGGTGCATCCGCAGAAGAAAACAAACATTACCAATATGATTATGGCAACGATACGCCTGAATCGCATACTGCCCTCATTAATAATTTTTTGACGAGAAATTTCTTTTTGCGTCAACAGTATAAGAAACAATTGATATTAAATGGATTGAATTATTGATAAGAATTCCCTTTTTGGCACGTCGAGTATAAGGAAATATCCGTTTGTATGTCAAGGCAATTTGATTGTGCAATGATATCTTGACAATTCCGGCCTGGTTCGGTATATGTCGCGCCACGTAAAGAAGAGGGTTAGGCGCGGATTGAAAATTTATCCGCAAGAGGGCTGCAGGTAGAGCCCTTTTTTTATTATGTATTATGTAGTATCGAGTAAATGCTGGAAATCTTAGTATCTGAGTAAAGATAAAAATTTCTCCCTGCGGTCGAAATGACATAAGTTGTGATAAGTCGAATGGACCGATATGGTATGGTAATGATATGAGTAACGAGAAAGAAATACAACGACGGCGGACGTTTGCCATCATCAGTCATCCCGACGCGGGGAAAACGACCTTGACGGAGAAGCTCCTCTTATATGGCGGGGCGATCCAGATGGCCGGGGCCGTCAAGGCCCGGAAGGCCACCCGCCACACGACGAGCGACTGGATGGCCATGGAGCGAGATCGGGGCATTTCCGTCAGCACGTCCGTTATGAACTTCAGCTACCAGGATTACGAGGTTAACCTCCTCGATACGCCGGGCCATGAGGATTTTTCGGAGGACACCTACCGGGTGCTGACCGCCGTGGACGGGGCGCTCATGGTCATCGACAGCGGCAAGGGCGTCGAGTCACGAACAAAGAAGCTGATGGAAGTCTGCCGCCTGCGCAACACCCCCATCATCACTTTCATCAACAAACTCGACCGGGACGGTCTCGACCCTCTGACCATCCTGTCGGATATCGAAGACTCCCTTCAGATCGAATGTGTGCCCATGACCTGGCCCATCGGCATGGGAAAGCTTTTCAGGGGGACCTACGATCTCTACCGGAAGGAACTGCATCTTTTCTCCCAGACCCATCACGGCCGGATGCAGGAAGGAATCGTCATCCGTGATCTCTATGATCGGCAATTGGATGATTTGCTCGCAGGCCGGGCGAACGAGTTAAGGGACGACGTGGAACTTCTGTCTGAAGCGGCCAACCCCTTCAGCCGGGAGGAATATTTGAAGGGAAACCAGACGCCGGTCTTTTTCGGCAGCGCCGTCAACAATTTCGGCGTTCGGGAGCTCTTGAACACCTTTGTCGAACTGTCTCCCGCACCGTCGCCGCGAGAGGCGACCACCCGCATGGTAGACCCCGCGGAGGAGGATTTTTCCGGCTTCGTTTTTAAGATTCAGGCCAATATGGACCCGGCCCACCGGGACCGGATCGCCTTCTTCCGGATATGTTCCGGGCGTTTTTCTCCGGGCATCCGGGTGCGGCACCACCGTCTCGGGAAGGAAATCCAGATCAATCAGGCCACCATGTTCATGGCCCAGGAGCGAAGTCACGTCGAGGAAGCCTTTCCCGGCGACATCATCGGTATTCATAACTACGGAACGATCAAAATCGGCGACACCTTCACGAAAAAAGAATCTTTGCGCTTCACGGGGATTCCAAATTTCGCTCCCGAGCATTTCCGCCGGGTGCGTTTACGCGATCCCCTGCGGTCGAAGCAGTTGGAGAAAGGTCTGACCCAACTTGCCGAGGAGGGGGCCGTTCAGCTCTTCAAACCCCTGGGGCACAGCGATTTCATCCTGGGGGCCGTCGGCGTCCTGCAGTTCGACGTGATCCTCGCCCGCCTGCGGGATGAGTACAATGTCGATTGCCTCTGCGAAGCCATCGATTACACGACCGTCCGCTGGATTCACTGCGATACCAAGATCACTCTCAAGGAATTCGAGAAGGCTGCCAAATCCTACCTGGCCCACGATGCGGAAGGGAACCTTGCTTACCTCGCCCCGAACGAATGGCGCCTTCAGGACACGAAGAAGCAGTGGCCGGACATCGTTTTTCACGCGACCATCGAGCACAACTACGCCCGGGACTAAGTCAAACCGTCATCAAAAGCTTGCCGGGAACCACCCGATATCGTCCTTTATTATTCAATGATATTAGCGGATTATATTTCTTATGACCGATAATGTGAGAAGATCGTCCGTTTTTCAGCTGAGTTGGAACCCCTTTTCCCGGAACAGACGGAGACATGCAGTTACGACTGCGGGATCATAGAAAACGCCCTGATGGTCTTCGATTTCCCGGAGGGCGGCGTCGATCCCTACAGAGGGACGGTAGGGGCGGTGGGAGGCGATGGCTTCGACAACATCAGCGCAGGCAATGATGCGGGCTTCGATGAGAATTTCGTCACCCTTTAACCCCAGAGGATAGCCGGTACCGTTGTATCGTTCGTGATGCTGGCGCACAATGTCCGCCAGCGGCCAGGGGAAGTCGATGTCCTTCAGCATCTGATAACCGGCTTCCGCGTGCGTTTTGACCAGTTCATACTCAATGTCCGTCAATTTTCTCGGCATGGACAAAATCTCCGCCGGGATAGAAATCTTGCCGACGTCATGGACGACACCGGCCATCCGGATGCCGTCGATCTGCCCGGAAGGCAGATGCATTTCCGTGGCAATGGCTCGTGCCAGATTTGCCACTCTTCTCTGATGCCCTGACGTGTAGGGATCCCTTAATTCGACGGCGTTGACAATCACGTCGATAATGCAGCCCGTCGCTTTCCGCAGGCGCTCCATGACCTGTACGATGGCATCGCTCGTCCGTTTCCGTTCGGTAATGTCCCGGATAATGCTGAGAAAAACCTGTTCTTTGCCCATGGTGACGGACCGAGCACTGACTTCGACGGGGAAAACGGTTCCATCCCGGCGGATGTGTTCGGTTTCAATGACCACGTTTTCCTCGTTGATCCGCTGTAAATCCTTTTGTAAGCCTTCATGCAGATAGGGCGCCCGCAGATCAAAAATCGACAGGGAAAGCAGGGTTTCCCGGTCGTAACCGTAGGTAAGCACAGCCGCCTGATTTCCATCTAGAATTTTCCCGTCCTTGCCGATGAAAAGGATGATTTCTCTTGTATTTTCGGAAAGGAGCCGGTACCGTCTCAGGGCGTCTTCGCCTTTCTTGCGTTGGGTGATGTCCTCAACCGTGCCCTCGAAAAAGAGGATGCGTCCTTCGGTGGTTTTTACTGCTCGCGCATTGATCAAAACCCAAATTATTTTGTCGTTTTTGTGCAGAGTTTGTGTTTCGAAATTTCTGATGATACCGCTGCTTTTGATAAATCTCCGAAAAGAGGACCATTCCTGCGGGTTGGCAAAAAGCTGTTTTCCAATACTGGCCGCATGGACGGTCATATCCTGCTGCGAATCATAACCGTGCATGCGGGCCATGGAAAGATTGATACTGATAATTCTGCCGCCGGGTGCGCACTGAAAAATTCCCTCGACGGCGTTTTCCACGATACTCCGATATTTCTCTTCACTTTGACGCAGGGCATATTCCGCATCCTTGCGTTTACTGATATCTTCAACCACGGAGATAAAGTACAGAGGTTTCCCGTCCGGACTGCGGGCCAGGGAGGCCGTCACATTGACCCAGATCACGGAGCCGTCTTTGCGCAGGTAACGTTTTTCATGGGCGGAAGTTTGTATTTCGTTTCGGGCCAGTCGGCGGGCTTGCTGCAGATCAATCTCCAGATCTTCCGAATGGGTAATTTGTTGAAAGGTTTTGGGAAGAAGTTCCTCGGCGGAATAACCGCAGATATCACAGTAGCGCTGATTGACGCGGAGAAAGGCGCCCCTCAGATCGAGGTGGGCGATCCCCACGGCGGCCTGTTCAAAGGTATTGCGGAAACGTTCCTCGCTGTCCCGCAGGGCCGCTTCGGCTTTTTTCTGAGGGGTGACGTCGTCATAGACGGCGACCACTTCACCGGAAGGCAGCTTGAAAACATAATTTTCCCGCCAGCCTCGAACCCGTTTATCCTCGTAAAATGTCGCCGGATAGGCTTCCGCCTTGCCCGTCCGATAGACCCTTCTCAGAACCTCGAACAAGCCGAAAGTTTTTACGCCCGGGAAGGCGGCCACCACGGATTTTCCGATGACGGTCTTATCAACTTTTTCGATCATTTTTGCCGCTTGATTCATATTAACAATAACGAAGTCTTTACCATTGTTACGAGCCTGGTAAATAACGACGCCGCTTTTCATATTTTCAAACAGCGCCTGAAATCTTTCCAGATTATCCATGGCCGCCTGCTCGTTCTGTTTCCAGGCCGTAATGTCTGTGAACATGGATAAAGAACCGATTAACCGGCCTCTTTCCCGCAGGGGTGTTGAGGAAACAAGGGTGTGGATTTCGGTCCCGTCCTTGCGGCGCAGGCGTCTTTCGTACTGATGGGCCTGGCCCTTCCACCGCCGGGTAATTTTTTCGGCATGATCCGGCAGATCCTCGGCGAACATGAAATCGATCAGCGTTCTGCCGTCCATTTCCTGCACATCATATTGCAGCATGGCGGCCATCCGTGCATTAACGAAGGTCGTGCGGAAATAATCGTCCATGACCCAGATGCCTTCGGCGGCTGTTTCCACGATTTTCCGGTATCTTTCTTCGCTTTGCTTGAGGGCGTTGTCCGCAAGCTTCTGATCGGTTATGTTGCGGATGCACTCGATGGCGCCCGTCAGTTCACCCTCGGCATTGGTAAGCGGTGCGGCAACGGCGGAAAAATAAGCGGCTTTTCTTCCGGTCAGTGCGGGTGCATGACCTTCACCGTACAGAAAATGCTTTCTCTTTTTGATAGAGGTATAGCGATCTTCAAGTTTTAAATGGGGGTAAAAGAAGAGATCGATCAAAATGGGTCTGGCAACCCCATAAAAAGGCACCGCGTAGGCGTAATCCCCTTTCCCCAGGATCGATTCCTTGGAGATGCCGGTAAGTTTTTCTGCCGCTTTGTTCCAGGCAATGACTTTCTGCTGTTTGTCGATAATGAAGGTGGCGTCGGGCAGATACTCGACGATGTCGAATACTTGCTCTTTATCCGTGGAGATGTTTCCTCTGATGGCGGGTTTCTTGCCCCCGGTATGATTCCCCATAGCCACTCCGGATTGATACATCGTGAATTGTGGATGGAATATAATATATCGGAAACGTAAAAGAAAGTATTTTTGAAGCAACAGGAAGTTGCAAGGCAAGAATCTAACCTTCCTCTTGGCTGATGCATTTTTCTCACACCGGGGGTCCGGTTAACTGTGATATCGGAAACAGTTCCCATTGTCATGGGTTTCCTCCTGTTGTTATGTAACTCCTGAAGGGCTAAATACCTGATCCGTGGATAGGTGTTCAGACCTGTTCGGTTTTCGTGGGCGGGTATTCGTGCGAATTGTGTTTCTAAGCAGAGGTGGACATATGACCGTCGAAACGATTTTCATGGACGAAAAGGAATACAGAAGAATCTATCTTTTCAAAGAGGTCGGCATTGAATCCATTCGCGGCCTGCTCGACACCTGTGTCGTAAAAAGCGTGGAACGCGGGGAAATCCTGATGTGTCCGGGCCAGACCAACCAGACTGTTTACTGCATCCTGGAAGGTTCTCTTCGCATTCATACGGATTCCCTGCGCAGCATTCCCGATGCAATTTTAGGGGCCGGTGAAAATGTCGGCGAGATGTCCGTGATTGATCAGGAACCGACGACGGTTTTCGTTGTGGCCAATGAGGCATCCCGGCTGTTATGCATCGAGGAAGATATTCTCTGGTCTTTGGTACATGCGTCCCATGCCGCAGCCTGTAATCTTCTTCTCGGTATGACCCGGCGCTTGCGTCATGCGGACGATATGCCGGGTGAGGACAACCGGATCGAACTGGAATTCCGTCGTTACGGGACCATTGACGCCCTCACGGGTTTGAGGAATCGGGACTGGCTGGATCAGACCTTGGCCCGGCATGTCCAGCATGCTCATGACAGCGGCACGCCCCTGTCGCTGGTCTTGATCGGGGTGGATCACTTTCGCCGCTTCAATGAACAATATGGTTTCAGTTACGGCAATCGAGTTTTTTATTCCCTGGCGCATACCATCAGTGATCATCTACGGCCCACAGAAATTGTCGGCCGCTACAGCGAGAGCAGTTTCCTGGTCCTGCTCCCCGATAAAAATCTGGAAATGGCTTTCGCGATTGCCGAAAGGCTTCAAAAGGAAATCGCCGACGCCGTGCCGGTTCGTCCCGATGGGAGGCGGAAACCCCATCCCGGAATATCCTTGGGCGTTGCGGAATTACAGCAGAAGGATACCCTGTGGACCCTCCTGCAGGAAGCCGAAGCGGCGCTTTTTCGAGTCAGGGACGCAGTGGACTATGCTCTGTCCGAATAGGTGCGTCAACGACTCACCGATAGCTGTAATCCAATCTCAACCATGAGTTCATGAATCAGCTCTTCTTTCCTGTCCGATCTTTGCCTTGACAGGTTACCAAGCCCTGTTGTATGCCCTTACATCCCGTTTATATTGAGCAACATTAAATCGTTGGGACTGCTTGGCGAAAGCAATGGTCATAGCGGTTTTTCGGTATGATCGTTATGACAAAAAGAATATAACGTTCAATTGCGAAAGGGAGACGAATTGATGAAAAGCCGTTACCTGGAGACGGAAAAGGCCGTGGGGAAAGTACTCTGTCATGACATGACACAGATCATCAAAGGTGTACATAAGGGTCCCCGATTTAAAAAAGGGCATGTCATCCGGGAGGAGGATGTTCCGGTTCTGCTCAGTATGGGGAAACACCACATCCAGTTGATGGACCTCGATCCGGGAGAACTTCACGAAGAAGATGCGGGGCTGCGCCTTGCCGAAGCCGTTGCCGGGCCCGGATTGGCCCTCAAAGGTCCCGTTGAAGGGAAATACGAACTGATCGCGACGACCGCCGGCCTGCTTAGAGTTGACGCGAAAACACTCCTTAAAATTAACCGCATTCCCCAGATCGCGATCGTAACCCTGCACGACTTGACGCCGGTCCATAAGGGAGAAAAGGTGGCGGGAGCGAAGGTTGTTCCTCTCGTTATCGAGGAAAAGCATGTCACGCGGGTCGAGGCCCTGGCCAAGCATGCATTTCCTTTGATTGCCGTGAAGCTCTATCGCAAAATCAAGGTAGGCGGCGTAATTACAGGAAGGGAAGTCTGTGAAGGCCGGATCGACGACGGGTTTGGGCCTGTCCTGCACGATAAAACAGCGGCCTTTGGTCTTGAACCTCCGAACCTTACCTATGTCAGCGACGATCGGGAGAAGATCACGCGGGCGATTCTGGATCAGCTTGACAAGGGTTGCGAACTGGTTCTGGTGACGGGCGGCATGTCCGTTGATCCGGACGATGTGACGCCGGCAGGCATCCGCATGACAGGGGCGAAGATTATCCGTTATGGGGCGCCGGTCATGCCCGGCTCCATGTTTCTCATGGCCTACAAAGGGGATATCCCCATTATTGGTGTTCCCGGTTGTGCCATGTACGCCGATACAACAATTCTGGATCTCCTGTTGCCACGGGTGCTGGCGGGTGAGAAAATCACCGTTGATGACATTGTGCGTTTTGGTCATGGCGGACTGTGCCGGGGTTGTGCGGAGTGTGTTTATCCCACCTGCGCATTCGGTAAAGGATAGACTCTATGACCCCAGCCGATTCCTCCCTGGCCCTTGTGCCATGTCTGGTTTTGCCGGAAAGGGGAGTTGTGACCATCTATGGTGCAGGTGGAAAGACCTCCCTGATGGAAACCCTTACCCGTGAACTCACGGCACGGAAGAAAACCGTCATCCAGACCACGACGACGAAAATCTTTCGTCCTGAAGGCGTTCCGGTCGTGATCGGCGAAGATTTAACGGCCGTCCGCACGCAAGTGGGGGCGGCAATCGATTCACACGGTCTGGCGGTGCTTGGGGCGGCGCGCCTGCCGGAAGACAAGCTAGCCGGGATCGATCCTGCTTGGCCGGAATCACTGCTGGAGCATCACATCGCCGATTATGTCATCATTGAAGCGGACGGATCATCCCGCAAACCGATCAAGGGTTACGCTTCCTACGAACCCGTTTTCCCAACCCGCTCCGATCTGCTGATTCCTGTCCTGGGCATTGAGGCCATCGGTCAACCGATCACCTCCAACAATGTCCATCGCAGCGATGCTTTCTGTAAACTGACGGGGGCGCAACTGGAGGAGCCGCTGACTGTTTCTCACTTTGTCCGGTGCCTGCTGCACATGATAGATCTCGGAAAAACCCGTTCGGCGGCTGTCCCCGTTGTTCCTCTGATTAACAAGATAGACCGGGTTACCGGCGCCGGTCTGATTCGTAAGATTGTTACGGGTCTTTCCGACACCGTCGGCTCTGTCTTATTCGCTTCTCTCAGGGATGATCATCCCGTTCGGTTTATTTATCATGGTGGAAAGGGAGAACAGGACTTTGGCTTTTCCGTTGTGGTCCTGGCGGCCGGGGGATCGGTCCGAATGGGGCGGTCGAAGCTGTCTCTGGAGATTCAGGGGAAAACTCTGCTGGAAAACGCTCTTCTGCCGATCAGACAGGCAGGGATAAAAGATGTCGTGGTGGTGCTCAATGAAGAGAATGAAGGGTTGAAAGACCTTGTCCCCCGGAATTATCGTATTGCCGTCAACAGAAGGAGTCGTGAGGGCATCTCCACATCGTTGAAAGCGGGACTGGCCGCCGTCGATCCGTGCAGTCAGGGGGTTCTTTTCGCCTTGGGTGATCAGCCGTTTGTGGGGCCGGAAGTTTATGAAAAACTGATGGATTATCATCGCCGGAACCTGCCCCTTCTCACCTGGCCTACGCATGACGGAAAAAGGGGAAATCCCGTGCTCTTCGATCGCCGCCTGTGGCCGCAGTTGATGCGGACCGAGGGAGACGAAGGAGGCAAACAAATTATCACGGCAACACCGGAAGCGGAAATCGGTCGGGTAGAAATAGAGGATGCCGGGGTGCTGATCGATATCGATACCCCGGAAGAATATGACAGGTACCGGACAGAAAAATTGTCCGGAAACTGAGCATGCCTGTTCATTATTAATGTAAAGAGGTCCTGCGTTTGGAACTGGTTTCCTGGTCGATGATTGCGATGCTCATGGGAGTGGGGATCGGAGTCGGTTTTGTCTCCGGTCTCATGGGTATCGCCGGCGGTGTGATCCTCGTCCCCGCCCTCTTGAAGATTGAGAATCTTTTGGGTGTGGCACCCGATATGGCGGTAAAGGTTGCCTTCGGCACCAGCTTGTTGACGGGTTTTTTTACCAGCATGTCCGGGACTTGGCAACATCACCGGGAAAAAAATATCTGCTGGCGGGATGTCCTGTTGCTTTCGCTTGCGGGTACGGTGGGAGCACTGTGCGGATCGACCCTGTCCGCTTACCTGACAGCAGCGGTGCTGAAACCCCTCTTTGGTGTTGCGGTTCTGGCGGTGGCCGTCATCCTGGTCTTTCGGTCGGATTCAAGAGAGACTGCTCGTCTCGAACGACATCCCGTGGGGGGGATCTTGCTCGCAGGGACCATGATCGGCATCCTGTCGGCTTTGGTCGGCATCGGCGGCGGGGTCATGCTGGTACCCTTCCTGACACTGGTGCTGGGTTATTCGCCCCGCTGTGCAGTGGGAACATCAGGGGCGGTCATCCCCTTGATTGCCCTGTTCGGCGCCGCCGGCTACGTCGTCCATGGCTGGGGAATAAAAGGTTTGGTACCCTATTCCCTTGGATATGTGAATCTTTTCTTTGTCCTGTGCGTATCCGCAACCAGCATGCTTGTTGCTCCTCTGGGGGCGAAGATCGGCACGAGAGTACATGGTAAATGGCTGAATCGGCTGTTTGCACTGCTCTTGATTTTTGTGGCGTCTAAGATGTTCGGATTCTGATGATGTGGGCGCCGATAAGGTACCGGTTTGATCGCAGGGAATCGATTTATTGAGAACCTTTTCGGATTTAATTTGACAAACCGTGCGACGAGGCATAGGGCGTCATGTGGAACGGTCATGACTAATCGGTCTGGTTGGCGTATATATCGTGGATATTCTCGAAAAAACGGGCAAATGACCAAGCTTTTATCAACTTTTTAACCACGTCTGAAGGCCGGGCGATTATTGTGAATTACCGCTGCTCCGCGTCGGGAAAAGGAAGGTCGGAAGCGCACAGCCAAGGCGAAAATCGGCGCCGAATACATCCGGTCGGCCGATTACCGGCCTTTTTCCGGAAAAGTACGGGGATTAATTATGCACACATCGCGGGTTTATAAAGGCATCAGGGGCGAGGGAGTTTTTCGGGCGGCAACAGTCGGCGCTCTTGCGCTTCTGTGCCTGTTTTTCACAGGCATCCTGGCATCTCTGTTCACTTATACGGGTTGGGACACCCTGGTAAGTACTCTGTTTTCCCGGGAGATCTTTCTGGCAATCCGGCTGAGTGTGGTGACCGCCACCGTGGCGACCGTAATTTCCGTGCTGATTGGCATTCCGGCCGCATATGCGATTTCTCATGCGGAGTTCCACGGGAAATCCGTTGTCGATACGGTCCTCGATTTACCCATTGTCGTGTCTCCCGTGGCTTTGGGTGCAGCTCTCTTGGTTTTCTTCAACAACCCCGTGGGGATGGGGATTGAAAAATATTTCATGCGCTTTGTCTTCGAGGTGCCGGGCATTGTCCTTGCCCAGTTCACCGTCGTCAGTGCTTTGTCGGTCCGCCTCATGAAATCCGCCTTTGACAGCATCGATCCCCGCTATGAGCAGGTAGGACGTACTCTGGGATGCAGCAAGGTATCCGTCTTCTTCCGGGTAACACTTCCCCTGGCGCGAAACGGTCTGATCGCTTCCTGCATCCTGACCTGGGCGCGTGCCGTCGGGGAATTCGGAGCGACGATCACCCTGGCGGGGGCCATGCGGCCGAAAACCGAAACCCTGCCGGTGGCGATTTTTCTCAGCCTGTCCACGGCG
>ERZ795058.5194-NODE-5194-length-12041-cov-8.463040_pt1 | contig 12041 bp, 10 predicted proteins | sample MGYA00375142_ERZ795058 | MGnify/ENA primary metagenome ERZ795058 (study PRJEB30187, sample SAMN05720210) | activated sludge metagenome | isolation source: anaerobic digester from wastewater treatment plant | place: Japan | collected 2015-04-20 ...
ATCAGGTTCGATGGCAACAACGAGTTAAAAGCACTTCTGCGGGAGGAATTGAAAATAAGTTTTAATCACCTTGAACGAAAAGGGCCCCACACCCGTGTCCCCCCCGACCTTGCTGAATACGTGGAGTTCTACAAAACGGGGATACCTTTCGTTTACAGGATCCTTTTCATTAAAATCGGTGACAGCCTTTTCAACCTGTGATCTTGCGGAGGGCAGGCACCGCCTTATTCGCCTTCTATCTTGTTAGACCCGGGATGACCCCAACCAGGGGATAAAGACCGGCCCCCCTTTGTCCAAACCATCGAAAAAAGGCGATCCAGAATTTCTACCCTCTTTATAGAATAGTAACGGGCCGTGGATAAAAACTCTAAGAAAAACACCTGGTCCTTTGGGAATCTGGATGCTAATTGACAACAGCGCTTGTACACTGACGTACGAGCCTGTATCTCAAGGTGCTTACATCCACGTCGAAGGGGAGCCGATATCCTAGACACTCCCTTGGTTCGCAAGTTCTTCCGCACACATGATGTGATGCTCCTTTAGCTTCGTCGCGGCCGGCACCCCCGTCCAGGTTAGTCCTGAACAAAGAATGCCACGTCCGTTAACAAGACTTCACCTCAGGACAGTATCCACGTGCGGGAATCTGGATGTAAATTTAGAACCATCATATGGATGTTGGTGACATCAACATAAAAAGACACACAAAATGGTACCCGCGGCTTCCTCCTAAAGACGGGAACGTCTCAACCTTCGTCTCATACCTTGAATGGGAAGGTGGTAATTGGAAACCACGGGAACCATTAGCGTCTATTAGCAATTATTCAAAGTCTAAAGCCAGCAATTTCTTATTTTAAGTACCAACCTAACAATTCATACCAAGACCTTTTTAGCAAAAACGTTGGAATCACTGACCTATTCGAACTCCTTGAGCATCTTCGCGAAGTCCTCTTCCCTGCCCTTGAGGATGTGGTAGACGTGCTCGTCGGCGGGAAAGACCCCCTGCTTCACATCGGCGATGTATTCCTTGAAAGCGGCGACCTCGATCTCGGCGACGTTGGCGTACTTCTTGACGAACTTCGGTGTAAAGGCCTGGAAGAGTCCCAGCATGTCACCGCAAATAATGAGCTGACCGTCGCAGGGGGCGCCGGCGCCGATGGAGTAAACGGGGATATCCAGCTTCTTCCATATGTACTCGGTGAGCTCCGGCGGGACCGCCTCGAGGAGCAAGGCATAGGCTCCGGCTTCCTGGACAGCCAGCGCGTCCTTTATTAGTTCCCGGGCGCTGTCCGGGTCGCGGCCCTGGGCCTTGAAACCTCCCAACTGACCCGAGCTCTGGGGAGTGAGCCCGATGTGCCCCATGACCTGGATCCCCGCATCGGTGATCGCCCTGATGCGCCCCGTCACACGGCGGCCTCCCTCAAGCTTCACGGCGTCCATGTCCGCCTCCTTGAGAAAACGGCCGGCGTTGAGTACCGCATCCTCGTTGCTCACCTGGTAGCTGAGAAAGGGCATGTCGCCGATGCAGAAGGTATTGGGCGCTCCCCTCCGGACCGCCTGGCTGTGACGGATGCAGTCTTCCATCGTGACCGGGACGGTGCCTTCGTAACCGAGCACCACCATTCCAAGCGAGTCCCCTACGAGGATCATGTCCATCCCGGCCGCCTCGGCAAAGGAAGCCGTCGGGAAGTCGTAGGCAGTGATCCACGCGGCGAGATCTCCGCCCTGCTTCATCTGAAGAAACTCGAGTCTCCCTTTTTTCTTGGCCATGGCAAAATCTCCTTTCGTTGGAAATTAGCCTGGTCTTAATGGGCTTTAACGGCCATTCAAGTAATTACGACAAAACGAAGAACAATGTCCATTAATTTGACGACGTCAAACAACCGGTAGCACCAAATCCTTTGGTCCGTGTTCAGAAAGCTTGATGTCTGGATCCCTTGACCGTACAATTTCAATTAAAATTTCGGCAAGTTTGACTTTTAATCTGATGAAATCTTCTTCCCAAGTTCTGCTAACCCAAGGTTTGTAAATTTCGCCTTCTGAAGGCCCGGGTTCAATTTTAAAATAAACCGGAGAAGCTATTCTTGCTATTTCAGGAGCATCGTAAGCTCGGAACATTCCACCAAATGCATCAACAATAATTAGGTATACATCTAATGGGATATCGATTATTGATCTTATAGCTGCCAAAATCGGTAAAGATACATCTGAAAGCGGGTTCATTGAGTTCACCCCGAGGTCTTTGACCAGCTTGGCGCCAGCCGGACTATTTTGGCCTCCGAAAACTGACCACTTAAAAATGGTCTCTTTAGGGATAAAACCCTTATCTCTCATGTAATTCAATATACCTAGCAATCCCTCGTCGTAAACCAAAAACCCCCTCACACCGGCCTCTATATTTCGCATCATATCCTCAATCCAATAGGACATACTTTCAGATCCTCTTAAACGCGGACCTTGGGGGATACCTTCAGGATTACTCATTTCTTTAGAGCCAACGTCCCATGCTTTCCTGTGTCCAATAACCATAACCATTTCGATCTGCTCATCATGTGCTAGCTTTGCCATCTCTTCGATTTCTTTCTTATTACAATAGGTAGAACCACCAACCGTACATATTGCGCGATGGACGGGAACCTTCCTTTTTTTTGCTTCGTCAATCATGGCAACCATGCTGGAAAACTTTTCAACACCGGCAATTTCGATTCGATACTGGCTTCCATCAGGAAAACATTTTCTTGAAGAAGGAAGATCATACAAGTCATTCCCAGGAACTCCATATTCCTCCATCATTTTCCTGATTTCTTGTAACTTCGGCCTGCGAAATTTCAAGATGATTCCTCCTTTGGATGATCTACATTTTTAAAAGGATTTGCTTTAAAAAATTAATATTCAAAAAATATACTATCATTTCCATCATTCGATTTAACAACTGTCAAAAATATTCTATATTTTTCCGGGGAGATATAAAGCGATTATAGGGAATCTCATTAAAACGAGAATTAACACAATCCCGGCTAAAACGAAGGGGGCTATCCATCCAAGCATGTCTTTAATTGAACCTCTTTGCCTTATTCCTTGCACAACGTAGAGATTCAATCCTACTGGGGGAGTTATAAGCGCTATTTCAACAAGAATTATAAGGATGACCCCAAACCATACTGAATCAAATCCCAACTGGACAATAATGGGGTGTATGACAGGAATTGTCAGAACCATCATTGACAAAGTTTCAATGAAGAAACCCAAAATGACATAAATCAATACTATAAGGAGGAGGGTATTAGTTGGTGTTAACTTTGCTGCATGTATGAACTCCACAATCTGATTCGTTAATCCGAGTGCAAGAAAAACGAAGTTAAGGAAATAAGCAGCAAAAAGGATGAGCATAATCATACCCGTCGTCTTGATGGTCCCTGCCGTAGCTTCTATCATGTTCTTCCAGTTCATTTGTTTCTTCCACACAGTCAATCCCAAGGCAGCAAGTACTCCAAGAGCGGCCGATTCTGTTGGCGTTGCAAAACCAGCATAGATAGAGCCCATTATTACTCCAAAAATCAATACCATAGGCAAAAGATCTTTTAGGCTTTTGATTTTCTCTTTCCAAGATATTGCCTTGAATTGCTGCGAACCACCAAGTTTCGGATTGAGAATACAAGCGAAAAGAACGAAACTCATGAACATCAAAGCTAGGATTATCCCAGGGAGAATGCCGGCAATAAATAGTTTCGGGATTGACGTATTGGTGAGGAATCCATAAACAATCATATTGATCGATGGGGGTATCAAGATACCCAAGGTTCCACCGGCGGCAATACTGGCTGAAAAAAGCCCTTCGTTATAGCCAAAACGCCTAGCCTCAGGAAGGGCGATGGTTCCTACTGTCGCGGCTGTTGCTACACTCGAGCCCGAAGTAGCTGCAAATAGAGCCGAAGTCGCAATATTTGCATGCATTAAACCTCCAGGGAGCCAAGAAAGCCAATTGTTTACAGCCCTGTAAGTTGCCTTGGCAATCCCGGAGATAACCAATAGTTGCCCGAGAAGGATAAAAAGCGGAATGGCGAAGAGATTAAAATCCGTTGCGACAGCCCAGGAAATTTCTCCACTAGCTCTCCATAACGGCATTGGAGAAAAGAAATGATTGAGCAAGAAACCAAGATTTGCCATAGTTCCCGCTACCGGGAGACCGGCGAGAAGCAACAGAAGAAGTAGAGCAATCATTATGGTCCAAACCATAGAACTGCCCTCCAATTCACTTACTGTTGTGAGAACAGCATTCTGAGTAACTCTTAGCTTTGCAATCAGTAATTTATGGAATTACTAAACTCGGGGCCTTAAAGTATGATCTCTAAGCCGCTTTCTTCCTTGATATTCTCTTCCAAAAGAGGACATCCAATCAATTGTTCAATGGAATCATATTTTTTCTGGAAAAACCATACCAAGGGGAACACAAAATAGACCATGATAACCAATGAGAAAAACAGAATCCCCAAAAACCAAAAAAGTTGAGGCACCCATAGGGGAGTCTGGAGTGGCGTGTTGGCCCTTGAGTGTCTAAAAATAGAGGTGGTTAAAACCCGGTAACCATAAAAGGTGAAAACCCACATGAAAGATGCGAGAGAGGCCATCGTAACCAAATCAAGTAACCTCTTGATGTTCTCCGGAAATTTCATATATAAAACATCGATTCGGATATGACCCTTGTGCATCAACGCATTACTAAATCCCCAAACAGAAACAAAAGCTAGAACATATCCTGACAGTTCATCTGAGCCACGAACAGAAATTGCAAAAAATTTTCTTACAAGCACATCTACGCCAATATAAAAAGAAATGGAAAAAAGGGCCACACAACTGACAATGATCGATATCTGAGAGATTTTTTCTAAAGAAAAATTAAGATGATTGAAAACCTTTTCAGCTTTTACCATTAGAACCACTTCCTTAAGAAATCTCTTTTTTGACGTTTAGCGAGGCGGCGCAGAATCTATCACCGCCTCGCTCCTGGTTAGGACAATTATTTAATCTTTATTTCGAGTCCAGTAATTTTTCCTATGGTCTCATTCCATTCTTTAGCTTCTTCTGGTTTAATCTGCTTTCCAAATTCCGGAAGAACATCATCTTGAAGAATTCGCATAGCTAAATCCAAGTCGGCCTGGGTGACCTCGACTAACTGCATATTAGCTTCCTTGCCAGCGTATTGGCCCGTTCCTGTGAGGATGTCAACTCCAAGCTGAGCCTCTTTGCCAGCCATGGTCCAAGCCGGCTCCTGCAAAAATTCAGTAGCTACTTTTTCAAACATCTCCTGTTCTTCTTTTGTCATCTGGTTCCAAACATCGTAATTAATGACCGGTACGTAGTAGTCCCATCCGCCAAGGGGAATTGGAGAGAGATACTTGGTAACTTCATGCCACTTAGCACTGTATCCGCTCAGGCTCCCCGTGAGTCCACCATCGACTACGCCGCGGCTCAAGGCCTGCGTCACCTCGCCAAAAGGCATAGTCACACCAGTACCACCCAGAGCATCGATGAATTTGGCAGTAGTCCAGCCGCTCGATCGGATTTTTTTCCCAGAAAGGGATCCCAAACCTTTGTCCATAGGGAAGTTTGTAAAGAGTATCTGATAAGGGTAAGGAAGAACCGCGAGGACTTTTGCGTTGAAATAATCCTTGAAAAGTCTATCTAGAACAGGTCTATATACATCAACAATTTTTCGTGCTGTTTGGATATCCGGTGCAAGAACGGGAAGGTCAAGACCAGCCATAGCTGCGCAGTCAGAGACAATATAATCCGTACAAACGACGACGATATCAAAGATGCCGCTGTTCATCTGCCTGAGAAGAGCCTCACCCGGTGCATTGAACTGATCGAGCGTTCCCACCACTTTGGCCTTCAAGGCGCCATTACTCTTCTCGTGAAGGGTCTGCATCCAGAAATCCTTTTCCAAGTTTTGCCACAACGTCAAGTTGCTCCAAGTACCAACAACCGAAATTTCGCGAAAAGCGAAACCCGGTGTAACAAGGAGCATCAGAAGCATCCCAACCGAAAGAAACAGCATTATCCTTTTCATTATTTTCCCTCCATTCGCTCGCTTTCACAGTTTATTTCGCGGCCCTCAGAGGAACAACATGTTCCGGCTACCCTCCAAATCACCTCCGTTTCATCAAGATCTTTCCGAACCACATTCGCCGCTAATTCCAGCTAAAGCTAAAATGGACTGAAGGAGGACATTGGTTCCCTTGATGATATCTTCGTAGCGAGAAAACTCTTTAGGACTGTGGCTAATGCCTCCAATGGAAGGGACGAAAATCATCCCTGTCGGGCAAACGGCATGCATAAGTTGAGCATCATGCCCCGCGGCACTGGGCATTCTCTTGAAGCTATAGCCCAATTTTTTCGTGGAAGATTCAATGACATCTACCACCTCTTTATTAAAAGCAACAGGCAAAACTTCGGTCCTTAAGCGCATCCCCCATTCAAGAGAATGTTTTTCAGCAATATCCCTGACTAAATCTTTGATCAAAGTCTTCATTTCCACAAATCGATTGTGATCAAACTGTCTCATGTCAATGGTGAACTCTGTTCTGCCCGGAATGACATTGATCTCGTTAGGGGATATGCTGCAACATCCTACAGTGACCACAGTCCCGTCTCTCCTTGAGACAGCCAATTCTCTAAGATGACAGAAAAGATCAGCAGCACCCAGGAGGCTGTCTTTTCTTGCCTCTAATGGTGTCGGTCCGGCATGGCTGGACTCCCCTTCAAAGAAACACTCATACCAGACAATTCCTTGAATCCCTTCGACAACACCTACTTCTTTTTCCTCCATTTCAAGGACAGGCCCTTGCTCAATATGCAACTCAAGGTATCTGCTAGCCTTCATCCAAGGGTCTGTGCCCAGGTAATCGGTTTTTTTTAAAGCTTCAAGAACCGTCACACCATCCTTATCTTTCATTGCATAAATTTCATCTAGCGGGATTGCGCCAGTAAGAGCCACACTCCCCATCATATTCCTATTAAAACGGGGGCCTTCTTCATGGGTAAAATCAATTACTGCCACGGGTTTTTCCGTAGTCAATTTGTTATCATTCAATGTTCTTATAACCTCAAGGCCCCCGAGGACGCCTATTGCTCCGTCGAAAGCCCCCCCTTGACTTACAGTATCAAGATGAGAGCCCATTACTACAGGATCAGTTAGACCTAGGTAGCCTTCTCTTATTCCAACAATGTTGCCGATAGGGTCAATTGTTACATTTAGTCCTTCGTTTCTAAGCCATCGAACAAAGAGGTCTCTTGCTTTTTTGTCGTCTCCATTAAGAGCAAGTCTGTTAATTCCCTCTTCTTTAGAAACAAAACCAATCTTGCTCATTTGGTTTAAAGAATCAATTAGCCTTTCGGAATTAACTTGCATTAAAATATCACCCTTTCTCGAGAGATTATCTTCACGTCGTGGTTATTCCATAAACCAGTCTGAAATAGGCCTCATGGTATAGTAACAGTTTAAAGCCCTTCCTTTTTCAGGATCTTCTAAGGTTACCCTAAAGGTCGGGCTATAGGCTAATTCGAAAAGTGCTGCAACTGTCCCAGAGAAAATCATAAGTCCGTTAAGATCTTCAGGACGGCAAAGTAGTGCTTTAACTCTTCCAATCAGTTCATTTGGTTCCATAAGAGTAGAAAGGGGAGCTTCTTGGTAAAGGACTTCCTTGCCGTCCTTTGTCACCCAACTCCTCATGAAGATACTGTCCCAGTGATCAAGAAGGTTTTCAAGTCTCCAGGCACTGGTACCAACCACATTCGGGTAGATTTGCTTAGATTTAAGGATGCTGACTTCTTCAAGTTTCCTGTCTGTGTGATCGCTTGAAGGTGTCACGTAAAAAATACCCTCATGGCAAAAAAGGCAAAACTCTCCTTCGCCAGAATGATCTATCTCGTCCAGCACTTCAAAGGAGCCACTCTGAATAATCCTATCGGAGACCTTTGGAAAGTAAGTCGGGGTTATCTTTGGTGATGGGATACCCTTCAAAGCCAATTCGTCAATGTGAGCTTGTACAGCTTCTCTGTTTCTTCCTGTATAACCAGCATTGATGAGCATTCTAGGTTGGAATTTGATGAGTTGCTCCGGCTTTTCCTCCAGTTTGAAAATCAACATTTTCGCAAACCCTCCTTATTTTTATTCTTCTGTCTTGAAAGCAATAGAATCTCTTTACCAAAAAGTTTATTTCTTCTACTCTAGATTAACCATGTCTGCAATAAAGGGATATTTGTTTCTAGCCTCATCTACTTCTCCAAGATTGATTTCTTGGTTGAGGATGCCAGGTTTTTCCTGTAGGTAACCGGTTATTTCTCCTAAGGGATTTACAATCATACTATTGCCCCCGAACTCATTACCGTGGCTGATCCCTGCACAGTTACAGGCTATGGTGAAACAAAGATTCTCGAGTGACCTTGATCTATTGAGCACGTTCCAATGAGCTATTCGTGGCATTGGCCATGCGGAGGGTATCAGGAAAGCTTGCACTCCCTGTTTCATCATGATTCTGAATTGTTCTGGAAACCTCAAGTCATAACAGGTTGCAAGACCGAATCGACCGATTTCGGTCGATACCACAGTGATATTCTCCCCCGGGCACAATACATGGTTTTCTCTCGACTCAAACCCGAAAAGGTGAATCTTTCGATAAGTCGCAAGGATTTCCCCTTTCGGTCCAATAAGAACACTAGTATTAAAAAAACCCTGCTCTTGCTTTTCTATGATGCTGCCCATATGAATATGAATAGACTTCTTTTCCGCTATTTCCTTGAAGGCTGAAACCGCAGGTCCATCTAAATCCTCGGCCTCGGAATGGTACAAATCAAAGGAAAAAAAACCTACATTCCAGATTTCCGGAAGGACAACTAAATCGATGCCACCTATTGTGTCTATTTGATTTAAAACATATGCTAACTGTTCGGATTTGTTCCTAGTATCAGTAATCTCCGCCTGTATTACGGATACTTTCATTTCATTATTCCCCCATTATTTTTAATTACTAAATCATTACAAATGGTTTAGATTCCAAGATTGTTTAGATTTAAACCTTGCAAAAGTGCATCCTTGGAATTGTTATGGTGAATTGACAGAGCCTTCAAAGTTTTTTCAAAGTCCCTTTCCCAGCAAGACTCAGCAATAACCCGATGTTCATCAATGACGTCGTTTTTACGGTTGGCAACGGTGCTCATTGACCATAAACCTCCCCTAAAAGTTTCTTCATAAATGTTGTACCAAAACTGGGTTAGTTTCGGGTTATTCATTTGTTTTACAATCAAAGCATGAAACTCTATATCAAAACCCATGAATTTCCGAAAATCGCTCTCTTTAACCATACTTACAACAAGATCGTCAAGTAGCCCGGCAAGCAATCTCGGATTACCTTCTAAAAAGGCTTTTTTCAAGGAGGCAATCTCAAGAATGCTACGAATTTCGAATATTTGCTGAATGTCTATCTCCGTTGGTTGCCTCACCATTAAGACGCGAGCATGGCGATCTAACCACCCCTCTTGAAGGAGGAGATTCATTGCTTCTCTGACTGGGGTTCTGCTTACTTCAAATATGGTGGCAAGCATGGCTTCCTGAAGGATCATACCGGGAGGAAATTCTAAAGAAATGATTTTTTCTTTAAGCCTAAGATACACTTTCCGAGAAAGAGTCTCTCCGGATACCATAAACCACATCCACTCCTTACAAATATTAACGCGAAGAAAGCGGAAATGCTCAGGTTACTTGGACGGTATGACTCTTTTACTTAGATATTATTAATCACTTGCTCGTTGAAAATTCGAGGTTGACCCGAGTATGCATCAACCTGTTCAGTATGTCAATGCTTTTTAGGTATACCCTCGTCGAAAAGAGAGGGGTCCCCTTTCCCGACGGAAAAGGTACTGTCAACACTTTTGAGGACCAAGCCCCTGTCCCGATCCGAAAAACTGAGAAACCTTTGTTTTTCAATTGCCCTGTGGTATGATTTATTCGAACCTTAACAACTGAAACTCTTATCCAGAGCGGCTGAGGGACTGGCCCAATGAAGCCCGGCAACCTGCGGTTTTACGCAAGGTGCCAATACCAGCAAACCCTAAAGAAAGGGTTTGGATGATAAGGGGAGAAGGTATTCCGGAGGTTCATATCCGGAGTCCGGGCTTGCGAGTTTTTGGCCTCTCCCTTGGGAGAGGCCTTTTTTTATCCTCCGAGGTGAGCGAGGTGAGGCCGACAAAAACAGAAAGATCCTTGAGTAATGGGTACCAAGGGAGCTTACCAGGAAAAAGGAGGTGCGGACATGAACGAGCCAGAAGTGAGCTGGAAAAGGAAAAAATTCTCTATCGAACTAGCCCCGCCCGACCACCCGGTCTACACCCGGGGTTACATGGTCGGTTTCAGGCGCGCGAGGAAACCCGCCGACCCGAAGAAGGAGCAAGAGCCGGAGAAACCTTAACATCCTCTCGCTCGTACCTGGACATTTGAGGGCGCCGGAGCGTTTCAACCTGTAAGACGGGGGGAGCGGAGAATGCTCCGCTCTCCCCCTATACGAACACGGCGGAAGGTCCAGACCCTACCGATGGTACTCCTTGTTCACAAGCCAGAAAGCCACGCTGCCGTCCTTTTCCCTGTATAGGAAGACTTTGTACCGATCTCTCTCCCACAAACTATTTACATTCGGCGAATAGGTATCGGCCGGGCCGAGAAAGCTCTCGAAAAACTCTCCCAGCGCCTCAAAGGCCTTCCTGTCCTTGGGCAATGCCGTCCCCCTCACCATGGAGAAAGTGGAGTTTTTGAAACCGTACAGGAAAGCGCCCTTTTTCATGGGGACCCCGCCCAACTCCGAAACATCGAGCTCCCCTTGTCCAAGGTAGTAACTGATGTTCAGGTCGTGATCACGAGAGGCGAACTGGATATTGACGGTCCCGTAGGACTTGGCCCCCCACCTGAGGCCCTTGAATCCATCTTCGAAGGGATCCTCCGGGGCCAACGGGCATGACTCCCCATCATCCAGGCCCTCCAGGTATGCCCCGGCGGAGATTATGTTGCTCTCATCGTCAGGGTCGTGAACTATCTGTACCCAGTTGTCGGGGCTTTCCCATCTCACGTAGTCCAACTCGGCTGAGCCTCGGGCCGGTGTACCCAGCTCCCTCTCCAGGACTTCGCACCAGGTCTCCCATTCGGCCCGCCCAGGACACCCCTCGGCCAGGAAACCCTCGAACCTGAGTTGGTTGAAGAAGAAAAGGGGGCTTTCAACGAACCCAAGCCCCTTCCAGGTTCTGGCCACGCCGTCGGCGCGGGCCCAGATCAGTTGCCCCTCTTCCTCGTCGGATTCCTCGTGGTCCGACAGGTCTTGGAACTCCGAAAAGGGCTGACCCCACCGGTAATCATCGTAACCCTCCGGTTCATTGAAGGAAAAAGCCGGCGAGGCCGCCAGCAATATCAGCAGGGCGAAAAATACCAGGGCCTTTTTCAAAGCCACCCCTCCCTTGCCCAGGTCACGGGTTCTCTGGAAATCCCTCTTTGAACAGCACTATTGAAAGCCCGATCAAAGACCCTGTCAAATGGGCCAAAAGGCTTTCATGAAGGGCTCCCCTCGGGAAAAATGCCTGGGGCAAGTCCAGGCTTGCGCCCGATCCCGTCCGTTCCGCGCCGCCCAAACATGTCCAGCGACGGGCGCCCGATGAAGATCATCGTCCCGCCACGATCCATGAGAGGCTGCAGGGACGACACGAAGGGGAGGCCATGGACCTCACAAGTACACGGGAAACCGGGTGTAATTGACCTTAAGCGCCTGAAAAGGAGGGGGCGGCCCCCTCTCCAAGCCCCACCCGGATCAGCGTGATGACCAGGTCGCAGGGCTGGTCCTCTTCGTTGGAGAGGCGGTAACGGCCATCCATGAGGCCGTGGCCGATCGCCAGGACGTCGCCCTGGTCGAGGCGCTCCACGATTTCGTTGTACCGGAAGGTGAGCCTGCCCGCGGCGCAGTAGATTATTTCCAGTTCCAACCCGGCTCCGTAGTTGCCCTTGCGGG
>ERZ795058.5197-NODE-5197-length-12034-cov-7.306954_pt1 | contig 12034 bp, 10 predicted proteins | sample MGYA00375142_ERZ795058 | MGnify/ENA primary metagenome ERZ795058 (study PRJEB30187, sample SAMN05720210) | activated sludge metagenome | isolation source: anaerobic digester from wastewater treatment plant | place: Japan | collected 2015-04-20 ...
TTGCAGGGACGGCCCGCCGACGGATAAAACCCCGCGCCGAGGATTGATATGCCCGTTGTTGTAGACGACCTTCAATATAAGGGACTCACGCTCCTGCGCGACACGGAGCGCTTTTCCTACGGGCACGACGCCGTGCTTCTGGCGAACTTCGTGCGCGCGAAGGCGGGCGGGCGCATGATCGACCTGGGCACGGGCACGGGCGTCATCGCGATACTCGCGCACGCGAAGACCGGCGCAAGCGTGCTCGCCGTGGACATCGACCCGGATTGCTGCGCTCTCGCGCGGCAAAGCGTTGCGATGAACGGGCTCGAGGGCGCCATCGAGGTGATGCAGGCCGACATGCGGGAACTGACGGTAGCAAAGGCCGGCTCGTTCGACCTGGCGGCGTGCAACCCGCCGTATTTCTCCGGGGGGACCGAAAGCCCGAATCCCTCCAGAAGAAGGAGCATGTTCCAGGATGACTGCGCGCTCGGGGACGCGGTAAAATGCGCTTCGCGGCTCTTGAAAAACGGCGGGCGCTTCTTCATCTGCTATCCCGCGCGCCTGCTCGCGCCGCTGTGCGCGGAACTCGCGGCGGCACGCCTGCCGCCCAAGCGCATCCGCCTCGTGCGCGCCGGACAGGGCAAGCCCCCCTATCTCGTTTTGATCGAGGCCAAGAAAGGCGCGCGCGACGGCGCGATCGTCGAAGAAATCACGCTGGAGGGAACCTATGGAACCTGAAGCAACGTCCCTCGCGCCCATGCTCTACCTGTGCGCGACGCCCATAGGCAACATGGAGGACATCACGCTGCGCGCCATACGCGTGCTCGGCGCGGTCGCCGCGGTCTATTGCGAGGACACGCGGCGCACGGGCGCGCTTCTTACCAAACTCAACATCAAAAAGCCGCTCGCGAGCTGCCGCAGGGAAAACGAGGCCGCGCGCGCGCAGGAGATCGTCGCGCGCGTGCTTGCGGGCGAGGCCGTGGCCTACGTCAGCGACGCGGGCATGCCCGGCGTCAGCGATCCGGGAGAGCGGCTCGTTTCGGCCTGCGTCGCGGCGGGCGCGCCGTTCACGGTGATACCTGGGGCGAGCGCCATGACGGCGGCGCTCGTGCTCTCGGGGCTTCCCGCGGCGAACGCGTGCTTCGTGGGCTTCCTGCCGCGCGAAACCGGGGCGCGGCGCGCGGCGCTCGGGAGCATCGCGCGCCATAAAGGCACGCTCGTTTTCTACGAAAGCCCGCTTCGCGTATCCGCCACGGCGCGGGAGCTTGCCGAAAAACTCGGCGATCGGAGCGCCGCGCTGTGCCGGGAGCTGACCAAGCTGCACGAAGAGGTCGCGCGCGGCACGCTCGGGGGCATCGCGGAGCAATACGCGCAAACGCCGCCCAAGGGCGAGTGCGTGCTCGTCGTCGCGGGCGCGCCCGAGGATGCGGGCATGCCCGAGCAGGACGCGCTCTCTCTCGCGGCGCAACTCGCCGCCTCCGGCCTTCGCGCCAAAGAAGCCGCGGCGGAACTCGCCGGGCGCGCGGGCATTTCGAAAAACGAAGCGTATTCCCTGATTCGGCAAATAAAACGCGGGGAGGGATAACCGTGGAAGAACGACGCGCGCCGGCCATGCGCGAAATTCTCGCCGGGCACGCGGAAAAGCACCCGTCCCTGCGGCCGCAGGACGCCGTGAAGCTCGCCTTTCAGGCGGCGTACGGCGCGGAGCACCTCGTTTCGGACGAGGCTTGCGCGCGCGCGCACTTCATGGAGGAGTTCGTGTCCGCAGAGCCGCGCGGGGCCCCGCTGCGCGAGGAGGTATCCCCCGCGCTCTGCCGCGCCGACATCGGCGCGTGGAAGGCGCGCAGGCTTCCGCCCGAATGGCTGCTGCGCGCGTTCCTGCTTTCCCTTTCGCCCCCGCCGGAAGGCGCCGAGGAAACCTTCCTCGGATACCTCGCCGAGGCGCGGGCGCTCGCGAACGGGGGCGCGCTGCCGTTTTCCGGGGAGGAATTCGGGGTATTCGCGGAGGAATACCTTGCGGGGGGCGTGCGGCCCGTCCGTCACAGCGCCGGGTACCGCGCGGCGGAGAAGCCAGCCTACCGGATCATAGACAAGCGCGTCGCGCGGCTCTTCCCGCTGCTCGGGCGGATGAACGCGCTCGAAGGGGATGCGAAGGCCGTCGCGCTCGACGGGCGCTGCGCCTCGGGCAAGAGCTCTATGGCGCGCGATCTGGCGGTCATCGCGGGCGCTGGCGTCGTCCACATGGACGATTTTTTCCTGCCGCCGGAGCTTCGCACGGCGGAACGTCTCGCAGCGCCCGGCGGCAACGCGCATTTCGAGCGCTTCCGGGAGGAAGTCCTCTCCCGCCTGAATTCACACGAAGCGTTCTCCTACCGGATATTCGACTGCGGAACAATGGATTACGCAGGTCTGCGCGAGGTCGCGGCTTCCCCTTACCGCGTGGTCGAGGGCGCGTACTGCTGCCATCCCGCGCTCGGCGATTATATGGCGCTTCGCGCGTTTTCGGATGTCGATCCCGCGGCGCAGCTCGCGCGCATCGGCGAACGCGACGGCGCAAACGCGGCCCGAACGTTTGCCCAACGCTGGATCCCGATGGAGGAAGCGTATTTCGCGGCCTTTCGCATCCGCGAACGGGCGGACGTCGTGCTGTGAATCCCGCTTGAAGCGCGCGCGGCGCTCCCGTATAATAAAGGCGCTATGATCTACCTCACCCGCTTCGAAAAACTCCATACGCCGGAGAATCCGGGCTACCCCTTCACGGTGCCGCTCGTGGCCGCGCTCGAAGGGATCGAATTCGCCTCGCCCGTGACGGTTTTCGCGGGGGACAACGGCAGCGGCAAGACGACGCTCCTCGAGCTGATGGCGGCCAAGCTTTCGAGCGTGCGCATCGGCGCGGGCAACCGGGGCGAGCGGCGCGCGCTGCTCGAGGGCGCGGCCAGGCATTTTCGCGTCACGCGGACGCGGACGCAGAGGCTCTGCTTCTACTTCACGGCGGAGGATTTCTCCCGCGAGCTCGAGGCGCGCACGGAGATCCGGCGGGACGCCGAAGCGGCGCTTCGCGAGATCGAGGAGGGCTACGGCGGCCGTTCGGCCTACGCCAGGGGCCTCGCCTCGATGCCGTTCGCGCGCACCATAGGCGAGATGGACGCGCAATACCGCTCGGATCTGACCGAGCGGAGCCACGGCGAGGGTTTCCTCGATTTTTTCGGGAAACGGCTCGTGCGCGGCGGGCTGTACCTGCTCGACGAGCCCGAGGCCGCGCTGACATACTTCAACCAGCTCGTGCTGCTCAACATGATCCGCGACGCAATCGCGCAGGATTGCCAGTTCATACTCTCGACCCACTCGCCGGTGCTCTGCGCGTGCCCCGGCGCTGAGATTTATGAGCTTCGGCCGGAGGGGCCGGTCAAAACGGATTACGATTCGCTCGCCAACGTGCGCTTCCTTCGCATGTTCCTCGCCGAGCGGGAGAAGCTTTTAAGGCTGTGAGCGCCGCGCCTTCGGGCGCACAGGAGGGAACTATGGGCTACGTCGCGGGCGTCGGCGCGCTCAACGCCGACTTCATCGGGAAAAGCCGCGCCGATCCCGTGCTCAGGGACTCGAACCCCGGGTACGTGCGCATCAACGCGGGCGGCGTCACGCGCAACATACTCGAGAACCTCGCGCGCATGGGGCTCGATTGCAGGCTGCTCACGGCCGTGGGGCGCGACGCGCTCGGCGACATGGCGCTCGACGCGACGCGCGAGGCCGGCGTGGACGTATCCCGCGCGCTTCGCGTATCCGGCGAGCCGACCTCAACCTACTGCGCGTTGCTCGAGCCTTCCGGGGAGATGTTCGCGGCGCTCTCCGACATGCGCATACTCGAACGGCTCGACGACGCGTATCTCGACGCGCACGCGGCCCTGTTATCCGGCGCGGACGTCGTGGCGCTCGACCCGAGCCTGCCGGAGCGCGCCATAGACCGGGTGCTCGAGCTCGCCCGGGGCGCGCCCGTTTTCGCCGATCCGGTTTCGACGGCGTACGCGAAAAAGCTCCTCGGCCGCGTCGGGCGTTTCTCCATGCTCAAGCCCAACCGCATGGAGCTCGAAGTTCTCTCGCGCATGCGCGCGGACACGGAGGCCGCGCTTCGCGCGTCTGCGGAAAAGCTTGTCGCCGAAGGCTGCCGCGCGGTCTATGTCACGCTCGGCGCGGACGGCTGCGCCTTTGCGGATGCGCGGGGGCGCTATCTGCGCATGAAGATGCGCCCGGTCGAGCACATGCAAAACGCCACAGGCGCGGGGGATGCGTTCGCGGCGGGCGCGCTTTACGGCTTTGTGAAACGATACGCGCCGGAGCGGACGCTCGCGCTCGCGCTGGCGGCCGGCCGCGCGGCGATACTTTCCCCCGGGACCGTGGAGCCGCGCGTCGGCGAATCGTTCCTCGATTCCATTTTGGCCGAAAACCCGGTCGCATCATGTTGACATCCGGTTGAACTTGCGTTAAAATAACGAAGCGTCTTTAAAAAGACGCGTGCGCCCATAGCTCAGCGGATAGAGTGCCCGGCTACGAACCGGTAGGTCGCAGGTTCAAATCCTGCTGGGCGCGCCAGCAACCTGTTAAAAGAAGTCAACCCCAAAGGGATTGATTTCTTTTTTATTGTGATATAATCTTCCTGAAACGGCGGATGCGGGCTGCACAATTAAGCGAGGTCAAACATGATATTATACATTTCTTCGTATAAGCTGGGGAATAAAACGGACGTGCTTACACAATGGATCGGCGAAAACAGCAATCAAATCGCGCTGATACCCAATTCCAGGGACGCTTACCCGGATGGGGAGAGAAAAGATCGGGGGCTTGCGGGCGACGTCAGGTCCCTGGAGGAATTGGGCTTTGATGTGACGGTTCTTTCACTAAAGAATTATTTTGGCAAACAGGAACGACTGCGGGCCGAATTAAGGGCGTTCAGCGCTTTTTTCGCCGTCGGAGGGAACACGTTTGTGTTAAGGCGGGCAATGAAACGCAGCGGCTTTGACGCGTGCCTAAAAGAGCTCTCGGGCTCCGATCATTATCTGTATGGAGGATATAGCGCGGGTATTTGCTTGCTTGCCCCAAACATGCATGGGATAGAATTGGCAGACGATCCGGCGGCGGACCCTTACGGCTGCGAAGCAATTTATGAGGGGCTCGGATTAATAGATTATTTGCCTGTTCCGCATTATCGGTCCGATCATCCTGAGTCCGAAGCCATGGAGGGCGTTGTGGAATACTTAAATAACAACGGGATAAAGTATGTCACACTGCGTGACGGCGATGTAATCATTGAGAACACGTGTTCGTTAGGCAAGTGACATTGGTGTTTTTTTGGACCGGATCTTTCGGCAAACAAAAGGAGACGCGATGCTTCGATTATCGGATTGGCCCGAAATTAAGGAGGTTCCGTTTTCCGGCGACCTCGAAACGGACGCCGTCGCCCTGCTCGCGGCGAACGGCAAAACCGTCACGGCGGCGCACACCCCCGCCGTCGCGCGCAAAAGCGAGGCGCTGGCAAGGCGCTTCGGCCTCGACCAAGTCCGCGCGTCCCGCGCCGCGCTGCTGCACGACGTTTCCGGCGTGCTCAAACCGCGGGAAATGCTCGATTACGCCCTCCTTCGCGGCTGGAGCCTCGACGAAGCCGAGCGCAGGCACCCCGTGCTGCTGCACCAGCGCATATCGGCCGATTTTGCCAAAGACCTGTTCGGCGTAAATGATGCGATCATTCTCTCGGCCATCGCGTGCCATACGACGCTCAGGGTAAATCCTTCCGATTACGACATGCTGCTCTTCCTCGCGGACAAGCTCGCCTGGGACCGCGCGGGCGTCCCCCCGTTCGAGGCGGCGGTAACGAAGGCGCTGGACCGCTCGCTCGCGCGGGCCTCGCTCGTCTATATCGATTACGCGCTCAACAACGGCATGCTCCTTTTTCCACACGGGCAGCTCAATCAGGCGAAAGCCTGGCTGGAGACGGCGTGCTCTTAAATCGCGTAGAACGCACTTAGAATCGGAGGACGGAACGGGCAGCCGTCGCCCTTGTTAGGGGATGCGGGAACTGTCGCCCCGCCTGATTCTTAAACGCAGAACAGACGCTTCGGCGCCCGTTCAACAGTTTCCCCCGCCGCTTCCCACGCGCCCCGCGTCCTTCTTTTCAAGCAGCATGTTGATGATTGAGCCTGCGGAGACAAGCAGGCCGCCCGCGAGAAGGCGCGGCGTGAAGGCGGCGAGAAAAACCGCGTCTATGACGAGCCCCGCGAACACCTGGCCGATGAACAGGAACAGCGACATGTTGAGCGCGGACACCCTGGTCACGGTGCGGTTGAGCAGCAGCACGACGCACATGCCCAACGGGCCGCCCAGATAGATCCACGCTTTGGGCGAGAGCGCGAAGGCTGCGAACATGGGTTCGCCGCGGCCCAGAAGCAGGCAGACGGGAAGCGCCACCGCGAGGCCGACGGCGTAGTTGCAGAACGTGCTCGCGTGCAGGCTCGTGCGCTCCGCCAGGCGCGCGTTGAGCGTGCGCGCCGCGAGCAGTATGATGCCTGCGGCCAGCGAGGCGAGCACGGCGATCAGGTCGAATGTCTCTGTCATCGCGGCGACGCCCGCGAGCGTGAGCGCGAGGCCGGCGAGCGACTTCGCGCGGAATTTGCGTTTTGGCATGCCCAAAAGCCCGTATTGATCCACGAATATGCCCGCGACGCCCTGCGCGAACAGGCCGAGCGCCAGCATGGAGGAGACCCCGATGCGCGCGAAGGCGACGTTGTTGCACACGGTGAGCGGCACGCCCAGAGCGCCCCCCAGGAAAAGGTAAAGCGGGATTCCGCGGCAAACGAGCCTTTCCCTCCGGATCAGGCACAGCGGCGTGATCGCGAACAGGCCGATCAGATGGATCATTGCCGTCGAGGAATATACGCCGTATTGCGCCGAGAGGCCGCCGTTGAGCGCGACCATAACGGCGATCAGCGCGCCGGTGAGCAGCGCCAACGTTTCGTACAAGCTTTCCACCCCCTCCCCGCCTATTGTAACCGGGCCGGGGCGGCTTGGCAACCGCGCACGGGGCGGCGGCGGAAGGATCGCGAAACGGACGGCGAAAAAGCCCTCCGCATTTCGGGCGAAGGGCGCTTGAAAAGATTCCGGCCGGCGATTATTGGATGATCTTGATCCCGCCGATCAGAGGCAGGGGTTTCATCTCGCCCTTGCACACCGCGATCAAAGCGATGATCCAGAACACGAACTCCGCGATGCCGATGATGATGCCGATGATGATGGCCGCGGTGATGCTGGCGACGATGCCAAGCAGGAACAGCAGAAGCGCCTGATTCGCCCAGAACTTGCCGAATTCGTCCTTATTGCCCGCGACGAGCGGCAGGAAGAACAGGATCGGGAAAACCACCGCGAGTATCGCCATGGTCTTATCGCCCGCGTAGGCGGCGCCCGCCTGCTGGTATGGCGGCTGCTGGTAGACCGGCTGCTGGTAGTTCTGCTGCTGGTAGTTCTGCTGATAGGCGCCCTGGTCGGCGTTCGCCTGCGCCTGCTGGGCGGGTGAACCGCAGGCCGGGCAGAAGCGCACGCCCTCGTCGAACTGCTGGCCGCAACTGGTGCAGATTGGCATGGTGAAAACCTCCTGTCAATATGGATGTTTGCATGGGAATGCACAGCTTCATTATACACGCGGGCGGACGAGTTCGCAATGCGCACGTGGAAAAGGCCGAAAAAATTCGCAGCAATGCGTGCGAAAGGGGTTCGCTCCCCGCGCGCCCGAGCCCGAACCGCGGATTTTGCCCGTCCGGCGCTCAGACGCTCTCGTGCGGCGTGTAATAGCGCTCGTTCATGAAGCAGCGCGAGAAGCGGGAGGCCGTTTTGTTCCCCTTGCAGACCGCAAGCGTCAAATCGACCGTATACCATTTTTCGGTTTTGGAATCGTACGCGCTGTTCCAGGCGTGGTAGCCGTTGATCTTGGTGCTGTAGCCCTTGACGAGCTTGCACGGGATGCCCTGGCTGCGGCACATCGCGGCGAAAAGGGAGGCGAAATCGTAGCACACGCCTTTTTTGTTCGAAAGTATGCTCTCGGGGTTCGGCGTGTAGGCCGTGATCTGCCCGGAGATGACCTTGTTGGCGAAGTCGTAATCGTATTTGAAATTTTTTGCGATGTAATTGTAGATGGCGAGTATCTTCGCCTGATCGCCCTTGAGATCCTTGCACAGGGCGGCCGCCTTCCTGGCGATGGAGTCGTTCGCCGAGAAGGCGATTTCGGAAACGCTCCTGAGATACTGCGCATACTGCGGCGCAGCCGCGTTCGCCGCGCCCGCGGGTACGGCGGAATCGCCCACGAGCGCCGTGAAGCTCTTCTGCGCGACGGTCACGTAGCTCGCGCCGACCTTCTTGAACAGCGCCGCGGAATAGCTGCCGCTGCCGCCGGTGAGCGCGAGCGAGAGGGTCATGCCCATTTTATAATCGTAGTAGGACCAGCTTCCGCCGTTAAAGCCCAGCCCCGCCTTCATCGCGGCGGAGGAGCCGTCGTCGTGAAAAAGGACGATGTACCCGAGCGAGGCCGTGGATGCGTCTATGCCCGCGCTCCGGCCCGCCGTCGAGAGCGAGCCGGAGGTGAGCGGCTCTCCCGCGGCGGCCGCGGGGGACGCAAGGGCGCTCAGCGCCAGGATCAGCGCGAGGGCAAGCGCGCCATGCCGGAACTGCTTTTTCACGTTTTCCGTCCTTTCTTTTCGCGAGGCGGCGCGCCGGGACCGGCCTATGCCTCTCAACTGCCCGAAAACGAAGAAAAAGCTCTCGTTTCGGCAACTGGCTGCCATGCGCTTTCGCGTTTAGGCCCTCTAGCTTTGCGGCCCCGCCTTTGGACGGGTGTGCCGGTTCGTCGGGATCTTCCGAACGGATATTCGATTCCGGCAACATTATAATTACATCTACATAATATTGTCAAGTATAAAATTGTAACCGAAACGAAACGCGCCGTTTCCTGCCGAAAGCGCAGCCCCTGCGGCCGCGGCGCGGTTGCTCCGAGGTTGCGCGAGGGATGAAGCAAGGCGTCATGCGGCGCAACATTCGGCACAGGCCGTGCAATTCCACGCATTTCCGGAGGCGGAAGCCCAATTAGTTTACAGAATATAGAAAAAAGGCGTCGAAAACGGCCTTTTGTAACCGCGCTGTAACTCCCTGTTGTTATAATTTCATCACAGAATCAGCCGAAACAGGCATATATGCCCATAACGGGGCGCAAGCGCAAATACGTCGAGGGGGAAAACGATGATGAAGAGGATCGGCTTGGCCAAGCTCCTGGCGCTCGCCATGACGCTGGTGATGGTGTTTTCGGCGGTGAGCCCGGCGCTCGCCTGCGACATCAGCCAGACGACTATTTACTATTATAGAACCGCTGCGGAGAGCGCTTATGCCTCTTACGATGTGGCTGCGGGCACCGGCACGAGCACAACGGTCAAGCACACGCTCAAGTCCGCGCCCACGCGCAACGGCTACACGTTCACCGGCTTCAACGTGTATGTCGGCAGCAAGACGGGTACGCTCATCAAGAGCAACGCCGCACCGGGCACATCGGTGAGCATACCGCTCACGCGCACGAGCACGGGCAAGAGCTGGCCCACGATACATGTGGTGGCCCAGTGGAGATCCAACTGCGTCACCTACGACGTGATCTTCAAGACCGTGCTCGTGGACGGCAAGGGCGGGCAGATCGGCAAGACGGGCTCCACGCTCGGCTATGCCGACATCGAGTACCTCAACAAGCAGCCCGACACCACGTTCCCGGCGATCCCGGTGACCGATCCCGACCCGGGCTATGTTTTCCTCGGCTGGTACACCTACAACGGTGCCACCTATACGAAGGTGACGTCGTTCCCGACCAAGATCGACAAGGATTACACCTTCTATGCCCGCTGGGAGGCCAAGCCCTACGTCGAGCGCAGCGTCTACACCCTCCATTATATAGGTAAGCCTTCCGACACGACCGGCGTCGTGTGGCCCGCGGACGTCGAGAAGCAGGCGTCCCCCGTCACAACGCTGGGCGTTGCCAGCAAGGTGGGCGCGACGTTCAACGGATGGAAGCTCAACGGCACGGGCGCGAACCGGACGACCCTCGCCGCTTCGGACTACACAAAGAGTACGGCCGCGCCCGTCATCACCTACGACGCCGCCACGGACTCCTTCATCCGCACGACCGAGTACATCGCCAACGTCCACGGCGCGTTCGTCGCGCTCGAGGACGTGATTGAAAAATACTTCTCCGTTACTTACAAAATCGACCTCAACGGCGACGGCGACTATGCCGACGCGGGGGAGACGACGCTCGCCTTCGTCGACGCCCCGGTTATGCCCACCGCGGTCAATGCCGACGTTTCGGTGCCGGGCTACACCTTCGCGGGCTGGTATAAGAACGGCTCGGCCCCGAAGCTCACGACGCTCGCCTTCTCGAACTACGATCTCGACGCCTCCCGCACGCAGACCATCCCCGCGGGCCCCGGCACCGCCAAACGCATCAAGAATTACTATTCGATCACGCTCGTGGGCACGCTGAACAAGCTGACCTGCCAGAAGGACCTCTACAACGTGACTTACACCGGCGACAAGGCCGGGGCCACCACCTGGCCCAACGACGTCGCCAACGCCGCGAGCGCGCCTTCCCTCGCCGCGGACGCGACGCGGAACGGCTATACCTTCAGCGGCTGGAAGATCAACGGCAGCTCCGTCGGCTCCATCAACTGGAGCGCGAGCTACGTCACCGTCGCGAGCCGCGAATACTACGATCCGACGCTCGGAAAGTTCGTCACGGAGACCACGCGCTCGGTCACGGTGGTCGGCACCTTCACCAAGTGCGCCGACATCGAGCAGAAATACTACACGGTCGTCTACAAGATCGACCTCAACCTCGACGGCGTCGCCGAGGAAGTCGCCATGCCCGGCTACACCGTGAACAACGTCACCCCGATGCCCACGGGCGTCGCGGGCGCGCCCTCCGGCATCCCCGCCGGATACAGCTTCATCGGATGGAGCGAGTCCGCGCCGCTCACGCAGAGCGACTTCTCCTTCGTTTCCGAAGAGACGGTCCCCAGCGGCACGCCCGGCGTGGGCGCTGTGCACAAGGTCTACTACAAGCTGGCCATTACCGGCACGCTGAACAAGCTGACCTGCCAGACGACGCTCTACAACGTGACCTACATCGGCGACAAGGACGGGGCCACCACCTGGCCCAACGACGTCGCCAACGCCACGAGCGCGCCCTCCCTCGCCGCAGACGCAACGCGGAACGGCTACACCTTCAGCGGCTGGAAGATCGGCGGCAGCCCCGTCGGTTCCATCAGCTGGAACGCGAGCTACGTCACCGTCACGAGCCGCGAGTATTACGACGTTTCTCTCGGCAGATTCGTCACGGAGACCACGCGCTCGGTCACGGTGGTCGGCACCTTCACCAAGTGCGCCGACATCGAGCAGAAATACTACACGGTCGTCTACAAGATCGACCTCAACCTCGACGGCGTCGCCGAGGAAGTCGCCATGCCCGGCTACACCGTGAACAACGTCACCCCGATGCCCACGGGCGTCGCGGGCGCGCCCTCCGGCATCCCCGCCGGATACAGCTTCATCGGATGGAGCGAGTCCGCGCCGCTCACGCAGAGCGACTTCTCCTTCGTTTCCGAAGAGACGGTCCCCAGCGGCACGCCCGGCGTGGGCGCTGTGCACAAGGTCTACTACAAGCTGGCCATTACCGGCACGCTGAACAAGCTGACCTGCCAGAAGGACCTCTACAACGTGACTTACACCGGCGACAAGGCCGGGGCCACCACCTGGCCCAACGACGTCGCCAACGCCGCGAGCGCGCCTTCCCTCGCCGCGGACGCGACGCGGAACGGCTATACCTTCAGCGGCTGGAAGATCAACGGCAGCTCCGTCGGCTCCATCAACTGGAGCGCGAGCTACGTCACCGTCGCGAGCCGCGAATACTACGATCCGACGCTCGGAAAGTTCGTCACGGAGACCACGCGCTCGGTCACGGTGGTCGGCACCTTCACCAAGTGCG
>ERZ795058.5213-NODE-5213-length-12016-cov-3.498621_pt1 | contig 12016 bp, 7 predicted proteins | sample MGYA00375142_ERZ795058 | MGnify/ENA primary metagenome ERZ795058 (study PRJEB30187, sample SAMN05720210) | activated sludge metagenome | isolation source: anaerobic digester from wastewater treatment plant | place: Japan | collected 2015-04-20 ...
GCCCTTTGTTGAATGGCAGGAAAATAGTCTTCTTTTTTCTGAGATAAGTAGTCATAAATACCAATTCGGTATCTGCTACAAAATGCACCATACATCTTGCAAAGTGGAACAGTTTCTCAGCAGGGTCACGATCATTCATATATTGACGCATGCCGTTGTGAACTGTCTGACCTGTAAGTGGATTTTTAAGTTCAGCAGTAATAACGGGCAATCCATTCAGAAAGATAGTTAAATCCAAACGGTTTGCATTTAACTTACTATAAATCAGCTCCTGAGTTACAGAAAATATATTGGCGTTGAATCTTTCATAGTCTTTATGATTGTATGTAGATGAAGGCTGACGATAGAAAAACTGTACTGTTTTATCCATGTGCTTTACCCCTTTGCGCAATACTTCAACAATACCCTGCTCTTTGATTTTCTTATCTAAGCGTACCAAAAACGATCTTTCGCCTTTGCTCTGAATCATTTTGTAGGTTTCAGGCTGTGTAGCTTCAATAAATTGCCACAACTCACATGGATTGATACAAAACTCCTTATCGAAATCGTTCGATACACTTTCACGGAACTTGTTTTGTCTTACAAGTTCGTTAGCAATGTATTTTTGAAATCCTTTTTCTGATGTGTCGGTGAATATAATCATTTGTCTGAATTTGGATTTTTAGGATTTGATGATTTTAGGATTGTATGAGTCCTTTCCTCTTGTATTTCTTCCGATTCTATTCCCGACTTTTTCTTATAATCCCTGTTTTCGGGATGGTTTATGTTGTATACTCGCCTGAATTCAAGGCTTTTTGCCCCAAAGTTAATAAGCAACCCAACGGGTAAATTGTATGCCTGACAATAGTTCATTGCCTGAGCCAAATGAACTTCTTCAATTTTTATTAAAGCCTTTAGTTCAACCATTATTTTATTTTCAACAAAGAAATCGACCCTTCGTGTTCCTATATTGTAGCCTTCATAAAATATACTCATTTCCATTTCGCGCTGAAACTCAAGTCCTTGCTTTTGCATTTCAATTGCTAAAGCCCGTTGGTAAATTACTTCCTGAAACCCGTTGCCAAGGGTGGCATGCACTTTCATAGCACAACCTATTATTTTATGTGTAATATCTTCGTGCTTCATATATTGTCCGGATTTGGATTTTTAGGATTTGATGATATTAGGATTTGGGGATTTGATGACTTTAATACTTCTTGCCCGGATGATGAACTTTTGATAATCCTATTTTCTTTTAATCCTTCCAATCCTAATTCTGACATTGGTACTTGCAGTTGTCCTGTAACCACCTGTGTTATTAAACTTTCCTGATACTCTTTGGCTTTTTCTATTTCAAGTTTTGCTCTGGAAATCACATTGTCAATATCTTCATTTATATCTTTTATTTTATCTGCTATTTTTTTTGTTCATGAATAGGTGGAAATGGGAAATACATATTTCTAAACCATTCTCATTGTAGTTCTGTTTGATTTGTAGAACCTTGTCCTAAAAAGCCCTCTATTAAGTTGAAATTAATAGATAAAATGTAGTATAAGAAAGCAGGAACAAATCTTTGCTTTGAATCACGTACTATTGTGACATGACCATCTGCAATATAATCACCGTTTCTTTCAAACAAAAAAGATTTTCCTAAGACACCGCCACCTGTGGAAGCTATTAGTACATCATTTTTAAACAGTCTTCCTTTAAAAGATTCAATATTTTGCTTCTTTTGAAATTTGAGTTTTGACTCATCAATAAAACCTGCACTGAAAACTGCTTGACTAACAACAGGAATGCCGTTATGCTCTACATAGTCAGGTGAGTTACCTCTTTGAACATGATCAGCAAAATGTTTTAGTTTCTTTAATTCCCAATGTATAGGCATCAATGGAAACCAGTTAATGTTAGTCTTAGTTAGTTCAATATTATGAGAATTTCCCTTTGTTATTAGTTTTTGGATTTCAGATTTCTTTCGATCCTCCAACAACTCCACCAACCGTTCTTTCTTTGCAATAAACTCCTGAATTTGCGCTGTTTTTCGGTCAAGATATTCTACTATGGCATTTTGAGTTTCAATTGGGGGAAATATGCTGTACATACGTTTGAAGTATGTATAGTACAATCTTAAACGAGAATCTACAATTCCATAAGAAAAACGTTTTGTGTAATCTTTGTAAAATTGAAGTCTGAACATATAATGGAAATACTTGGTATTAATTTCCACTTTGGATTTAGGTTTGAGTACTGTATAGGCAGGACTAACAATACCTTTATATTCACTTCTACCGATAGCACCAGCCCACATAAGCATGGTATTATAGGGAATATCTCCTTTGTGTACTACCAAATACTCTGATTTATCCTCACTTGTTCTGTCTTTCCTGTCTTCATAATCAGAAGCTCTAATAATACCTTTAATAGCAGAAACGGATAATGAGTCTAAATCCTCACCTCTTTTTTCCTTCCTTTCCTGAAAAATAGCAATATTAGGTAATAGTTTCCAACCATTCGGAAGTTGGGATACATAATCATACTGTACAGGATAATATGTGGAATATGGTCTTAATTTACTCATATCAATTGCTTATAATTTCATTTAAGATACCATCTGTTTCCTGCTCTAATTGAAGAATTTCTGCTGCAATCTCTTCTATGCTTCTGGGTGGAATATAGTTATAGAAATAGCGTGTAAAGGAAATTTCATAACCTTTTACAGTTTTGCTGTGATCAATCCAGGCACCTTTGACGTGTTCTAATACCTCACGCTCAAAATAGGTCTCTATATCTTCATTCAAAGGTACATTCTCCGTATCTCTTAAATCGCTGTCAATTTCATAGGTGATGGTACCGTCTTTCTCTTTTTTCCTGATAACAGCTTCTGCATCCTCATTTTTCCATGTAATGGCATCAAGAATCTCTTTTTGCGCTCTGTTGTCAAGTTGCAATTTATGCTCCTCAATAGTAGTTGAAAACAGTTTTGAGAAGCTGTTGAAATCATCATATTGTTCAGAACCAATAAGCTCCATCAGTTTCTCTGCTTCATTGCGCAGATTTAGTTGAGCATTCCAAAACTCTTTGCTCAGCAAATTCTTTTTATTGCCTGCTTTCAATTTAATTTCATTGGTTTTCAAATACTTCTCAATCTCAGGTTTCAACTCATTGAGCGAACTGTAAACCTGATTGCCAAACTTACTGTATGCCCAGCGCATTTCATCTTCAATAGCTTTGCTGAAACGCAAGCTTTCAATGGCTTCATCTGTAAACTTTGCAGAGAGACGAAGTGGTCTCTCTACTGTTATTTTGTTATAACCAAAATAGTCGTTAGGATATATTTTGGAAATACCTGCCTGTCCGGCAGACAGGTCAGTTTCTTCAAAGTTGATAAATAAATCTGTGATTTGCTTAATATGGTCTGTGGTCAGCTCACAGTTTTTATCTCCTAAGTTTTTACGTAGTTTTACATAAAGATCCAAAGCATTGATAAGCTGTACTTTTCCTTTTTTATGTTCAGGTTTTCTGTTATTCAGAATCCATACATAGGTAGGAATACCTGTATTATAAAAGATGTTTTTGGGCAGAGCAACGATACATTCCAGCCAGTCATTCTCAATAATATATCTTCTTATTTCACTTTCACCACTACCTGCATCGCCTGTAAACAGTGCAGAACCATTGTGTACCGATGCAATGCGACTGCCTAACTCGGTGTTGTGTTTCATCTTGCTAACCATATTGAGCAAAAAGAGCAACTGTCCATCAGAAATAGTGGGTAAGCCAATCTGAAAACGAGGGTCTTTTATATTCTCAGCATTTTCACCTGAACCTTTTTTTCCCCTGTTGGAAACAATGGCATCTTCATCTAATTTCCATGATTTGCCATAAGGTGGATTAGAGAGCATAAAGTCAAAATGCAAATGCGGGAAACCATCTTTTGAGAGCGTAGAGCCAAAAGCAATATTCTCAGGTTTATCCCCTTTAATCAGCATGTCGGATGTGCAGATAGCATAGGTTTCAGGGTTAATTTCCTGTCCATAAAGATTAAAACCGCCCTTTCTTTCTGTAATTTTGGAAGCAAATTGTTCAGCTTCTGTCAACATTCCACCACTCCCGCAAGCAGGGTCATAAATCAGGAAAGCACCTTTTTTGATCTGCTCTTTTGCAGGAATAAAGACAAGATGGGTCATAAGCTTAATAATCTCTCTGGGGGTAAAATGTTCTCCTGCTTCTTCGTTGTTCTCTTCATTAAATTTGCGGATCAGCTCTTCAAACACATAACCCATACCCAAATTGGTGAGCGGGGGCATGAGTTCACCCTTGCCATTGCGTGCTTCCACAGGGCTCAGATTGATCTCTTTGGCTGCAAACTTTTCAATTAAAAGCCATGTAATACCATTCTCTTTCATGGTTTCAAGCTGATTTCTCAGTTTGAACTTACTGATAATCTCCTGCACATTGGGGCTGAATCCGTCTAAATAGACCTCTAAGTTACTGTCAATATTGGCTGAATCATTCAGCAGACTTTCAAAGGTAAAATTAGATGTATTCCAGAAAGGATAACCTGTGATTGCACTTAAAGCCGAGTGGTCATCAATCTTATTCTCATTCATAAACTGTACGGCATCAAGTACTTTCTCTTTTGTAGGTACTAAAAGGGCATCCAGCCTCCTGAGAACAGTGAAAGGCAGGATGATATCACGGTACTTTCCTCTTACAAATACATCCCGCAAAACATCATCTGCTATGCTCCATATAAAACTAACTATCTGATTATGAACCTTACCATTCATTAGCTTCTGTTTATTGTTTAAATATTTATTTAAAGGTTTAAAAATACAGAAAACTTTTTCATTAGCAGATGGTTTATAGAAAAATTTGACTCCCTGACTGGTTTTACTTAATAATTCACGTTTTCTCATTCCTGTTCTCATTATCATATATCCTACAATTACGAGCATCCTTCGTTTTGTAAACCTCTTGATTAAACAATATTTATAATTTCAGACAGTTTATTTAAGACCGGTAATACTTTTAAAGCTCAGTGGTATCTTTAACGTCCAATAAAAATAATACTATTTTGGTTTCACACCTTTGTTCCTTTTTAATAATTAACTGACAAACAATATATTAGCATGAAGATATTAAAATCACTCCCTGTTTTTCTTCTTATGTGGTTGTTTTTAATTAAAGCCACAAATTCTCAGGGAGTTGGGATCGGGCAATGGAGAGAGCATTTGCCATATCAGAATGTAATTTCAATAGCCGAACTCGGTGATCTGGTATATGCCGCAACACCGTACAGCCTGTTTTACTATAACCGTTCAGATGCAAGCATATCGAGGTTGAGTAAAGTCAACGGATTGTCGGATGTGAATATCAGCGTTATAGCTTCCAATCCTGATCAAACCACACTTATTATTGCTTACTCAAATGCTAATATTGATTTGCTTCAGCAGGGCAATATCATCAGTATAAGTGATATAAAGCGCAAACCCATTATGGGAAATAAAACCATTAACAATATTACCTTTATCGGTGAATATGCCTACCTGTCATGCGGATTTGGTATTGTAAAACTGGATATAAAAAGGCATGAAATCGTTGACACATATTATATAGGCTCCAGCGGAACAAGTATCAATATATACGATATTGCCTATTATTCGCCTGATTCAAATATTTATGCCACTACTGAATCGGGTATTTTGTATGCTGATATTAACAGTCCTAATCTGGCTCATTTTATTTATTGGCACTCTGCAAATATTCCCGGAAGTTATTCAGCCCCGTTCAATCATATAATTAGTTTTCAAAACAAACTCATTGCAAACAAACCCGGGAACAATCAGAATAATGATACATTGTTTGTTTTTGACGGTTCATCGTGGAAACACTTTGATAACAGCCATACCAGAAGTGTTAAACGGTTAAAGACAAGTAATAACAAACTGCTCGTCACACGCTATAACGAAGTATTTATTTATGATCAAAGCTTTGCGGAACTTGTAAGAATATCTGATTACAAATCAGGTACGGTAAACTCGCGTGATGCCATTATTGCCGGCGATGGAAAGGCTTATATCGCTGATATGGGTTCGGGGTTAATGAGGCAGGCTGACAACGATTTCCGTTTTGAATCAATAAGACCAAATGGACCTGCCACTCATGAGGTTTTTGCAATGCAGGCTGCAAAATTAAATGTTTATATGGTTCCGGGTGCCAGAACAAGCTGGTGGGATAATACATGGAAATCGCCTTCACTTTCAATTTTCAAAGGACAAAGCTGGACAACAAGGCATCCCTATAATACATCGGGTATGGAAAATTTCAACGACTTGTTGAGTATTGCTGTAGACCCTTTGGATCATAATCATTTATTTGTTGGTTCATGGGGAAAAGGCATGTTTGAAATGCTTGATGAACAAATAGTTGCACGATATAACGAAACAAACAGCTCTCTCAAATTTCACACCCTGCGTAACGACTGGATAGGTGTAGGAGGCATTGCTTTTGATAATCAGGGTAATGTCTGGGTTACAAATAACCATTCCACAGATTTACTTTCAGTAAGAAAAGCCGATGGAACATGGCACTCATTTAATCTGAGTCCTGTAGCTTCAGCCATTGAGCTTGGGGATATTGTCATTGACCACAGCAACCAAAAATGGATGTTGCTTCGTCAGCACGGATTGCTTGTTTTTAATGATAATGGAACTATTGACAATATTGCCGACGACCAGAAAAGAATGCTCACAGGTGTTGCCGGTAATGGTAACATCCCAGGTTCAATAATACAAAGCATTGCAGTTGACCTGAATGGAGAACTTTGGATTGGCACCAACGAAGGAGTTGCTGTGATTAGAAATCCTGAAAATGTGTTCACCGGAATTAATTTTGATGCCTATCAGCCATTAATCAACCAGGATGGTTATTGGGCAAACCTTCTTGTTACTGAGGCTATTACAGCCATTGCTGTTGATGGTGCAAACCGCAAATGGTTTGGAACTGATAAATCGGGTGTTTTCCTTATGTCGGCTGATGGCATGGAGCAGATATATAATTTCAACGAAGATAACAGCCCTTTACTTTCAAACTCTATTACTTCCATTACCATTGATGAAAATGGAGAAGTCTATTTCGGCACCACCCGTGGTATCATCAGTTTCCGCTCTACTGCCACTGAAACTGTTCCAATACTCACTGATGTTGTGGTTTTTCCGAACCCTGTGCGTCCTGAATACAACGGACCTATTGCCATAAAAGGCTTAACTGGCAGAAGCGATATTAAGATAACCGATATTGCAGGAAATCTTGTTTGGAAGCAGGATGCTACAAATTCAGCTTACCAGCGCGACACCGGAGTTTTTGGCGGTCAAACCATTTGGAATGGAAGAACTCTTAACGGGCAGAGGGCAAGATCAGGAGTTTATCTTGTTTTCATTTCCAATAATGATGGCAGCGAAACAATGGTTGCCAAAATTTTATTTATGCACTAAAGTCATGCTTCATCAGGTTCGTGGCATCGTTCTGCATCATTTGCGCTATTCTGATACAAGCGTCATAGCAAAGATATATACTAATAAATTTGGACTTCAATCATATCTTGTAAAAGGTGTTGGTTCATCAAAAGCTAAGATCAAACTGGCAATGTTTGAATGTCTTAACCTGCTTGAAATGGTGGTTTATTACCGCGAAAGAAAAAACCTGCAAACTATCAGGGAACTGCATCCGGCTCATTTTTTCACGACCCTGCATACCGATATCAGGAAAAGCACTCTGGCTTTGTTCATCAATGAAGTTATCAGCAAGTCAATAAAAGAAGAGGAAAGTAATCCTGCTCTTTTTGATTTTTTGTTTCAGATGGTGCTTGATCTTGATGATCCGGATTTTTTCACTCCTGATTTTCATTTGCGGTTTATGCTGAAATTTTCAAAGTTTTTAGGGTTCGAACCCAGAAAAAACTATACCCACAACTCATGGTTTAACCTGCATGAAGGAATATTTGAAGATCGCCGCTCAGATTCCGGAGAATATATTGCTCCTGAATTTACAGGTTATCTAAACGACCTGCTTTGCATGGATAATTTGTGCGAACCATCATTTTCAATACCGCCTTCTGCCCGTGCAATGCTGTTAAACAGGCTGATACACTATTATCGCCTACACCTTCCGGAATTTGGTGAACTTAAGACTCCCGAAGTGCTTCATGAGATACTTAGTGCGTAAATTCAGGTATTACATAGATATATTGATTGAATTTATTAATGGCTTAGGGTTTTGTATTAAAAGATTTTATAATTTTGCACCCTCATTTTTGTTCTTTTAAATTTTAGTAACATATTTGAGGCATTGTAAACGATTTAGAAACTTAAAGTCAGGAAAACTGATGTAATATTTCTAAAACCGTTATACCCTCAAAATTACTTTGGTTAGCATTATAATATATCCAAAGTTTGACCCGGATTAATCCTGTCCGATGGTGTAATGGTAGCACTGCAGATTTTGGTTCTGCCTGTCTAGGTTCGAATCCTAGTCGGACAACAAAAAAAGCCTTGAATTTCAAGGCTTTTTTATTGGTATTTGCTAAAATCTTAACTGAATTTACTTTCCTGTATTAAAATTTTACGCTCCCCTTCCATGGCATTGTTTATACTTCTTACCACTGCCACATGGACAAGGATCATTTCTGCCAATTTTCTTCTCAACCCTGATTGGTTGTGTAACCTGTTGTTCACTTGTGCGGTGAGCCTGTGAAAGCATATCGGTACGCCCGGTTTTTAGCTGGCGGTTATCAATCCCTTTTGGCGTTCTGGCTTCATGAACATTTGAAGCATCCTGCAAGGGTAGTTTGCCTTTTATCAAAAATGAAATTATCTCACGGTTGGTCTTTTGAAGCAGGTTCTTAAACAACTCAAACGACTCGAACTTATAAATAAGTAAGGGATCTTTTTGTTCGTAGGTGGCTGACTGTACACTTTGTTTCAGTTCGTCCATTTCGCGCAGGTGATCTTTCCACGAATCATCAATAATAGCGAGGGTAATCCCTTTCTCAATTGAGGTAATGACTTCGCGGCCTTTATCCTCATAGGCTCTCTGCAAATTGGCAACAACCTGCATTGATTTAATACCATCAGTAATGGGGATGGCTATATTTTCATATCTGGTTTCTCTTTCAAAAACCTCTTTTATGATAGGATAGGTTCTCTCAGCAATAGTTATTGATTTCTCTTTATAGTTTTTTGAAGAAGTTTCAAAAAGCTTCTGCGTGATTGCATGTTGATTTAAACTCTGAAACTCTTTTTCGGTAACAGGATTATCAAGCAATAATGTTTTGATCAGAGTATCGTTAAAGCCGTGAAAATTGCGTTCGTCATAATAATCGGCAACAATCTGTTCGCACAGATCGTAAGTCATGTTTGATATATCAATTGAAAGTCTTTCGCCAAATAAAGCATTACGACGTTTGCCATATATCACTTCGCGCTGGGTATTCATCACATCGTCATATTCAAGCAGGCGCTTACGAATACCGAAATTGTTTTCCTCTACCTTTTTCTGGGCTCTCTCAATTGATTTGGTAATCATTGAATGCTGGATCATCTCTCCTTCCTTCACTCCCATTCTATCCATAAGTCTGGCTATTTTGTCCGAACCGAACATACGCATCAGGTCATCTTCAAGAGAAACAAAGAATTGCGAACTTCCAGGGTCACCCTGACGACCTGCACGCCCGCGCAACTGACGGTCAACACGGCGCGACTCATGTCTCTCAGTTCCGATAATTGCCAATCCTCCAGCTTCCTTAACGCCGGAACCCAGCTTAATGTCAGTACCTCTACCTGCCATGTTAGTAGCAATTGTGACTGTACCCGCTTTTCCGGCTTCCAGTACAACTTCTGCTTCCTTTTGGTGCAATTTGGCGTTAAGAACATTATGTTTGACATTCTTTCGTGAAAGCATACGGCTAAGCAACTCAGATGTTTCAACCGAAGTAGTTCCCACCAGTACAGGTCGTCCGTGATTTATCAGTTCTTCAATTTCATTAATTACTGCATTGAATTTTTCACGTTTAGTCTTGTAAACCAGATCTTCACGGTCATCCCGAATAATTGGCTTATTGGTAGGAATTACAACGACATCCAGCTTATAGATATTCCAGAACTCACCTGCCTCGGTTTCGGCGGTACCGGTCATACCCGACAGCTTTTTATACATACGGAAATAATTCTGCAAGGTAACAGTGGCATAGGTTTGTGTAGCTGCTTCTACCTTTACATTTTCCTTGGCTTCAATTGCCTGATGCAATCCGTCAGAATAACGTCTTCCCTCAAGAATACGTCCGGTTTGCTCATCCACAATTTTTACCTTATTGTCCATCACCACATATTCAATATCGAGTTCGAAAAGGGTATAAGCCTTAAGTAATTGATTTATAGTATGTAAACGCTCTGATTTTATTGAAAAATCCTGAAGTAATTCGTTTTTTCTTTCAATTTTTTCTTTTTCGGGCAGATTCAGCTTTTCAATTTCAGCCACAGCAGCCCCCATATCAGGAATTATATAAAAGTTTGGTTCGTCATAAGCTTTGGTAATCAGATCTATACCTTTATCAGTCAATTGAACTGAATTATTTTTTTCTTCAATTATAAAATACAGCTCATCATCAATGATGTGCATGTGTTTTGACTGCTCCTGCATATAGAAATTCTCAGTTTTCTGCAGCAGTGCCTTCATGCCGGGTTCACTCAAAAACTTGATCAGAGGCTTGTTTTTCGGCAATCCATGATGAGCGCGTAAAAGCAATTCACCACCTAATTTTTCATTTTCAGAAGTAATATTTGTTCCGCCAAGCAGATTTTTTGCGTCAGCCAGGATCTTTGTTACTAACGTTCTTTGAGCATTATATAATTTCTGAACTTCAGGTTTGAACTCTTCAAATTCCTGTTTGTCTCCCATAGCCGTAGGACCTGAAATGATCAGCGGGGTTCGGGCATCGTCAATCAATACGGAGTCAACCTCATCAACGATTGAGAAATTATGAGGACGCTGAACCAGGTCTTCAACACCCCTTGCCATATTATCACGCAGATAATCGAAACCAAATTCATTATTTGTGCCATAAGTAATTTCTGCCTGATATGCATTACGGCGGGCAACTGAATTGGGTTCATGCCTGTCAATACAATCAACTCTAAGTCCGTGAAACTCAAATAACACACCCATCCATTCGGAGTCACGACGTGCCAGATAATCATTCACAGTAACAATATGAACACCCTTACCCGGAAGTGCATTCAGATATACAGGCAAAGTAGCAACAAGGGTCTTACCTTCACCAGTAGCCATTTCAGCAATTTTACCCTGATGCAGTACCATTCCGCCAATAAGCTGAACATCGTAATGCACCATATCCCATGTAATTTTATTTCCGCCGGCTACCCAACTGTTATGATAATATGCCTTATCGCCGTTTATTTCAACATTGGCACGGGAAGCAGCAAGATGACGGTCGAAATCATTAGCAGTAACTTCAACCTTGGCATTTTCCTTGAATCTTCTCGCAGTTTCTTTAACAACAGCAAAAGCTTCAGGAAGTATCCTGTTGAGCATTTCCTGAGTTTTATCATAACTGGTTTTTTCAAGTTCGTCAAGCTCTTTATAGATTCTTTCTTTTTCTGAAATTTCCATTTCGTACTCTTCATCGAGCCGCTTACGCAGAGAAGCAATACGATTTTCTTCATCTGAAATATAATCTGCAATATTTTTTCTAAACTCAGTGGTTTTAGCTCTTAACTCATCATTACTTAGGTTTTTAATAACCTCATAAGCAGCTTTGATATCAGAAAGTTCGGGAAGCAACGATTTTACATCGCGCTGCGATTTTGTTTTGAAAAACTTCTTTAAAAAAGTAGCCATGTTTATAAAATTTTTAGATACCCCACCCCGGTATAATCAGGATAAAAAACGTACCATGATCTGTTCATACGATATAAACTTGACAAAAAGTCAGATATTGCAAAATTACAGAAAAGATTGA
>ERZ795058.5226-NODE-5226-length-11996-cov-4.381291_pt1 | contig 11996 bp, 15 predicted proteins | sample MGYA00375142_ERZ795058 | MGnify/ENA primary metagenome ERZ795058 (study PRJEB30187, sample SAMN05720210) | activated sludge metagenome | isolation source: anaerobic digester from wastewater treatment plant | place: Japan | collected 2015-04-20 ...
TCCCATTATCAGGGTATTGCAGGTTCTGGAAACCCAAACAGAAAGTGATGTTTTGAGAAGGGCTGTAACGGCCATTCTGGCCGAAGTCCGCCAGGGTTCCACTTTGTCCGATGCGTTTGCAAAACACCCCAAGATTTTTTCTCATCTGTATTGCAGTATGGTGCGGGCGGGTGAAATGAGCGGCAGTGTTCCCAGCGTTCTCGACCGGCTGATTTACATTATCGAACACGAAGCAAAAATAAAGTCCGACATTAAATCCGCCCTGCAATATCCTATTATGGTCCTGATTGCACTTGGGATTGCTTTTTTTGTTCTGTTAACTTTTGTCATTCCCCAGTTTACAGCCATTTTCGCAAAAACAGGTCTGGAACTGCCCCTGCCAACAAAAATCGCCATACTGATGAACACCTACCTGAGAAATTATTGGTATGTCATGCTGGGAGGGCTTTTTGCCGTCATTTTCGGTTTGAGACAGTACTTCAAAACGAAGAACGGAAAACTTGTCCGCGACAGTTTTCTGCTGAGCATACCCGTTTTGGGGCCATTGTTGCAGAAAGCGGCCATGTCCCGTTTCTCCAGTATCTTTGCTATTTTACAAAGCAGCGGTGTGTCCGTCATGCAGTCACTGACCATTTTGTCTGATACGATCGGCAACGCAGCCATTGCCGAATCATTTGATCATATCAAAGAAAAAATAGAACAGGGATCGGGAATTGCAGCCCCCATGAAAACGGCAAAGTATTTTCCACCCATGGTGATTGACATGATCGCCATAGGGGAGGAGTCCGGAAATATTGATGAAATGCTGAGGGAAGTTTCCAAGCATTACGATGAAGAAGTGGAATATGCTGTCAAAGCCCTCTCCGAGGCAATAGGCCCGATCTTAATTGTGGGACTGGCGGCCGTAATCGGTTTTTTTGCACTGGCCATTTATATGCCCATGTGGGACATGACCAAAATGGTCAAAAAATAAATATTTATTGGAAAAATGAAACAAAAGAAATTTTACGTAAATCTTTATATTTTAATCCCTGTGATTTTCACCGGCATTACAATACTGGGCATAATCATTACTTATCAACTATTCTCTGCGACTGATCATGTTTCCGATTCTTCATTGGCCAACATTTACATCATTGCGTTCCTTTTCGGAGGCATCTCTTTTTTAGCCAGTTACATGATGATGCATCTTTTCTTAAAACCACTGGTGGATTTTGTGGACAAGACTCAGAAAATGCCTATTTTTTCCACAGAAGAAAAAAAGAAAAAGACTGATATTACGGACGATTTCAGCCGGATCAACCAGGTGTTTGAAAGTGTCACGAACATCCTGAGTAACGTCGAAGCACGGGAACTTTTTCCCCATATTATCGGTTCAAGTGCATCGATGCGTAATATTTTTACCCAGATCGTAAAAGTGGCACCCACGGATTCCACAGTTCTGATTACCGGCGAAAGCGGAACAGGCAAAGAGTTGATCGCTTCAAGTATTTTTAAGCACAGTCTGCGCAAGGATAAACCGTTTGTAACGATCAATTGCGTAGCCATTCCCGAAGGATTGCTGGAAAGTGAGCTGTTTGGACATGAAAAAGGTTCTTTTACCGGTGCTACGGCACGTAAAATCGGCAAGTTTGAACTGGCGGATGGCGGAACAGTTTTCCTTGATGAAATCGGAGACATGCCACTTTCCATCCAGGCCAAGGTTCTGCGAGCCCTGCAGGAAAAAGAATTTGAACGCGTTGGGGGGACCAAACCCATCCATGTGGATATCCGGGTCATTGCGGCCACCAATAAAGATCTACTGCAGTTGATCAAAGAAGGCAAGTTCCGGGAAGACCTGTATTTTCGTCTTAATGTTTTTTCAATTCTTTTGCCGCCGTTGAGGGAAAGAAGGGAAGATATTTCCATACTGGCTGATTATTTCCTGAAAAATTCACCAAAACCCGCAAAACTCTCAACAGCTGCGCTACAGGTTTTAATCGGTCACAACTGGTCTGGCAACATACGGGAATTAAAGAATGTTTTGGAAAGAGCCTCCATTATGTCTGAAGAAGGAGTTATTGACGCTGTTCATCTGCCGGAGGAGATAAGGCAGGGGATAAGCGTTTCGGCGAGTTCGTCCAGACAAAACCTGCCGCTTGATGACAGGATCAATTTGATGGAAAAAGAGATGATTATTTCTGCATTGAAAGAAACAAGTGGAGTTCAGGTCAAGGCGGCGGGAATCCTGGGCATCAACCAGAGAAGTCTCTGGCATCGCATAAAAAAGCATGAAATTGATGTTGATATATTTAAAAATCTACAATAATTGTAGATAGAATTCAAAATATTTGAGAATGAATTGTAAAAAGGAACAAACTATGAAAAAAAATATGAAAGGAGGAATAAGAAATTTAATAAAAAATATTTAAAATCAGTTACTTATTAAAATTAAAAAATGTTTTTAAAAAGTTTATTATAATTTTATATTGGCAGAAAAAATGCAGGTAAATAATTTAATTTGATGCAGATAAAAATTGGTTTAACTTAAAAAAACATAAAAAACTTAATTTAGGAGGAAAGAGAATGAGAAGCCAGAAAGGTTTTACATTAATCGAAATCATCGCAGTGTTAATTATTTTGGGTATTCTGGCAGCTGTTGCGGTACCGAGATATATTGATCTGCAGTCAGAAGCGAGAATCAAAGCTGTTCAAGGTGCAGTTGCTGCGCTGCAGTCAACCGCAACTATGATGTATGCGCAACAACTTTTAAATGGGACGGCAAATGCAACCAATTGGGGACCACCTGCTGCTGTCCAAAATATTGGTGATTATTATGGAACTATTAACGGATCGGGAACCGGCAACCAGACAGTAAGTGTAACAGTTACAGGTCCTGCTGACTTGATAACCGATGTTCCTCCTGCCAATTTAACCAAGAATTTTAATTTATGGTAACCGGTTTTCCTGTTTGCGGATATTAAGAACTGTTGCATAAATTTCAAGCTGCAGTAAGATTACTGGTAGAAAGAGGATAGCTGATCATATTCTGGTCAGCTATCCTTAAAGTTTATGTTTTGTTATTGAATTATTTATTGAATTGGTGCAAAAAGTTAATTGTGAATTGACAATTTGATAAAGGAGTCAAAGAAACATTGCGTAATCAAAAAGGTTTTACATTAATCGAAATTATTGCAGTTCTTATTATCCTGGGGATTTTGGCGGCGATTGCAGTGCCGAAGTATATTGACTTGCAGAAAGATGCTCGAATGAAAGTTGCTCAAAGCGCTTTGGGAGCGTTGCAATCAACTGCAACAATGGCCTATGCGAAACAGCTTTTGAACGGCACAGCAACAGCAAACTCTTGGGTAGAACCCGGCAGTAACATTGTTGTCGGTGATTTTACCGGCAGTATTACAGGCCAACAGCAAGTTACGTTGACGGTTACAGATGGTCCAAATGGATGGAATACCGAACTCAATCCATCTGACTACACCAAGACATTTAATATGTGGTAGACTTTTTACCGCATGTGTTGATATTTAATCAATATGATTGTGTAGATTTTTTTTAAACAGAAAAAATTGTGGTATTAAGAAGGATAGTTGACGTAAAAAAGATCAGCTGTCCTTTTTGTCTTTTTGGGCTCATCGAAGTTCATAAATCGAATCATTGAATGAGCAGTTATCCATTGTAAAAATTTCATTGCAGTGTTTCCTAAATAGTTGGTAGTATGAAACCATCTTTCAGCCTCAGACGAATACTCGATAACATAATTAATCACAGGTATTATCCTATTAGCCAGATTGCCTTATTTTTTCTGATCGCAACCGGTTATTTCATTGCCTGGCCCATCATGATGACCGACACTGATCTGTGGTATCACCTATCCGGTGGCAGATATTTTTGGCAAAATGGAACGATCCTCAGGGATGCGTTCTTTTCTTATATTCAGCCACAGAAAGACTGGTATGACTATTATTGGTTATTCCAGGTCATCATTTATAAGATATTTCAATGGGCAGGCTATTATGGCTTGATTGTTTTGCGATGTCTTCTATATTTTTGGGCTGCTTTTTTTATCTGTCTTTTCTTCCTCCGCCGACATGATAACCGGACTCAACTGTTGCTGGGCCTTTCCCTGTTTGTTGCGTGCGCGATGGTGATCCTCTTTAGGGAATTGACGGTACGTCCGCACCTCTTTTCCTATCTTTTCATCATCGTTTTTCTTTATATCCTGGAGTTTAAGCAAAACAAGATTTGGCTTCTTCCGCTTATGGGGATTCTCTGGTCCAACATTCACGGGATCGAATATCCGGTGATGTTTCTCATTGTGTTTGCTTACCTAGGTGAGATCTATTGGCAGGAGTTCAGAAAAAAACCGGTTGTGTGCCAGGCAGGAAAAAAAGAAAAATGGCTGCTGATCTCTGTTTTTTACACAATATTTATTACCCCGGGCATAATCGAACTCGTCCAGACACCCTTTAGTGTGACTTTTCAGAACGCTGCCTACCAACATTTGTATGTAGCCGAATTGCTACCCATTCCTTTCCAAAAATATTTCATATTCACACCTACTTCAATCATGGGAGCAATATCCTCAATTGAAAATATAATTTTTTTTCTAGTGGTAGCCTCTCTTTTGATCGGCTTATGGAAAAGAAAACTGCGAATCAGTCACGCTATCCTTTTCATCGGAGCAATCCTGCTTTTGGTCAAACACGCAAGGTTTACCTATGAGTTTACGCTGTTGTCCATCCCGCTTTTACGCCATACTGTCATTCTTTTGGCACAGAAGGGCTGGCTTCCACGAAGGGTGGTCAACTTCGCTCTTCCTGTAGTGGTAGTTCTTCTGCCATTAATGATCTTTCACAATGTCTTGGGGAATCGGCCGGCGTATCCTTTTTCGCAAATGAATCTCCCCACAGGAGTTGTCCGGTTTTTGAATCAGTATGCCCCGGGCGGCGGAAAGATTCTCAACGAAGCAAATACGGGAGGATACCTGCCCTGGGCGTTGAGCCCGAAATTCAAGATATTTATGGACATGCAGATGACCATATTTAGCGACCTAGATTTTGCAATTTCAAGCAACGCCTTTTATAATGCCAATACATTTAAGGTATTTATTCAAAAATACGATCCTTCGTTCATCTCCATTTCTCTGAACAGACCTCATTTTAAAAACATTATTACTGACTATCCGCAATTTGTACCCGTTTTTTTTGATCAGGCGGAACTGCTATATATCAATAAATCACACTACAAGGATTTGGCAGAACGATACAAATTGAAAGCCATTGACCCTTTCCATTACGCAGAGGTCATATATGCGGATGAAAGTGAGGGAAACCTGTCCAAAATTTTTTCCGAAGCATCGCGAATACTTAATCAAGACCCTGATAATTACAGGGCACATCACATTCTTTCGAGCATTTATGTCGTCCGGCATCAATACGATAAGGCATTGCATCATGCAGAAGCAATCATCCGGATTTATCCAGAGCAGTCGCACGGTTACGCGTTGAAAGCAGATGCGCTCTTTGCGATGCTCCGATATGAAGAGGCCGCCCGCCTTTATAAAAAAGCCCTGGATATGGGGAGAAACTCCAAGGCGGAAAACGTTTACTGGAACCTTCATGCCAGCTATTTTAACATGAAGGAATATAACAAGGCGTACAGGGTGCTTTCAAAATACGTCAACCCGTTTAATCCACGAACTGACTATAAGGAAATTTATCAACTGGGCATGTCCGCAGCGTCAGTCGGAAAGGTGCGGGAGGCAATCACATTTCTCAAAATCGCAAGATTGAAGGTGCCAACCACGGATGCAGAGTATATTCAGAAGATCGACAAGAATCTGGCAATCCACAGCGGCGGTTCAAAATAATGATAGCCTTACCTATTGGCTATAAAGTAGGGGTGAATGTAAATCAAAGAAGAAAGCTGAAGACTACGGAGAATTAACACTCGTTACGCAGTAGCGGGATTAAAATAACCCGATAACAGACGCTTTTTATAAAATGTGGAAAGACTTCGAGAGGCAAGAATGATATAATATTAAAGTCAGGTTGATAGGGCGGATGGATCAGAAAACAGACGCAGAAATTATTGCTAGGGTTTTAAATGGGGATAAACAATCCTATGCTCTGCTGGTTGAGGCGTATACAGGGCCCATCTTTAACCTGGCTTACCGGATGACGGGCAGTCTTGAAGATGCTGAAGATCTGACGCAGGAAACGTTCATCAGGGCTTACCAGAATCTCCACCGGTTTGACCGAGACAAAAAATTCTTCACCTGGCTTTACACCATCGGCATCAATCTTATTCGAAATCATCTGAAGAAAAATGTTCGGGATATTTCGTACTTGGCGGCTGCTGATTCCGCTTTGGAACACCATACACAGGAACATACAAGAGAGGTGGGCGAAACTCTGTCTGATGACAGAATGATCCGGCTGGAACAGGTGATCCGGAAACTGCCTGTTGATTTGCGGGAAGCCATCATCCTGAAATTTGTACAGGACCTGACCTTTGAAGAAGTAGCAGCCGTAACAGGCGATTCCGTCAGTGCAGTCAAGATGCGCATTTACCGTGGGCTGGATAAAATAAAACAGATGATGGAAGACACCAAATGAATATTATTCCCTTGCGCCCCATCAGACTGTGTCGCAATCTCATCGCGAGGGATGGAAACGACCGAAGTAATCTCATAAGTTCAACGAATACATGAGATTACCACGACGCCTGAGAGGCGTCTCGTAATGACAAAGAAGAACTGCGACAGAGTCTCCGGAGGGGGACAAAATATGGTCGCTGAGCTTGTTTTAGAGTGGTCGCTGAGCCTGTCGAAGCGCGCTTTTCCCTTTCTATATCCTCTGCCGGCGATTGGCGCCCTGCATATGCGGGCTAAAGTCAGCGCCGGAGGTGGTTAACAAAAAAATAAATGTTGTGCTCTCCGGAATACTCCCGAAATCCTTGGGGAAGGAATGAAAACCCCGGAATGAGCATCAGGTACCCAAAAAATGTACTATTTAGCATAGTATGTCGGAAAAATGTCGACATACTATGCTAAAATATGCTATAGAGAACTCCAACAACTATATCAAGGCAATTCAGATGCTCGATGAATTGAGAAGAAAAATCATAGGTGAGGAGTTTGATTATCCGGCTCTCCTGGAGGGTCTCCGGGACTATGGCCACCCCCGTGACAAGATTACGGAACTGCTAAAGCAGGGGGCTATTGTTCGGGTAAAAAAGGGCATCTACATCTTTGGAAATCAATACAGGCGTCGTCCTTTTTCCAGGGAAATTCTGGCCAATATGATCTGCGGGCCTTCCTATATTTCACTTGAATATGCTTTACATTACTATGGTCTTATACCAGAGAGGGTTGAAGCGGTCACCTCCGTTATCAGCAATCGTGGCAGACGTTTTTCCACGCCGGTCGGACTTTTTATTTACCATGGGATTCCCCTGGATGCTTACCGAATCGGTATCGACCAGTTAGAGATTGAAGCGGGTCGTTCTTTTCTCATTGCTACAAGGGAAAAGGCATTGGCGGATAAGATTCAGGCTGACCGGGGAACGTCAATCCGGACCCAGGCTGAAATACAAACCTATCTTCTGGAAAGCCTGCGGATAGATCCCGAGGGATTGAGAAAATTGAACACAGACAAGATCTCTTTGATTGCCGATCAATACCGGTCCAGAAAACTTCGGTTACTTGAAGGGATGTTGCGAAAGTTAGTTGAGAAGAGGTAAAGTTATGAATGACGTCATAATCCGTATGCTTGATCGGTATGAATGTCAAAGTGTCGATGACTATGTGAGGGCTCTCAGAGAGATCATGCAGGAGATAGCTCTCCTTGGCCTCTGGCGCAGCAAGTTTTTCGAGAAGGCTGCGTTTTACGGCGGTACGGCACTTCGGATTCTTTACGGAATGGACCGTTTTTCAGAGGATCTTGATTTTTCACTTGTTGAGCCAATGACCGATTTTCAACTTTCCCGTTATGGCAGTGCAGTGGAAAGAGAGTTGCGGTCATTCGGTTTTGAAGCCAGTCTAACGAACAGAGACAAAAAAAATGTAAGCCCGGTTCAGTCGGCATTTCTGAAGGCCAACACACTGCATCATCTGCTGACCATAAAAAGTGATGAAAAAGTGGATTGGCCGATTCCACGTGATCAGGTTCTGAAGATTAAAATTGAGGTTGATACTGATCCTCCCTCCGGTTTTGCAACTGAAAACAAATTTATTCTCCAGCCGGTCCCATTTTCGATCAGGTCATTTATTCTTCCCGATCTTTTTGCAGGAAAGATGCATGCTGTGCTTTGCCGGAAATGGAAAAACCGGGTGAAAGGCCGCGACTGGTATGACCTCGTCTGGTATGCCGCCAACCATCCAAAACTTCACGTGAGCCATTTGGAGCAAAGGATGATTCAAAGCGGTGATTTAAAAAAAGATGAAAAAATAGACCGTGAGAAATTCTTTGCGCTGGCGATGGATGCTGTGGAAAATGTGGACGTGGATCAGGCCAGGAAAGAAGTGGAACCTTTCGTAAAAAATCCTGATGCGCTAAAGGTCTGGTCTAAAGAATTCTTTCGGGATGTTGCCAGCCGGATTGTGCTCGTTTAGGAAAATCAGACAGAATTGTTTTGTTTACTCGCTACCGTATGGCAACTGAAAATTGCCGGCGACAACTCCCGGAACAGTGATGTCTTCATCAAGTGATTCCCACCGTAAGGCATACCCATTTAGCCGAATAGAAACCTCTTGTAATGCTTCATCTGATGCTTGAGACAAAAGTTTGAAACGATCTGCCGGAAATCCGATAATTCGTCCATCGGTAAGTTCTAAATATATAGTTCTTTTTTCTGTCCATGCCCGCATTGCGGCCGGTTCAATGGTCTCTTTTAATGCTAAAGTACTCATAATATTTTGCCTCCAAAAAATCATTTTGTTCAAATAGGGGGTTAAACTTTTTTCAAATAGTGAAAAAAGAGTTTCACTCCCTTTGTGTTGACTCTGGAAAAATGATTTTTGTCGGTTGTGTGAATTTCCTTGCACCCGGAAATGAGAAATGTAGCAAGTATCAGGGAATCGACATAGGGGATCCCGCTGCTGGCCTTTAATCCGGCGGCTTTTTCGACAATTTCCCTCTCGACAGGGACTACATTGGCCGCTATGAAAATATTTTCTGCCAGTTGTTTTCCCAAGTCCGACTTATTTAAGCGAAAAGAGATGTAAAGCAATTCTCCGATTGTTAACATTGAAACAACAGGCGGTATGTCAGAAAGGGAAAGATCATTCCATAAACGAAGCGCTTCTTTTTCTTTGTGCATCAACGCAACGAAGAAGCCCGTATCCAGTCCAACTACCATCGGTCGTTCTCCCGATCGGTCATCCAGTCTTTAATAACTGCATTAAAAGTACGTGTTTTTCCCAACTCCTGTGTTGCTTTGGTGACCATATCGAAAGCAGCCTTCCTGTCGCCGGGTAAAAAATAATTCTTCAGGGCGTTTTGAATTGTATTTGAAGGATTAGTGCCGGATGATTCCAGCATCTGCAACAAATTATCATTCAGGTATATGCTTATCGTTTTTCCCATAACTTATTCCTCCAGACGAAATGTAATTGTTTTGGTATATAATATATTAGAATATATGAGATGTCAAGATTAGGCTGTCACAGATTAGACTGTCACATATATGCGTATTTATCGGGGGTTGGATAAAATGAAGCAGATGATGGAAAAATAATTTGTGACTATTTTGTAAAGAGGATTGTATATAAATTATAGAGAAATATGAATTACAGAAAGAAAAAAAGGTGGAAAAGTCTTAATGCCGGAAGAATATAAAGAATACAATGACTTAATTAAACAGATGAAAGCGATGCCGCAGGTAAACCCGCCATCGGATATTACACAGCAGGTGATGGGCAGACTTGTCGATGATCACCATTCAAGCATCAGGCAATTATTTTCCCGAACAATCAAACAGGCGGGTGAGATTTCTTTGTCTGGTTTCGTCAGGGCTGATTCAAGGGCGCGGGATGCCTGTTTTTCCTTCTTTGTTACAGGCCTTTTCTTTTTCTTAATAGGATCTATTCTTTTTTGCAGTGTTTTATTCATGGGATACGAATCCGGCGGAAAGGCGGGTTTAATATTGATACCATCTATCCTTATCCTTATGGCGTCAATCTCCCTGTTTATAGGTGGCTTGATAGTAGCTGCTGACTCTCAGACATCCGCTTACTGGGCAAAACGGGCGATAATGGTTTATGGTGCCCTAATGATATTAAATGTGGTTTTTGTCGCTTCTGTCGTACAAACAGTTTTTGGTGGAATGTTAGTGCTGACTTGCGGGGTGGCGGTGATCGTGATGGGGATTACATTATTGAAAACCCTTGAGAACAGCTTACAGGGGAGCAGCGCAACATACAGAGGGGAATTGAATAATGTTTGATCAAAACCAAGAGAGAGGGTTTACCATCATTGAGATCATTGCGGTTTTGATTTTAATCGGTATTTTGGGGGCCGTTGTGATTTCGCGTGTGACATCTTCAAGAGAAGTGGATTTAAAGGTGAAAGCGGAACAGGTCAAAGGTCATATCCGCTTTGCCCAGATGCGGGCGATGAATACTACTTCTACTACCACAGGCTGTAACGCGCCGGTGGGCATGACCGCCTCAGATGGCAAATATTATATGTTTGTAAACTGCGATGCTAACAGTAAGGTGGTTTTGCCCGGTGCGGAAAGCAGCGCTGGTGTTGATCTGCCTGGTGGCTCTACTTTTCCCACTTTTTCATTCGATACATGGGGAAGGCCCTACGCAAACGCCAGCGGAACAGGAACAAGCGAGTCCATAAGCATTTCAATCGGAGGAGAAGCGATCACCGTCACACAAAATACAGGGTATGTTCCATGATAAAGCGCATGCAAAAAAAGAATTCTGAAGAAGGTTTCACGTTACTTGAAGTAATTATCACCATTACTATCGGGGCGATTTTGGCCAGTATTCTGGTTGCTTTTATGGGCACGGCCATTACTCAAAGTTCTGATCCTGTAAAACAGGTGCGTGATCTGGGGGTCTCCGGTGGAGTTCTGGAAACGGCCAATGCAGATTATTCATCTTACCTGTCATCAGGAACCCCAGACTGGACTACCTTTAAGACGAACACTTGTACAGGAGGTAACATCGCATGCACTACGGTGCTAAGCGGTTCGGGTATATACAACAGCGGGTTTGAAACGATACAGGTCACGGTTACAAGCGGCAGCCAGAAAATAGTATCCTATTTCATGCAATAATAGCGGGGGATGACATGACAGATAAACAGCATCTGACAGAGCACGGATTTACCCTGATTGAAATGATTGTTGTCATGGTTCTTGTAGGTATATTGGCTGCAGGGGCGGGGCTTGGTATTGTAACCATGGCCCAGGGGTATATTTTCTCAAAGGACAACGCTGAAGTCAGTGAAAAGGCGCAGCTTGCGATGGCCAGAATCAGCAGGGAACTGCTGGAATGTTACGACTGTAATGCAACCAGCGGGAACGTCGGCACCTTTAACAATACCATCGGAGCACGAGTAATCGTGAAGGATGGTTCTAATAATATAGTAATCCAAAGTGCCGACGGCAGCTCTTCTGACATTTTGATGGATAATGTGAGTACTTTCACCATGGCCTACAATTCTGATAAAAGTATTACGGTTACGATTCGATCATTAAAGCAGCCGGGTGGTATTCAAGTGCCTGATTTTGTGACCACCGTTTATCCTCGAAACTCCACATTCTGATGAGGAATGAATATATGGCTATCAAGGGAGATTGATTCTATGCACAACTTAATCAATTCGACAGACTCAGGCAGAATAATGGTTAATTGCACTCACACTTCCGTATTATCGCGCAATGGTCAAACAGGTGCGCTCCTGTTGGGGCTGATTATTACAATGGTCATCTTAAGCGCCCTTGGCGGGGGGATCGTTTACATCTTCTCCAGTTCTACTTTG
>ERZ795058.5234-NODE-5234-length-11980-cov-5.876897_pt1 | contig 11980 bp, 8 predicted proteins | sample MGYA00375142_ERZ795058 | MGnify/ENA primary metagenome ERZ795058 (study PRJEB30187, sample SAMN05720210) | activated sludge metagenome | isolation source: anaerobic digester from wastewater treatment plant | place: Japan | collected 2015-04-20 ...
TAAACACTTTTTCTGTTGAAATGGCACGGAATAAATTTCCTGATATTTCGGGACAAAATCTGAAGAATTCTCTTCAACGTCTCACAGCAAAAAACAGAATTGTTTCCGTTTACAAAGGGTTTTATGTGATAACACCCCCACATTACGCGGCGAAAGGAGTTGTTCCGCCTACTTATTATATAGATCAATTAATGGAATACATCGGTAAGCCTTATTATGTCAGTTTGCTTAGTGCGGCTGAGTTTTTCGGAGCAGCACATCAACGTTCCCAGCGTTTTTTTGTAACTACCATTTTACCATCAACAAATGTTTCCAAAGCTAAGAACAAGATATTGAGTTGGGTGTTTAGGAAAGATATTCCTGAAGAGTTTTTAATGAAAAAAAACTCGGAAACCGGCACTATCCGTTTTTCTAATCCGGAACTGACTGCGATAGATTTGGTGCAATATGAAAATATCGTTGGAGGGCTTTCACGTGTGGCTACTGTGTTGGATGAACTTTGTGAACAATGCGATTTTTCTAAAGTAAACGATGAATTGCTCGGATTTACGTCTGTGTCTGCCGTTCAACGGCTTGGATATATCTTGGAGAATATTTTAGAGCAAAAGGAACAAGCGGATGTCTTGTATGAAAAACTGCTTGCCTATGGAAAAAGATTGAATTACATAGCTTTAAGCACTTGCTCAAAAAAAGAAAATGTCTTGCGGGATAGTCGTTGGAAAATTAACATTAACTCGAAAATAGAAACAGACGATATATGATAAACAGAGCAGCAATAGTTCAGTGGCGAGCGAAAGCCCCTTGGAATAGTAATGAACAGGTAGAACAGGACTTGATAATTTGCCGTACATTGGTAGCCATTTTCAGTGATGATTTTCTATCAACTCAATTAGCATTTCGTGGCGGAACTGCGCTTCACAAGCTGTATCTGACCCCTCAAAGTCGTTATTCAGAAGACATTGATCTGGTGCAAATAAATTCCGGACCTATTAAACCCATACTTATGCGTTTGGGTGAGGTATTGGATTTCTTGCCCGGAAAAATTGTTAAGCAGAAACGTTATAACAACACGATGATATTTCGTATGGAAAGTGAAATTCCTCCTGTTGTTCCTATGCGTTTGAAAATTGAAATAAATTGCTTTGAACATTTCAATGAACTTGGTTTAGTTAAGGTGCCTTTTTCTGTGGAAAATAGTTGGTTTTCTGGAAGTTGTGAATTAACCACTTATCGCTTGGAAGAGTTGTTGGGAACAAAACTTCGAGCTTTGTATCAACGTAAAAAGGGAAGAGATTTGTTCGATTTAAATAAGGCGATTACCAGCAAATATGTTGACACAGAACTTTTAATCCGATGTTATAAACGTTATATGAATTTTTCAGTTGCGAAAGCCCCGACTTATAGACAGTTTGTTCAAAATATTGAAAACAAAATGATTAATCCGGAATTTTTAGGAGATATAAACAATCTGCTTCATCCTGATGAAACATTTGATATGCAGGAGGCGTATCAAGTTGTAAGAAAGGAAGTAATTGAAAAGTTAATATAAAATGAGGGCTGTTCGGTATTATACCAGGGTTTCTTTTGCAACAAATATTGGATACTCCCCTTCAGGGCACTCAGTATTTTGAGGTCATCATTAATCCCAGAGCGTTGCTCTGGGCTGACAAATTCTGCCCTTTCAGGGCGCACATTATTGCAAACATCGGAGCTTGCCCTGAAGGGGCAATATATATATCTAAAAAAACTGCCTCAAAATTATTTTGAGACAGTTCTTTCATTATATCAAACTCTTCTGAAAACCTTCTTTTAGAGGATTATGCTTTGGCAGTATCTTCCTTTTCTTCTGTTTTCTTGGTAGTTGTTTTTTTAGCAGGTGCTTTTTTAGTTGTTTTTTCTTCAGCTACCTCCTTTTCAGCTTTCTCGGCTTTTTCAGCTGGTGCCTTTTCAGCTTTTGCTTTCTTAGTTTCTACCTTTTCTTCGGCGGGCTGTTCGGCTTTTTTAGTTGTAGCTTTGGCTTTCTTTTCTGCTTTTGCTTCTTTTTCGGCCGGTGCCTCTTCTGCAGGTTTTTCTTCTGCAACGGCTTCAGCCGGTTTTTCAGCCTTCTTCGTAGCTTTTTCTTCAGTTACCACCTTCTCAGCTACTTCAGCTTTTTCTGTGGCTTCAACCTTTGCTGATTTAGCCTTGGCAGCCTTTTTAGCCTTTTCAATGGCAGCAGTTTCCATTTGATCTTTCAAATCGGCCAAAGATTGGATGTCTCCTAAAGTAGTTTTTTCAATGCTTGTTACCGGAGCAGTATCCTCTTTTTTAGTACGTTTGCCGGTCTTTTTAGCCGGAGCAGCTTCTTTTTCAGCACGTTTTTCATCTTCATGAATGCGACTGTGTGAAAGAATGATGCGCTTTGCATCCTTATTGAATTCAATTACTTTGAAAGGTAACTTTTCGTCCAACTGTGCTTGAGAACCGTCTTCTTTTACCAAATGTTTGGGTGTGGCAAAGCCTTCTACGCCGTAAGGCAGAGATATAACTGAACCTTTATCCATCACTTCGATGATAGTGCCTTCATGAACACTGTCCACTACAAATAAAGTTTCCAATGCATCCCATGGATTTTCTTCAATTTGTTTGTGCCCCAGGCTTAAACGACGATTTGCCAGGTCAATTTCAAGTACCTGAACTTCTATCTCACTACCAATCTGAGTAAATTCTGATGGGTGTTTGATTTTTTTCGTCCATGATAAATCTGAAATGTGAATCAAGCCATCAACGCCTTCTTCAATTTCGGCAAACACCCCGAAGTTAGTGAAGTTACGCACTTTAGCGGTGTGTTGTGAACCTACAGCGTATTTTTCCTCTATGGTATCCCATGGGTCAGCTTTCAGCTGTTTGATACCCAGAGACATTTTGCGTTCTTCACGATCTAACGTAAGGATAACGGTTTCCACTTCGTCACCAACTTTCAGGAAGTCTTGTGCGGAGCGTAAGTGTTGTGACCAACTCATTTCTGAAACGTGGATCAAACCTTCCACGCCCGGAGCAATTTCTACAAATGCGCCGTAATCGGCCATTACTACCACCTTACCCTTGATCTTATCACCAACTTGCAGGTTGGGATCCAGGGCATCCCATGGGTGAGCTGACAATTGTTTCAGACCTAATGCAATGCGCTTTTTGTCTTCATCAAAATCAAGTATTACCACATTGATTTTTTCATCCAGGCTAACAATTTCTTCCGGATGAGAAACACGTCCCCAGGAGAGGTCGGTAATATGAATCAATCCGTCAATACCGCCCAAGTCGATAAACACACCGTAAGAAGTAATATTTTTTACGATACCTTCCAGGATTTGACCCTTTTGTAGCTTGCTGATAATTTCTCTTTTCTGATTTTCTAATTCAGCTTCAATCAGTGCTTTGTGTGATACAACCACATTTTTGAATTCATGGTTGATTTTGATCACCTTGAATTCCATGGTTTTATTAACGAACACATCGTAGTCGCGGATAGGTTTAACATCAATTTGTGAACCCGGTAAGAAAGCTTCTATACCGAAAATGTCGACGATCATACCGCCTTTGGTGCGGCATTTTACATAACCTTTTACAATTTCTTGTGTTTCTAATGCTTCATTGATGCGATCCCATGCACGTGTCATGCGTGCTTGTTTATGGGAGAGGATCAGTTGTCCTTTTTTATCTTCCTGGCTTTCAATATAAACTTCAACTACATCTCCAACTTTTAAATCAGGATTGTAGCGAAATTCGCTCATAGGTACGATGCCATCGGATTTGTAGCCAACATTGACAACTACCTCCCGTTTGCTGATAGAAATGACTGTGCCGTCAACTACTTCCTTATCCTTTATGGCAGTCAGTGTGCTGTCATAAATTTTTACCAGTTCTTCTTTTGCTGTAGCATCTCTAAAATCGTCCTTTTCGTAAGCATCCCAATCAAATTCTTTTTCCTGGGCAGGTTCTTCAATTTTTTCAGTTGCTTTAGAGCTTGCTTCCTCAATTACCTCAACAGGTTTGGTTTCCTCTTTTTGTTCTTCTTTTACAGCGGCAGGCGCTTGCTCTTCAACAGGAACCTCCTCCTTAACTTCCCTAACTTCTTTAACTTCCTTAACTTCTTTAATTTCTTTAACTTCCTTAACTTCTTTAACTTCTTCTTCTTCCTCCCCCTTTTCAACAGGAGTGGCTTCTACTTTTTCTTCAACAGCCTTAACTTCCTCAGGTGTTGTTTGTTGTGGCTCTAATGCCGGATCTTGATTTTCTTTCATTTCTGAACTTTTTACTAAAAAATTAGTGGGTTAGACAATATATTAATATATAACACAAAAAATGCGGCTGCAAAGGTACAAAATAATATTGAATGTATCAATATGTTTAAGCACAAGGATTTTAGATTTTATCAATGTTTAGAACTTGCTGTATACCACATTGACCTTAATGGGTTTTTTGCTGTGGTTACCACCACAAATGGTCACACCACTCAGCAGGAATTGCTGGGAAACATCTATGATAACGTTATTGCTTGACAGTTTTAATCTGATTGGTACCAACAAAAAGTTAATATTATCGGGGAGTGTCAAGTTGTTTTCTTTTGCTTGCTTAAACTCGTGGACAATCAATTTTGAAATATCGAAGGAATAAAAGTAGTCAATCTCCTCGGTGTCAGGATTGATTTTACGATCGTAGCTACCTACGATGGCGCAAGTGTCCGCGGGGAGTTCTCTTTTGTTGAAAAATCTTTCGAGTGAGTTTTCTTTAATCAGCAACACATTGGATGGGATGGGCAAAGGAAAAGTTTCCTTATTCAGATTGTTGATGTCAACCCTCAGTTTTGCGTCGTTGATAAAGACTCTTGAGCCTTCCGATTCAATTTTTTGCTGCATCTCTTTGATTGGCAGCTGAATACGCGTGTATATATTAGCCGGTGAAGAAATATGGTGAACCTGTTCCGGTTGATTGTTCAACTGATTGATGATGTTTGCCTTATCAGGATTGAGGAAACGATTAACTTGTCGAACCCATGTGTTTGCGGGAAAAGTAACCGAACTGTTCACGGTTACGATAGAATCTTGTCCGGTTATGTCTTTTAATGTGTAGGTATAGCTGTGATAATATTCCAAATCAATTTGCCGCACATATAGCATGGAGGCTGAACCGAAATCGGTTGTAATGTACATGCCCTTGAAGAAATCGAAAAATTTTGAATCTTGTGAGTAAGTGTCGGATTGTACGTTGCTGAATCGCTGCAAGAAATCATTGTTTAGTTTGATGATTACGTAGGGTATGGCGTTACTTCCACTTGCATCAACAGCGGTGAAGACCTTTTCACCAATCAATAAGGAAGGATCAGATTTATCCACATACTCATCCGGATTTAGATTGCTAGGGTAGGGCTTCATGTAATCGAAGGTTTTTTTATTCATTTCATACACACTGACGTGCATGGGAGCATGTTGGTCGCCGAAGAATTTCTTATAATACATTACCAACAGAATTGAATCCGGCTTCGCATGATCAGGATAAATGTGGTTTTTGGGATATTCTACCTGAGCCAAAATATCGGCATGGACTGTCCCGTAAGTATTATCGGAAAAAGTACCCAACAAAAATGAGTCGGGGCGAGAATACATGAAATCGACAGAATAATCTTCAGAACTGATGTTAAATCTGTCGAATGTAACTGAAATTTTATCGCCGGGAGGTTGAATACTGCTTCCCATATCTGTTATGTTGCTCTCGTTGCATGCGGAAAAAACAATCAGGAGGGATGCAAAGAGCTTCAGTATGCGGCTGTTCATACGTGTTTTGTGATCAAGTTTTTGTTAAAGAAACACTATTATAAAATTTAACGTATTCATCAGCATAATCCTCATCCGGTGTGTAAGGAAGGAAACTTTTATTCTTTTCTTTGATGTATTTAAGTATCTCCGGATTTGTATCGGCTTCGGATTGTATGATGCCGTCAGAATAATCAATGGCAAGTTTACTCAAAGCCAAATAATCAATTTCTTTGCCTTGCAGGTGAACCAAGTCTTTTGACTCAATGCCTTCCAAAACTAATTTTTCTGTAAAAATATCTCTGAAAGGCTGTTTGAAATCATCTTTAAACAAAGAATATATGACTTTTGAATGTCTGAAGAATGGATCTTGGTTGAATGCCCTTTTAACATATAAGGGTGCCAAAGCTGTCATCCAACCCAGGCAATGAACGACGTCGGGCGTCCATCTTAGTTTTTTTACTGTTTCCATCACGCCGCGCACAAAGAATATTGTTCTTTCGTCGTTATCAATAAATTCTTTTCCGTCTTCATCATAAATGGTAAATTTTCTTTGAAAGAAATCTTCATTGTCGATGAAATAGACTTGCAAACGAGCAGATTGGATAGATGCTACCTTGATAATCAGAGGGTAATCAGTATCATCGATGATTAGATTCATACCAGACAACCTGATGACCTCGTGCAATTGATTGCGTCGTTCATTAATTACTCCGAATTTGGGCATGAAAGTTCTGGTTTCTTTCTTTCTTTCTTGCATTGCCTGTGGTAAATACCTGCCCATATCCGCTACCGGGGATTCCGGTAAAAAAGGAAAAATCTCCTGAGAGATGTAAAGAATTTTTTTATTTTTTTTCATGAATAGCGAAACGTGCCAGCCCTGAATTCTGGCAAATAGACATGCAAAGGTACAAAAAAAAGTTGGAATATTTTATTTTACGGGTGAATCCCAATAAGTTTTTGTACTTTTGGCAAATTTTATCATTTATACAAAGCATTTAAAATGGTCATAGCTAATACGGTTAATCAGGTTGAACAGGCGATGCAGCATGTTCGCATGTCTGGTCAGCGTGTGGGATTTGTGCCTACCATGGGGGCTTTACATGCCGGACACCTCAGTCTGGTACAACGGTCTGTAGCCGAAAATGATTTTACGGTGGTGAGTATTTTTGTAAATCCTACGCAGTTTAATAATGCACAGGATTTAGAAAAATATCCGAGAGATTTCGCAAAAGATGAAGCTTTGTTGTTAAAGAACGGATGTGATTTGATTTTTGCACCGTCTATAGCCGACATGTATTCGGAAGAAGACTTGAAGAAGCCCTTTGAATTTGATTTTGCCGGCTTGGATAAAATGATGGAGGGCAAGTATCGTCCGGGACATTTTAATGGAGTGGTGCAGATTGTTAGCAAGCTTTTTAACATTGTTGAGGCGGATAAGGCTTATTTTGGTGAAAAAGATTTTCAGCAACTGGCCATTATACATCACATGACCAAAGTGATGGGGTTCGATGTTCAAATAGTTGATTGTCCGATTGTTAGGGAAAAATCCGGATTGGCTATGAGTAGCAGAAATGAGAGGTTAAGTCCGGAAGAACGAGAAATAGCAGCCGGAATATCGAAAGTGTTGTTTGAAAGTCTTAACTTTGTACCGTCATTTTCACCCCGGAAACTTGAAACCTGGGTTGAGAATGAGATTCGGAGTATTTCGGGATTGGACCTGGAATATTATGAAATAGTAGATACAAAAAGCTTACAGCCGGCACAAAACTGGGATAAACCCACGGTGGGATGTATTGCAGTTTATTGCGGTGGTGTAAGGTTAATCGATAATATCAGATGTTCGTAACAGTATTAAAGTCAAAGATTCATCGTGCTTCTGTTACAGAAGCGAATCTGAACTATGTAGGCAGCATTACCATAGATGAGAACTTAATGGAAGCTGCTAATATCATTGCCAACGAAAAAGTAGCTATTGTTAATATCAATACCGGCGCCCGGTTTGAAACTTATGTGATAACCGGAGAGCGTGGTTCCGGTGATATTTGTATCAATGGTGGTGCAGCAAGATTGGTTCAACCCGGCGACCTGGTTATTATCATGGCTTATGCCATGATGGATTTCGAAGAGGCGAAAAAATTCAAACCAAAGGTAATCTTTCCGGATGCCAAAAATCACCTCTTGAATCAGTAAGCCCCGGCTTTACTCTTTCCTTTTTATGAATTTCAAACTTTTACAGACAGACTTAAATTCAAACGCGCGTGCGGGTTTGATCGAAACTGCTCACGGGAAGGTTGAAACACCTATCTTTATGCCGGTTGGTACAGTTGCTTCTGTGAAAGCAGTGCATTTTCATGAGCTGAAGGAAGACATCCGGGCACAAATCATTTTAGGTAATACTTATCATTTATATTTGCGGCCCGGATTGGAGATTTTGGAGCAAGCCGGTGGTTTGCATCGTTTCATGGGTTGGGACGGACCCATTCTTACGGATAGCGGAGGCTTTCAGGTTTTTTCCTTATCAGCCAATCGTAAATTAACCGAGGAGGGTGCTTATTTCAGTTCGCATATCGATGGTAGTAAACACTTGTTTACGCCGGAGAAGGTGGTTGACATTCAGCGTATCATAGGTTCGGATATCATGATGGCTTTTGACGAGTGTCCTCCGGGAGACGCCTCTTATGATTATGCGAAAAAGTCCATGGAATTAACCCATCAATGGCTGAAACGAGGTTATAAGCATTTTCAAGTAACAGAAGGCAAATATGGTTATTTTCAGAGTTTTTTTCCCATTGTACAAGGATGTGTGTATCCGGATTTAAGAAAACAATCGGCTGAGTACATCACTTCTGTTGGTGCTGATGGTAATGCGATCGGAGGTTTGGCGGTAGGCGAGCCTGTCGAAAAAATGTATGAAATGATAGAGGTGGTGAATGAAATTCTACCTCAGGATAAACCGCGATATCTGATGGGTGTTGGTACTCCAATCAATATTTTGGAAAGCATAGAAAGGGGAGTGGATATGTTCGATTGCGTGATGCCAACCCGCAATGGTCGAAATGGTATGCTTTTTACTTCCGAAGGTATCATGAACATGCGGAATGAAAAGTGGAAAAATGATTTTTCGCCTTTAGATCCCAATGGTACCTCTTATGTTGACCGCGCCTATACCAAAGCCTATCTGCGTCACCTTTTTGTCAGCAAGGAACTGTTGGCAATGCAAATAGCCTCTGTTCACAATTTAGCCTTTTATTTATGGCTTGTGAAAGAGGCTCGTCAGCATATTTTATCCGGAACATTCGCCTCCTGGAAGCGGGATATGGTATCCCGCTTAGGCAGAAGACTTTAATTGATTTTTTGGGGTTTAGAACCAACGCACGTAACAGAAATCCTGACGATGCGGTAAGTCCTGGTGCTTGGGGAACATGCGGAAAGCATACTTGATGGTTCCCGAAAGATTTAATTTATAATCTAAACTGAAACGCATTTTTGAGCCTTCAGTAGCAATCAAATCCATTTCTTTCACTTCATGCAAAGTATCTTCATTGTTTTTGCATTTTTTCAGTACTACCAATTCAATTCCAACACCTTTATCGTTCAAAGCTTTGGTGTTGATGGTAACTTCCATCTTGTATTTTTTTCCAACCTGTGCATTGTGATATAGCTCCTCAGGAATTTGTACTTGTTCAACTTCTATGGCATCCCAATGAGAAGACATGTTTTCCTTCCAGGCTGCGATTTCTTTTGCTTTTGTATAATTATTTTCTTTTAGTAAAGCAGCACGTTTTCCCAACTTGTAGTAAAACTTATTGAAATAGTCATCCATCATCCTTTTTGTGGTGTAAATCGGTGTGATTTGAGCGATGGAATTTTTAATGTATTGTATCCACTCAGTAGAATAACCTTTGGTGTTCTTAGCATAATAAAGTGGTATAATTTCATTTTCCAATATGCTGTAAATGGTTGCCGCATCCAGTTGGTCCTGGTGTTCCTGGTTTTCGTAGGTCCGCTTGTCTGTCAATGCCCAGCCGGCACCTTTCACATAACCTTCATACCACCATCCGTCTAAAACTGAAAAATTCAGCACACCATTCATTTGGGCTTTTTGTCCTGATGTACCGGAAGCCTCCAGTGGACGAGTAGGGGTGTTGAGCCAAACATCCACGCCGGATATCAATCGTTTCGCCAATCGCATGTCATAATTTTCCAGGAAGATGATCTTTCCTAAGAATTGGGGCATACGCGAAATTTCAATGATTTGTTTGATCAATCCTTGTCCACCTCCATCAGCCGGATGTGCTTTTCCGGTGAACAGGAATTGTACGGGTCTTTGTGGGTTGTTTACTATTTTCTCCAGTCTTTCCAAGTCAGTGAAAATCAGGTGAGCGCGCTTGTAAGTAGCGAATCTGCGACCGAAACCAATGATTAGCGAGTTGGTGTTGATGGAATTCAGCACAGAAACAATTCGTGAAGGATCGCCCTGATTTTTCAGCCAACTGTCATGAAATTGCACTTTGATATAATTCACCAATTTGTTTTTCAAGACCATTCTTGTATCCCAAATCACCTGATCCGGTATTTGATGGATAGCTTCCCAAATTTTTTTGTTGGATTGGTCATCGTAGAAAGAAGCATCGAAATACTTTTCATACACCGTTTTCCATTCAGAGGCAGCCCAGGTGGGTAAATGAACGCCATTTGTCACATAATCAACATGTAATTCTTTCGGGAAATAACCTTTCCAAATGGGATTGAACATTTCCTGAGATACCATGCCGTGCAATTTACTCACGCCGTTCACTTCCTGACAAGTGTTGCAGGCAAAGACACTCATGGAGAATTTTTCATTTTTGTCACCCGGATTTTCTCTACCCAGATCAATCAGATTGTCCCAACTGATGCCCAGTTTTGCAGGATAGGCATTCATGTATTTAATGAACAAATCCTCACTGAAGCTGTCGTGACCGGCGGGAACGGGGGTGTGTACCGTATAAAGAGAACTTGACCTGACTACCTCTAATGCTTGCTGGAAGCTTAGTCCTTCAGCTACGTAGTCAACCAAACGTTGTACGTTGATCAAAGCAGCGTGCCCCTCATTACAGTGATATACATCTTTCTTGATACCTAATTTTTTCAGAGCCAGCATACCACCGATACCCAACATGATTTCTTGTTTCAGGCGGTTTTCCCAGTCACCCCCATAAAGCTGGTGCGTGATAGAGCGATCTTGCTCGTTATTCATGTCGTTGTCAGTATCTAACAGATAGAGCTTAACGCGCCCTACATCTACTCTCCAGAGATAGGCATGTACAGTTCTATAAGGGAAGGGTACTTCCACTATCAGGGGATTGTCATCCTCATCTTTTACCTGAGTGATGGGTAAAGTGTTAAAGTTTTGAGGCTCATAAGAGGCAATTTGCTGTCCATCAACGGAAAGCAATTGTGTGAAATATCCGTGGCGGTATAGAAAACCGATTGCAGTCATGTCTGCACCATAGTCACTTGCTTCCTTTAAGTAGTCACCTGCCAATACGCCCAATCCACCTGAATAGATTTTGAGGATTTCCGTTAATCCGTATTCCATGCTGAAATAGGCAATGGAAGGTTTATCAGCTTTTTTGGGAGCGTTGATGTATTTTGAAAATCTTTCGTAGATGCTGTTCAGTTTTTGAATGAACTCTTGATTTTCACCCAGTTCAACCAACTGGTCATGTGAAAGTATATTTAACAATAACACAGGGTTGGATTGGGCTTCTACCCAGGCATTATAATCGATTTTTCGAAATAAGTCCTTGGCTTCTGCATCCCAGTACCACCAGATGTTACGAGCTAATTCTTCTAATTTTTTGATGCTCTCGGGAAGAGAGGACTTTACGGTAATCTCTTTCCAATTCTCTGCATTGTAAGCATTAATTTTAATGTTCATATGTTTATAATAAAGTTAAATTTGAGCTAAAAATATGTTCTATAAATAGAAAACGCAAAGATATATCTTTTTTACAGATAAAAGTATGTTTTATAACATGTTTTTAAAATAAAAACTCCCCACACATAACATGATGGGGAGTTTTAGGAGAGAAAAATGCCTGATACGTATAAATACACTTATATAATTATCGTACTATTTCTTCTTGCCGTATCTGCTGTTCAACGCATCTGTTACCTCTTTGGTAATATCGTATCGTTGGTTT
>ERZ795058.5262-NODE-5262-length-11904-cov-15.755338_pt1 | contig 11904 bp, 9 predicted proteins | sample MGYA00375142_ERZ795058 | MGnify/ENA primary metagenome ERZ795058 (study PRJEB30187, sample SAMN05720210) | activated sludge metagenome | isolation source: anaerobic digester from wastewater treatment plant | place: Japan | collected 2015-04-20 ...
CAGCCGAGCTGCTAACCAAGATTGGCAGGCAGGTGCTGGAGGAGAAGGATGAGCCAGCTGTGCGCGTCGGCTTTTCTGCCGATATTTTGTTCAACGGAAAGGACCACCGTGTGCAAAAGATCCTCAAAATCTTCTCGGTGGATCTGGTTTATAACCCGGCGCGCGGAGGGATGTTCCTGCGTGCACTTAACCAACTTGGCATTTCGCCAAAACTCAAAGGAGATTTACTCATGCAAAATATCAAGGATATTCAAGATGAAACTTTGACTAACCAGACTGTGACTGCTATACCCGCGGCAGAGGAGAGCTCAACGCTGCAAGCCCAACTCGCTGAGCTGCGCGACCTGCGCAAGCAAATGAGCGCTATGGTACTGGATGCCAGCCTTGCCCAAAGCGCGCTGCCGGCGCCCATGAGCCAGCGCATCCGCCAGCAATTCCAAGACCGGACATTCGCGCCCAGCGAGTTGCAAGCTGCTATCCGCGAGGCACGCGGCATGTTGGCTGATCTGGAGAGTGGCAATGCAATCAAGGGACCAGCGCGCATCGAAGGCATGCTTGCGCCAGAGGAGCGCCTGCAGGCGGCGGTGGATGACCTATTTGGCGTGCCGCGGGAAAAATCCTCACAACACTCGTCTGTGCCGCGCTTGAGCGGCATCCGTGAGCTATACCTCACGCTCACCGGCGACTACGAGCTGCATGGCGGTTACTACCCTCAGCGGGCACAGCTAGCTACCACCGCCGATTTTAGCGGTCTGGTTAAGAACGCGCTGAACAAGCTGGTGACCAACACTTGGGAAGACCTTGGCAGAGCCGGCTATGACTGGTGGAAAGACATCACCGTCCAGGAACACTTCAACAGCCTGCATGATATCACCGGCACGCTGATTGGCACGGTGGGTGACCTGCCCGTAGTGCCTGAAGGTGGCAGCTACACTGAGCTGGAAGTGGGGGACTCGCCCGAGACTGCCAGCTTCACCAAGTATGGCGGTTACATCCCGCTCACGTTGGAGCTAATCGACCGCGACGAGACGCGCAAACTGCGCGCTTATGCACGGGAACTGGCGACCGCCGGCATGCGCAAGATTTCCAAGCTTGTGGCGCAGATTTTCACGGCTAATAGCGGCGTGGGACCAACCATGGCGGATGGCGGCGCGCTTTTCAACGCCACTGCCGTAACGACAGCTGGCGGGCATGCCAACCTGGGGACCACCGCGCTCAGTGCTAATGCCTGGGATCAAACCTGCCGGAATGTTTACCGCCAGCCGATGCTGATCAAAAACACTGATCTCCTACACGGCACAGGACCAATGTTAGCAGTCAACCCCAAATTCATCCTTGTGCCGCGGGCGCTGCAAAAGACTGCGCTGGAGTTATGCAGCGGAGCGCTCGTGCGCGAGTCCGGCTACGTTTACGATAACGTGCTCAAAGGCAGCGCCGTGCCTGTAGTAGTACCGGATTGGGCGGATGAGACTGACTGGGCGGCGGTTTGTGACCCGCGCGTTGTGCCGGCGATTTTTGTGGGCGAACGCTTTGGGCTTATGCCGGAGATCTTTGTGGCGGGGGATGAACTCTCGCCGGCAGTTTTCACCAATGATGAACACCGCCTGAAGGTGCGCCATTACTTAGCCGTGTGGGTGAATGATTACCGTCCACTCTATAAGAATAACGTTGCGTAATGATGAAAGGAGCACAAGATGCCAAAGTGGAAAGCTTTACTGAGTTCGCGTAAGTTTTGGGCTGCGCTGATGGGTTTGATTGTGATGGTGATCAAAGCCTGGAAGCCGGATTTCCCCTTGGATGGAGAAACCTTGGCTGGGATCTTCTCCGTGTTGGTGGCGTACATCCTCGGCACTGCGCTGGAAGACGGCTTAGCTGGTCACAAACAATAATCGTGATGAGGGCAGGCTAAACCTGCCCTCCTTGCGCCAAAATCATAGATAAAGGAGTAACCACGATGGATGACGAACGCCTCAAAGGTATCGTAGAAGCATTAGCTGGCTCGAATGTACTCAGTTATGCGCTCAAGGAAGGTGGTGTGCTTGTCCTGATTGATCAAGCGGGCAGGAAGCAGCGCTATTTACCTGAAGACTACCGGCACCTGCTGCGTAAAGCGCATAAAACCGCAAAATTGATTGAAGGAGGCACAAATGAGCAATCTCAGTGAAATTTGCAGCCGGCTGAATGCGCAGTTTTTTGACCTGCAAAACTTGGCAATCCCTACTGGGAGCCAGGAAGAAGCCGTACGGGAAGCTTTGGCTGGGTTAAACGCATTTCTGGATAAAGACTTTACGGTGGCGGGTTTGGATGAGGCTTTAATGACAACCCTACCATCGGATCACGAAGCAGTTTTACTCTTCGGAGCGGCAGCTTTTGCGCTCGATTTCAGCCTGCGGAGTCATTTAGTTCACACCACCAGCAGCACCGTGAGGTCGGAGGAAACCTTACGCTTGTGGTGTGAGCATTTGAACCGGCAGTTTGATGCTGGCTTGGATCGCCTGCGTCTGCAAGCGTTGCAAGCGAATGGTGCACTGCCTTATAGCCCATGGGCATGGGATGAGCCCCACAACCTGCGCGAGGTGAGTTAATGACCCAAATAGCAATTGGCAATCTCATTGACCCGGAAGAAACTGCATGGCTCTACCTCACCGATGGACCTTTGCCTCCAGGTGTATTGGGTACACACTACGAGCCAGTAACCTCATCCGATGAGACGGTGACTGAAACCTTGCAAATAAGTTTACGCGGGACGCTGGCAGAACTGCGCGCTGTCATTGCACAGTTAGAGGCGCTTTGCCGGCAAATCGAGCGTTACGAAGTGGAAGGTTTGGGCGCGGCAATTTACTTGCGGGCGATCCCGACTGATAATTTTGAACCGCTTTATTCCCGTTTGTTACATGCGGAGCTGCACACTATGCCCGGCGCGTTAGCTTTGGAGGAGCATGGCAGCTTGATGCTGGAGTTCATCCTTACACGCCAAAATGCGTTTGATGGCGCTGAACGCCCGCTCACGCTCAGCAACAGCGCCGGCTCAGGGCTGACTGTTGCACTCAAAAACCGTGATGATAGCTTATCTGCCGGCAATGATAATTACTTTTCCGTTCAAACCAATGCCTTGGGAACGGATTTACCAGCACCGCTGAGGCTGCAAGTAACTAATACAGGCAGCTCCCCACTCGCACAGCTTTTAGTGGGTGCTTATCATGCACCCAGCCGACCAGATAAACCGCCGCTCGTGCTTGAAGGCGAACACGCTGATGAGGGGGTAGAAGTGCAGGCTAGTGATGCCTCCAATGGCGCGTATGCACAATTTACACTCGCGCAGGGTGCTTGGCAGGCGTTGGCGAGTTGGCAGCTTGACCACAATCAATTAGAAACCTTAGATGGGCGGCTTTACACGCCTATTCTGCGCTTTTACACGCCGCTTCCGGCAGGGTTGCTGCAATTTCGGGTTGCTTTGAGTTTTCCGGGGCTGCCGCCAGCATTGGGCACCACGCTTTATCAATCTCCAGCAGTAAGCGCAACAGAAGGGCAAGGGTATTTGCCGCTTGCACCCTTGCGGCTGCCTTTTGAGGCTAGGCTGCTGAATGTGCAGCCATCTCCGCTGCGCTTTAGTTTGCAAGCGTATGCTCCGGGTTCTGGCAGCCTCACGCTCAAATTGGATGATATCTTCCTGCTGCCGCAAGAGAACTTCACCTGGTTTACCTCTTCAGTCGGTCTGCCTGTCAACGCCTCATTGATCGATGATGCCTTTTTACAAAAAACCTACACCTTAGCCAACGCTAAGGAAATGCACACGCATCATCGCATTGGGGATTATTTTTATCTACCTCCTGGAGAGACCTCCTGGTTTTTCTTTTTCCAGGTGAACTCTGAAGGTTTAGCACCGATTGATTTATCCATTAACGTGAAGGCATGGTATCGAAAGCGCCGTCGGATTTTGTGAGGCAAAAATGAGCCAAGTTTTCTTTGTATTTTTACAGGATGGTGTTGACGGGCAGTTTTACCAACCAGAGAGGGCAGCACGCGTGCTTGCGCTCTCGTGGAGCGCTTTGGGTGGGTGCGAGCGCGCCGAGTTGGCTGTACCTCTTCAGCCTGGCAGTTTAAAGTTTTGGCAAGGATTGGTGGGCAAACCTGTGCAAATCTACAACGGGTTTGGCAGTTTGGTTTGGTGGGGCTATGTGCACAGCTTGGCACAGTCGACTGGCAGTTTGCGGGAAGTGTGCTCGTTGGAAAAGATGGCTAACCGCGTGGCGGTTGCTTATACGACGCTTGAACCAAACCCAAGCAGCTATGGCGATCCGCTCCAAACCGCATGGGCTGAGGATAGCGAGAGTATCGCGCTTTATGGGCAAAAGGACTTGCTGCTGGTGAAAGGCATGATGGCTGAAAGTGCTGCCCTGCAGCTACGCGATGAAGTCCTCCGGCAGCGGGCTAAGCCAAGTATTCAGCTGCAGCCTAATCTTGTCGCAACGTCAGCCGAAAAGCCGAAAATGACCTTGCAAATAGACTGCCGCGGGTGGGCAGAGCAGCTTTCGTGGCGCGTCTATCAGCCGCCGGCTGGAGTGATCGGCAACACGGCTGCGCAGCAAGGCACACAAGCTGTGGGTAACACGACCAGCGCGAGCAAAGTAGCGCAATCTTTCGTGTTTGATGGTGACAACTTTGCGCCTTCGCTGCTGCAAGTGCGAATCCGCCGGCAAGGCAGCCCGAATGACGCCCTGCGTGTTTCAATTCAGTCAGATAATAACGGAATCCCTAGTGGGGTGGAACTCGCCAGTGCACAGGTGAGCGGCGCTGTGCTCGAAGGTGAGGCTTACCCATGGGTAAGTTATATCTTTAGCCCTTCCCCGCAGCTTACACCGGGGAAAACATATTGGGTTGTATTTGCCCGCACAGGGACGATTACAGCTAGCGCTTATTACGTCTTAGCCATCGATGAAAAACTTTCCTTTCCTGCTGGTGTGCTGAAAATTAATAACGGTAGTGCTTGGTCTGCGCGCAATCCATTAGCGGATTTAGTCTTTAAGCTCACAAGTACGGTTCAGACGAGTGCATTGCTCGAGGGGATGCAAGCGGTTTTTGGGCGTGAGCCTTTCAGTGCGTTTAGCGTGCAATTTGAAAGTGGCATCTACACCGTCCCGCTCACATCCCAGCCCAAGCCGGTACAGCAATGGGTAAACGAAATTTTGGCTCTTGGTACGTCTAATGGAGAGGAAATCATTTATACCGTCACGCCACAGCGTGAGTTGATTTTTAGGCTGAAACCTACGCTCGCCGATTCGCCGCCTTATTGGCTCACTGATCAAGGGGAGTTGCGTGATCCAGGTGGTGGAGACTTACTGCCAGGTCACCTGCCGGTGGGCGCTTGGGTGCAAACCAGCCAGCAAGGCGCGATGTTCATCACTGGTGGAGAAATCTGCGCACCAGGTTGGCTGCCAAAGCTCGAAAGCTAAATGTACCTTTTTGAAGTTGAACGGCAGCAGTGAAATAATACCTGCTGCTGCTCAATCGATTAAAATGAAACATAATCATGAATAAGGAGCTACTCATGCCCAAAGGGACGTTTAATTTTCCTGATAAGTTTTTATGGGGCACAGCCACCGCAGCCCACCAAGTGGAAGGCAACAACACCAATAATGATTTTTGGGCTTGGGAGCAGGAACCTGGGCATATCCTCAATGACGATAAATCTGGAGTGGCGTGCGAATGGTGGGCAGGGCGCTGGCGTGAGGACTTTGACCGCGCGCAAGAAACCTACCAGAATGCCCACCGTCTTTCGGTGGAATGGGCACGCATCCAGCCGGCGCCAGAAATGTGGGACGAGACGGCTTTAGAGCGCTACCGCCAGATGCTGCTGGGGCTTAAAGAACGCGGCATGACTGCGATGGTTACTCTGCATCATTTCACCAACCCGCTGTGGTTAGCCGAAATGGGCGCATGGGAAAACGAGCAAGTGGTGCCGCTCTTTGCAGAGTACACTCGAAAAGTCGTCGAAGCATTGGGGGCACACTGCCAGCTGTGGGTCACGATTAACGAGCCGAACGTCTATATGAGCATGGCTTATCTCCAGGGCGTCTTTCCGCCAGGCAAAAAGGACTTGAAATTAGGAGTGCAAGTGCTGGCGAATATGGCAAAGGCGCATGCTGCAGCTTATGAGGTAATCCACACCTTGCAACCGGAAGCTCAGGTTGGCGCAGCGATCCACTGGCGCGGCTTTACGCCAGGGGACCGCAACCCGATCACGCGAATTTCCGCCAGGCAGCATCATCAGGTGTTCAATCAGGCTTTCTCGCAAAGCTTAGAAACTGGTAAATTTGACACGCCACTGCTCAAGCTGGATATCCCTGAAGCTAAAGGTACCCAGGATTTCATCGGTTTGAACTATTACACCCGGGATTACCTGCGTTTTGCCCCCAAACGACGAGCTGAAGGCTACACAGAACGCTTTTTTAAGCCCGAAGCTGACCTTTCGGAGCACGGCTTCTTAGCCAATGACCCAGAAGCCTTTAAGCAAGCTATCCGATGGGCAAACCAATTTCACAAACCGATTTACATCACCGAAAATGGCTGTGAGGACTCTAAGGACGATTTTCGGCGGCGATATCTAATCGAGCACATCCATGCATTGTGGCACATGGTCAACTTTAACGCGCCAGTCAAAGGCTACTTCCACTGGACGCTGGTAGATAATTTTGAGTGGGAGCGCGGGTGGAGCCAGCGTTTTGGCTTGTGGGAGCTGGACCCTGTTACGCAGATCCGCACCAAACGCCCGAGCGCTGACCTCTATGCCGAAATTTGCCGTACCGATAGCCTCAGCGCGGAAATGGTCGAAAAGTATGCCCCCGAGATTTATACGAAGATATTCCCTGGATAGAATGTGATCGTTTTCGGCTCGATTCTTGCAACAATTATGATGAATTTATAAGTAAAGGAGCTTGTCATGTTCGTTTATCTATCGAAATTACTTCCGCAACTGATCATGCCCGTGAGCCTTGCGGCTTTGCTGCTTTTCATCACGCTTTTCCTCATCCGCAAACACCCTAAAACAGCACTCTGGTTGGTGCTGATCAGCCTCATTTTGGTTGGGGTGGGTGGCAACGCTTATTTCTCTGCCTACTTTGCCCGCACGTTAGAGTGGCGCCACATGCCGCTGCAAGGAGAGGTGAAAGCCGATGCGATTGTGCTGCTTGGCGGCGGCACCGAGCCGGCAGATGCGCCCCGCACGGGTGTGGAGGTGAATGGCGCCGGAGATCGTGTACTTTATGCAGCGCAGCTCTACAAGTCCGGCGCAGCTCCACTTATTATCCTTTCTGGCGGGAATGTGGCTTTCAGCCAAGCACGCGGCAGTACCCCCGCTCAGGAGATGCATGACCTGCTGCTTGCGCTGGGCGTCCCGGAAGAAGCTATGCTGTTGCAAGATAAATCACAAAACACGGAAGAAGATGCTGCCTTCACCAAGCAGATCTTAGTGGAGAAGGGGATTAAAACCGTTATCTTGGTTACCTCAGCCGCGCACATGGAACGCGCGTTGATGCACTTCCAGGATCCGCAGTTTACTTTCATCCCTGCCCCAACAGATTACGCGATCACGCAGCGCTATTGGGATTACCTCATGCGCTGGGATGCCCAAACCATCTTGCTCAACCTGCTGCCCTCGAGCCATGCGCTCAACCTGACCAGCAATATTTTCCATGAATACTTAGGTATGTTCGTTTACCGCCTACAACTTATTTTCTAGGTATATTTCACCCAAAATTAGCTGCCCGTACACCTTGCGGGCAGCTTTTTTGATTGAGGGTCAAACGAGGGTGAAAATTTGAAAATAGCGGCTCACTCAGCAATACGGAGGTAAAACAGGGGGAACAAAAACACTGCTGGGGGCGTTATACCATTGAAGTTGTATAAAAGTGTCCTTTAGAAGGAGGAACGATGAAAACCCTACAAACCATTCTTAGCCTTGGTGTGATCGCAGCTTTTTTGCTGGCTGGATGTTCGCCGGCAGGGCAATCACCTGAGCCAACCCAACCTGAAGAGCCAACGCAACCCCCAGCCGAGGCGCAAGATTTGATCGGGGAAGTGGCTTATAACCTTAACCCGCAAGCGGGTTTGGATCAGATTCAGGCGTTAGCTGATGCGCACAATGCTTTTGCACTCGATCTCTATCAACAGTTAACCGGAGAGGGCGAGAATATTTTTTACTCGCCGTACAGCATCTATATGGCATTGCTCATGACTTACGCCGGTGCTGCTGGAGATACTGCCAGCCAGATGGAGAGCACCTTGCATTTACCCTATTCTCAAGAAGAGGTCCACGCCGTGATGAATGCCCTCAACTTGCAGCTGAAGGCGAACAGCATAGTGGATGACAAGCCGGCTTTCACCCTCAATATTGTCAATCAGCTGTGGGGGCAGGCAGGTTACGCATTCTTGCCGGAATTCCTGAACACGCTTTCACAGAATTACAATGCCGGCTTGAAGACTGTAGACTTTGCTGCCGATCCCGAAGCTGCCCGTGAGCTGATTAACCTCTGGGTGGAAGCACAAACCAATGAAAAAATCAGAGATTTGATCCCTGAGGGAGCTTTGAATGAACTCACCCGATTGGTGATTACTAATGCAGTCTACTTTAAGGCAGCCTGGTTGTCTCCATTTGATCCTGCCAACACAAAAAATGGCAGCTTTACTTTACTGGATGGAACGCAAGTGGAAGTCCCTATGATGCATCAAAGTAGCAGCATGCGGGCGTACGTCTCGCAAGATGTGCAAGCTGTAGAGCTGCCCTATGAGGGTGGAACCTACTCTATGGTAGCGCTCATGCCCACGGCAGGCAACCTGGACACCTTCGAGCAATCCCTTACGGCTGAGAGTCTGCAAGACATCCTCAACCAATTGGAAAGAGCTTCTGTAACCTTGAGCATGCCGAAGTTCAAATTCGATGCAGCTTTTGCACTCAACGATGCCCTAGAAGGCATGGGGATGACAGATGCCTTTGACCCAATGAAGGCGAATTTCTCTCGGATGGATGGAACGACGAGTCTGTATATTTCATCTGCCCTGCATAAGGCTTTCGTAGACGTCAACGAGGAAGGTACTGAAGCCGCTGCAGCGACTGCAGTCGCCATCGGGCTCACTTCCGCACCAGGGCAGAGCTACACCATCACGCTTGATCGCCCCTTCCTATTCCTTATCCGCGATAACGCCACCGGAACCTTGCTCTTCGTTGGCAGGATGGCGGATCCACGCTAAACTTTAGCTTAAACCAAACAGGCTGGAATGTCTTACTTCCAGCCTGTTTGCTTAATTAAACTGCTTTATCCTGCCATCCAAGCAATAGCTACTGTGCCGGGACCCACGTGTGCGCCAATCACTGGGCTGACCTCAGAGCGGAACACTTCATCCGGATGTAAGCGCTCAACCGCGGAAGCTTCGAGCGCGCGGCATTCGTCTTCACACAGGGCATGGAAAGGGGCAATGCACAGGGGCGTCTTGCCGCTTGTGCGCTTTTCGATCAGGTCGAGCATGCGGGAAAGGGCTTTTTTATGTGAAATGACGCTCTCGACGGCTTCGATCTTGCCGCCGCGGATCTCGAGCAGCGGTTTGACGTTGAGCGCAGAGCCTAAAAAGCGTGTGGCGGTGTTGATTCTGCCGCCTCGATAGAGATATTCCAGCGTGTTGACGGTGAAATACACGCCAATTTTGGGGTAGGTGGCTTTAGCGAGTTCCAGAATCTCCTGCAGGCTGGCGCCCTGCTCGGCAGCGCGTGCTAAAGTGATAACCATCAAGCCCAGCGCCATGGAGACCAGCTGCGAGTCAAAGACCTCTAAGTTTTCGGGGTTGCCCAGCTCCACTTTTGCCTGCTCGGCAGAGTCGAATGAAGCTGAAATGCCGCTGGAAATGCCAGTATAAAAGACATCATTTCCTGCATCGAGCAGCGGCTTGAAAATTTCCTCAAACTGCCCAACTGTAACCTGGCTGGTAGATGCCATCTCTTTAGAACGTGAAAGCTGAGTGTAAAACTCATGCGCGCTGATATCGACGCCATCACGGTATTGCTTGCCCTGCCAATTAAGCACAAGTGGCAGAATGGGGAGATGATATTGTTCGACGATTTCTTGAGGTAAGTACGCACTTGAATCAGTAACGATAATGACTTTATTCATTTTTTTCCTTTCCTTGTAATATAGCCTTTTGAGGCGCAATTTTTTGAAAGTACACGCTGGACATTTATCCATTATACTGGATATATGATTGACGGTTGAAGTAGAGTTGCCTCTCTTACGTGGTCTGTAATGGTACCCCACATGCAAGGTATGCAATCTGGAGACCGGCGAGAACAAGAGGTGAGGCAAATTTGAGAGCTTTTGAAAGCAGGACGTAGTAAAAGAGAGTGAATTTCTTCTAAGATAGTGAAAATCTGATCAAAGTCTGAAGGAGATCTTATGGAAACACAAGCAAGTGATATTCACGAAGAAAGCCCATCAAACTCAGCAGCGATTCAAATAGCCGAGCATCGGGAAGGTTTGCGCAAGACCGGCTGGATTCTCCTGCTGGTTTTGGCGGTCGGCATTTTTATGGACCGCATCACCTTCAATCGCCTTTTGGGCGCCCAGTGGGCTATCTTCGTCAACCTGCTGTTGCTCGTGGTCTTTGTTGCTGCTAAGGTAGAGCGACGGTCGATCCCATGGCAGAGCTATTTGCTGGCAATTCCTATCAGCCTTACTGCGATCCTGACTTACTTTCGCCTGGAACCCTACACCTTGATGGCTCTGGTCGGTTTTTCGCTCGTGGGGTTGGTCTATCTGGCGATTAGCCTGCTCAATGGGCAATGGTTAGTTTACCGGCTGCGCGAGGTGATCGTGCAGGGCTTGCGCCTGATTGGCTCGGCATTCATTGGCTTACCGTTAGCGTTAATTCAGTCTTCCCATCATGAAGAGAGCGAAAGCACGCAGAAGAAATCTAAAGGGAAAGGTTTGGCTATCCTACGCGGTGTGCTGATTGCCATTCCGCTGCTGGTCATTTTTGGGCTGCTCTTTTCGGCTGCCGACCCAATCTTCTCGGAGCGGATTTCTGGCACCTTTTCGTGGCTACGTATTGAGATTACCGATGAATTTGTGGCACAAGTGGTGCTTGTGCTGCTCTTTACTTATTTTGGCTTCGGAGCGCTTTGGCATGCGCTCACCAAGACGCAGCAACCCCAGCCGGTGGAGCCAGACCAGCCACTCGTGCGTCCCTTCTTGGGCATGACGGAGAGCACCATCATCCTAGCGAGCCTGATCGTGCTCTTTGGGGCGTTTGTGCTCGTGCAGGTGCGTTATTTCTTTGGCGGGGGTGCCAATATCAGCGCCGAAGGTTATACCTACGCCGAATATGCGCGCCGCGGTTTTTTTGAGCTTGTGGTGGTTGCGCTCTTCACTTGGTTGGTGCATTATGGCTTAGCCTCATTCACTCGGCGCGAAACCCGCCACGAACGCACTACTTTTACCCTTTTAGGCATTTTGTTGCTGCTGCTCACGGGTGTGATCTTGGTCTCAGCCTTTCAGCGCCTCAGCCTTTATGAGGCAGCCTACGGCTTTACACGTGATCGTCTGGTAGCGCATTTTTTCATGATCTTCATCGGGCTGGCGCTCGTAGTCTCCATCGTCCTGGAGGTTACCCGCGGGTTCAAGCACATGGCACTGAGTTTGCTGGTGGGGCTGCTCGCATTCAGCCTGACGCTCACCTTCGTGAATGTGGACGCCACGATTGCCCGCCAAAACATAGAGCATGCCATGGCAGGGCATCCGCTGGACGCCGCTTACTTGGCAGGGATGACCATTTCGGAGGATGCGGTGCCAGAGCTATTTCGTTACTTTGATAGCGGTGAGCTGAACCCAGAGCTCTATGACACGTTGGGTCAAGTCATCA
>ERZ795058.5269-NODE-5269-length-11890-cov-4.938065_pt1 | contig 11890 bp, 8 predicted proteins | sample MGYA00375142_ERZ795058 | MGnify/ENA primary metagenome ERZ795058 (study PRJEB30187, sample SAMN05720210) | activated sludge metagenome | isolation source: anaerobic digester from wastewater treatment plant | place: Japan | collected 2015-04-20 ...
GTATCAGTCGGTGATGTTGGATCAAAAGGAAAACCGAAAAAATATTCCACCGATTTATTGGGATATAATTTTGTTAGTACAGCTTTGGCTTGTAGAATTTTTTGTTTTTCACCTCGCATTTCACCTGAATTTGGTCGTACAGATTTTAATTCAATAGCAACGATTTCATTGCTAGTTTCATAGAAGCAATCTACCGTAAAATTTGATGCATTTTGGACACTTCCGTATCCTCTATCATGAATAATTTTATTCTCTCTTTCCAGTGAGGGCGCCTCGTCTGAATTTTTTAGATCAATCATGATTTCAGATATTGCATTGACCTGATTGGTGTAAATACTATTACCATTGAAACTTTTCTTTTCTCCATCACAAAGAATATTGGCAACAGATTCAAAGAAAGATTGTCCCAATGAGGTATTTAATCCGTGCAGCCAGCTACTTAAACTAATGTAATCAGGAACATCACGAACTCTTCCCTCTAGTTTGTCAGAAAATGCATTCAAATCGCAACATGAAATGGTGCATTCCTGTTATTAGTGCCATCTTCAGGGAACGAATTAAATCTAGAAAATAATATTTTAATAACTGTTTGAGCGATAAGCTCTTTCTTCCTATTATCAATCATGATTTTGATTGTTAAATTTTGCAAAATATTTATCAATTTCAGGACGTAACTCAATGCCTGCATTTTCAAAGCAATCCAGTAAATCTGTATATGCACCTTTGCCACCAAGAAAATCCCAAAAATCTTTACCTACTTTTAATTCTTCACCTATGTCTAACATACCTGCCATTGTCCAAAATTGATATGGTTTTGGTTCATATGGATTATAGGGTATTGCTATTAGTGTATGTACTTTGGCTTTATTATTTTGTGTATACGCTATTCCAGCCCATTCTAGAAGTGTTTGTTTAAATTTCTGAAAGTCACCTTTATTAGGCTTAGCTGTTTTTAAGTCAAATAGATACTGAACTCCCTCTTCGGTCTCGACAAACAAATCTACTTTTGCTGGTTTAAGTATATTCTTTGGACCAAAAAGATGTTTTTTTAATTCGTCCAGTTCCTTGATTTTATTTGGCTTTGGCTTATAGGTAAGTTCGTTTACAATGGATTGAACTGATTGCTGGCAATTTTTATATATACTATTTCCTACCACATATTTGGTCTCAACATTTTTAAACTTTGTTTTAGCTAAAGCTGCTGCAACGGGTTCAAAAATTGAAGTACCAAATGTTGTCAACAAAGATTGCATAAACGAGTATAACGCCATTCTATCCTTTCCCAATAAACGAGTGTGGAATGGCATATAATTGTCTTGAGGAACATAATTATTGAACTTATTGCGTAGGCAATTTGAAATAACTTTTTGGATTTCATTTTTTTGCTTTGTAGTCAGAGCCATCGTCATTTCCTTTTTAAATGAAAAATAATTTCAGAATAAGCATTTTTGTTTTTTTCTGTCCTATTAAGTACGGGGCGTTTGAACTGCTCAACAATATGCATCCCCGCTTCTTCCGCAATTCTAGGGTAAAGATTATACTTATCGTTTGCTACCAAAAAAACATCAAAGTCTTCTACCATAAACTTTTTGCAATTAATCAAAACTGCAGAAACTCCCTCAACATATGAAGCCTGGGCTTCAGATTTTTGCCCCTTATATAAAGGGCCTATCTCTAACTCATCATTACGTTCAAAGCCGAACAAATCATATGCGTATGCATGTTGTTCGTGATAATCAATTAACCCCACATATGGTGGTGACGAGAATATACCTTTAATCTTCTGATTATTTACTAAATCAGCAAACGGAGGATTTACAGATCGAATTTTATCGATTATATTGATCGTTCGACTATCACCAGTTAAACAATACTGGTAAGTGTTTGTTCTCAGCTTGTCGAATATTTGCAGTCTTTTAATTGTGTCTTTTGTGTAGGTTCTCCACCATTTTAGAATTGAAAAGACGGGCTTACATATTTTCCCATGTTTACGACAATAATAAGTCGTTGTAACAGGCTCTAATAGTGTGGCTAAATCAGCATGTGTAGTGGCACGGCAACTACGGATTGTGCGACTAAGAATTATACTTACGATTTTTTTCGTATTAAGATTCTGAATCGCTTTTATTTGTTCAAAAGTGAAGTTTATTTCTGCACGTACATTGGGAAAATACCATTTATCAAGGAATGTATCGTCAGCTTCCTGACGAAGTTTTATTCCATACTTTTTCACAAGTTCATTGTATATAGAATGGAATTCTTTTTCATATTTTGCTGAATACTCCTGTTCGTTTATTTCTTCTCTATGCAAACGATATTTGTATTCAGGAACAGGAAAATGTAAGTTGTTAAAATCGTTTAGTTTTAGTGTCAACTCATCTTCAAATTCTTTAATGTGGGAATTATGAATGAATTGCTTTAATAATTCGGAAATTCTATTTGTTTCAACAATGACGTCTGCGATGTCATATCTCATTACTTTACAATTTCCTATTAAAGCATTAAATGCAGAAACATCAATGCCTATAGAATGCATTCCCATTTCGCAGGCTTGAACCATAGTAGTGCCGCTTCCTGAAAAAGGATCTAATATAATATCACCCCTTTTAAAATATGTTTCTTTCTTGAAATAATCAGTCTTGTCATCGAGAAAATACTCCACTAACTGAGGAATAAATTTCCCTTTATATGGGTGTAACCTATGAACATGTTTTGTGGTATCTGCTTCTTTTAAATTATCAAATGACAATGCCCAATTTAAGTCATTACCAAGTTGTTCTTTCCATTGAATTTCACGTTTTCCATGTGAAGATTCATAGTACGATATCAAATCGCTTTTACAAATCATAATGGAACCGTTATTCCCATACTTTTTTACTTTGCCATATTGTATAAGATACATTATGTTGGAAGTGGTAACATTTTTACCAGTGTATTCCGTTGCAAATAAAGATGCATCTTTAATTGTTATTAAGTTCTTTACTTCACTTATCATCTTCTTCCTATTTATTTTGTTAGTCACAATATCAATCGCATCTTGAGCAATGTTTTTTCTGGTTCGGTGATTTCCATGATTTTGAAAACCATATTACTTAGTAACTCATTTATTTTTGTCCCTAAAATACTCATGCAAAAATAGAGAAAATAGATGTCTTTCTCAACACCATTTGATAATAAACAGATATAAATTGTCTATTAGTGACAACTCTTTATCTGTTTGCTTGAATTAGTTTTCATTTAGCTAGCAGAAATATTATAATAAAACCCTTAATATCCTTATAACTCTCTAATTGTTCTGTTTTCAAGTTCAAGATTTTTTAGCTAGATAGAAAAGACTATGTTTACAATTAATGGCTGTATAACAATATTTTACGGCCATATTATTTGGTTTGTTCATTAATTTGTTGAAAGATATATTTGAACTAAAATGGAAATAGAGGAGATTTTGTAAATTTGTGAAAGACAATCCAATAGAAATAATAGATCGGTTTATTAATTAATAAGTATAAAAATAGGATATGGCAGGAAGACTTCAATTAATAGAGCAGAAATTAATAGCAATTAATCCAGCTGAATTTCAAAATCTATGTGATACCTATTTGATTCTACGCGAGAATAAGTACACTAGTTTTACTAGAATAGGCACTCACTTTGGTAAGCAAAAAACAGTACTTGGTACTCCTGATAGTTTTGTTCGGCTAGAGGATAATAAATTAACATACATAGAATACACGACGCAGGCAGATTCTATAGTTCCAAAAATCATAGATGATATTAACAAATGTTTAGATGAATCTAAAACAGGTGTGTCTCCTGATCTATTGTCTCAAATAATTGTGTGTTTTAACTCAAGATTAACAATCGAGGAGGAAGTTAAGATTCAGGAATATGCGAAATCAAAAAATAAGGAAATTGAACTTATAGGGATTGACACTTTAGCTCTTGAGATTTTTTCTAAATATCCTTTACTATCAAGAGATTGTTTAGGAATTCCAATTGACACAGGACAAATTCTCCCCCTAGATAAATTTATTGCTGAATATAACAATAAGGCACACCAGCTATCTACCCCATTGGATAATGAATTTTTACACAGGAAAGATGAGCTTGAAGAAATATATAGTTATTTGCATAAATGTGATTTGCTTATAATATCGGGAGCGCCTGGTGTTGGAAAAACAAAGATAGCAATAGAAGCAATAAATAACTTTATCAGAGAAAATATCACCTATAATTCTTATGCAATCGCAAAAAAAGATGTTGACATCTTTGAGGATTTACGAATACAATTAAGTGTTGACAGGGATTACATCTTACTAATAGATGATGCTAATAGGCAGATTCCCAACTTAAAGCAAGTCTTGGGGGTATTCAAAGAGGAAAGAAAGGGAAATCTTAAAATCATAATTACAGTTAGAAATTACGCAGTAAGTGATATCCTAAAAGAAATTAATGACTTAGATAAGCATTTTATAAATATCAATAAATTTACAGATGATGAAATAGTACAATTAATTTCCAGTGACAATTTCAAAATATTAAATAGTAAGTATCAAGAAAAGATTGTAGAAATAAGTGACGGTAATGCAAGACTAGCTATAATGGCAGCTCGGTTAGCAAATAAAAAACAAATTGATTTTTTATTGGGAGATGTTTTCGCTTTATTTGACTCCTATTTTACAACCTTTATTACAGATTTTGATTTATTTGAGAAGACAACAGTTTTAAAGACTTTAGGAATTATTTCGTTTTTCTATACTGTTGATATGAATAACGAGGCATTTATTGATTCAATAACAAAGCTTTTTGATATTGATTACTATGATTTTAATGAAGCAATTGAAGAACTACACAAAAGAGAGTTAATAGAGGTGGAGTTCCATCATGCCCGTATTTCAGAACAAGTAATGGCAACCTATTTTTTCTATAAGGTATTTATTAAAGATGATCTTTTATCATTTAACGTTTTACTTAATAATTTTTTTGCGGACTGGAAATTACGTTTTAAAGATTCAATAATTCCTGCAACTTACTCATATGGCCACGATAATGTAATTGCAAAAATTGACAATGACCTTTCAAGCTATTTAGAGTTAATATCAGATAGTGAAGATGCAGTATTAAATTTTCTGGATATATTCTGGTTTTATAAGTCTGAAGAAACGATAGTGTATTTTTATAATAAAATATCTAAATTGCCAGAACCAGATTCGCAAGTGTACCAGGTGATTGATGACACAAATGGTACCATATCAAACAAGGAGCAAACTTTAGATTTTCTTTCAAGGTTTTTTAATTATGTTGGCAAACAGTTTAAACCATCTATAGAATTAGCATTTGAATTAGTTAGGAAGAAGCCTCAGTATCTGACGGAGTTAATTAGAGTACTTAGTGAGAGTTTAAAGTTTGATGAGAAAGATGAGATAAATGGTTTTAAAAGACAAATTGATTTTATTGATATCCTTATTCAGAATTTTAACAATAAAAAACCTCACTACATTCCTTCTTTTTTTGCCCTCGCAAAATCTTTTTTAGCACATTCTTTTCATAATATTCGCTTAGGAAGAAAGCGCACTATAGCTTCGTATTATTATCCTTTACCACCTACTGATTTAATTTTTAAGTTAAGAGCTAAGATATGGAATACACTTTTTGAAAGCTATGATAGTTATCAGAATGAAGTTCTTGATGTAATTACTGCATATAGGCCTATGGTCAGTGATTTGGTTCCAGAAATAATAGATCATGATTTGAGTTTATTAGTTCCTTTTATTTCCGATCAATTATCGCCAAGCATTTTTAAACACACCTATTATGTGCATGAAATGATTTATTGGAATGATAGAGAAGAAAGAATTAGTAATAGATCGTATAGGGATTTAAAACAAAAATTCACAACGGAAGAGTACTTGAATGTATGTAAACTGGATTGGGAGACGTTAAGAGGTACACCTTATTTTGAATACGATTTAAGCAAATTAGAAGAATATGACAATCATAAAGTCAATGAATTAGTGGAGAACTTTGTATTTACAGCGGAACTGCAGTTTCATGAGCTCCTAGTAGCCATTGAAAACATTCAATCTGTTAAAGAAAAAAACTATTTCTCCATATCTAAATCAATTGATATAGTCGTTGAAGTGAATTTTAGGAGAAATAATGAGTTAGGATTTAGACTATTTCAGCTAATATGGAATTATTATCCCGAAAAAAATCCGTTGTTATATAGAACAATTAACTTAATAACAAGTCTATCTTCTAATTGGTGTTTAAGGTTTTGGCAAGAATTAGAGAGTCGTCAGCATAAAAATATCCTTGACTGGAGACTTAGTTTTTTTAATTATGTACCTAATGAATTTATCATCGATTATTATTGTGAAAAACTCATTGAGACCATAGAGAGTATTGATAGATCCACATATTTATATGTGGGGCTATATTATAGATATAACTTGTTAGATGAACACATAGTGAAGACAATTTTGGATATTATAGCACATAAGAATGAGAATTCCACTTTCTTTATAGCTTATAGCGATGATATCTTTACAAACAATCTGGACCTTTTCGAGTCGGACTATAATTTAATAAAGCTTTCATATTTTCAGCAGTTTGCAAATCTAAATAACCAGGTATTTGATTATGAAGGTAAAGGCTTTGAAGTAATTTTTAAACTATATCCAAGGTTTCTAGTAGACTTTATAGAAAAATTTTTTACCAATAATAGCGAGATAAAAATTATAGAAAGAAGTAGAAATTTAAAACTTGGTTTTATATGGAAATATAACGGTTTAGAAAAAATCATAATACGCGCCACTGATTTTTTAATTGAGAATAATTATTATTTAAGTTTAGGAGGACACCCTTATTCTCTATTGTTCGAGGAGATAAATGCAGTTAATGTGGACAAAGCATTCGGCTTTATTTTAGAAGAAATAGAAAGACACAAGCAAGATGTGCATAGGCTAGATGTTTATTTTGACACCATATGCCGTCATTTTGCAGAAAGATTTGAGCAAGCTTTACTATTCTATCTATCTGTAAATTCCAATGTTGACACATTTAAATCAGTAGATTGGGTTGGAAATGTTGGTGCCCAGTGGGGGGATGTTAGCTTTGGTGATCTATATGCTAAGCGATGGGAGAATATTTTAAGGATAGTCAATATGTATAAACCAACGATAAAAATGATACCAATTAAAAAGTATTTAAAGGAAAGAATAGCAAATGAATACAAATTTGCTGAACATGAGCGAAAAATTAAGTTCTTAACACCGAACAGGTAGTATTATTGAGACTATCTCATTAAGTGTATAAGTTGAAAATGAAGGGTTCAACTTTTTATAGTTGGACCTTTCTGTAAATATAGCTAAAATCGCTTTGCTCACTTCTTTATCACCCATCTCCCTGCTTTTGTGGGGCCTTCGTGTTCAATAAGGCCCTCTTTTGTCAATTTCTTGATGTGATATTTTATACCGTTAATTGTAATTCCAATAATTTGAGCTAGCTCAAATTGAGTCACTTCTGGTTTTTCCCTAATTATTCTTAAAATAGCTTCTTGGGTAGTTTCTTGGGTAGTGTTGTTCGTTTCTTGGGTAGTTTCGTCCATTTCTTGGGTAGTATTAGAGCCAAAACCCTTATCCAAATATTTTGTAGAAATGTTTTCTACTACCTTAAAAGCGGTGAATAAGGAAAAGTCGAAAGTAGCTTCGCCGTTGCCGTTTTCAACCAATTCTTTTTGCACTCGATAAACTCCACGACTAAACCTATTTACATAGCCTAAGACTTTCATGGCTTCTGCTATGAATGGATTGCGGTAGTCACTTACATTGGGGAAGTTTTCAGGGGTGACTTTTCCATATAATCCACCGGGGTTTTGAATTTCTATTCGGTCATCATACTCATAGAATTGGACGGAAGCATTGGTCTCGTAGTCACGGTGCATCAGTGCGTTCATTAATAGCTCGCGAGTGGCCCAATAGGGGTATTTTGAGAATGTTTCCTCACGGAGTACACTAACCGGAATAGGGCGTTTTTGCGCTATGCTGGTTTCGATAAATGTGTCGATTTTGGGAAGTTCGCGGCAAAGATTTCCGGAGAATTTATGCTCGTTTATAATATCGCCGGCGCGATCTTTTCCTTTGAAACGGACATATTGAATATAGGAACCGTGCAGATAACGTTCGGGGTTTTTGCCGAAAAGCACTATAGCTCCATTTGTTGGGCAGTCATAACGTAAATCATAAAACCCAAGCGATGCAAGCTGATCCTCAATCCTGCGCTTATCTTCTGCCAGCACCTCCTCAGCCACGGCTTTGGGCAAATATTCTTTTTCTATAATCTTTACATCCAAATCATCTATAGTTGTCCCCAAACAGGGCATGGCATCGAACGTATGAACATTCGACAAACGCCGTTCAATCAGGATTTTTTCCTCCGCCTCCGTTGCCATACTTTTCCTTGGGCCAATCCGCACCCATGTGCGTCCGCGATAGCGCACAGGTGGAAATTCGGATGGTTGAACTTCAGCAACCAACAGGTCTCCTTCATCGAAAGAAAATTTTTCAACATTCATAACAGGCTGCGGCAGAATATTGCCGTCTGTCCGGATATTGGCAATCTTTAGCAATAACTTGTCATCAACCTTCAATCCTGATAATTTCCCGTTATTATCAGCTCCAATGATCAAATAGCCATTTTTCTCACTTCCCGAAACATCGTTGCAAAAGGCACAAATAGCCTGGCAAAACTTATCCATGTCATTTGTGGACGTGGTGCGTTCTACATGAAAGCTTTCAGTGTCAGCAAGAATTTGTATGAGACCTTTTTTCGTAAGCATAAAATGAGTTTTCACAAAAATACAGAATTCTATCAAACTTAACTACAAATCATTTTTCATTTATTGGGAAGAATAAGGCGGTAACTGAGGTAGATTAGGTTTGGTTGATGTTTTCTGATTAAAACTTAAATCATTTTTCAGAATAATCCTCATGCGGACTCTCTAGTGTATTGAAGTTTAAGCGGCTCTTATTATATATGGTGGGCTGATGGTATGGACTAGGAGAGGGCTTTTCAGTTTCTTCTGGATACACCTTTGTTTCAATTAACTTTATTTGCAGCGCATCTTCAATTTTACCAATAGTTTCAAGAGTGAGGTTCTCCTTTCCTTGAAGAATCCTATTGATATATTGCTTTGAGACTCCAATCTTTCTGGCCAATTCCGCTTGATTGAGCTTATACGCATCCTTGTATTTTAGTAATGTCAACGCAATGTCAAAGGCCTTATCTTGCCACAATTTATTGCGAAGTCTTTCCTCGACATCTTTGTGCCAACCGGATTCCTGAGTGCTTACAATGGCTTCGAATTTTTCAACGTTGGGTTTCATAATATAATCAAATAGTTAGTTCATACAAATAATCCTCATAGCTATCGCTATCAATAATGCATCTCTCTATTAAAAAGTTTCGTACTATCTCCATTTTTTTCAATTCAGTTTTAGTCATTGGATGATCTTTCATTTCTTTAGTCAGCTTGATCGCACCACCTGTAACAAGATATTTATTTTCGTCAATATTAATTGCATAAACTCTAAGCCAACCATATTTAGATTTAGTATTACTTACATTCGGTGGAACTGTTATATTATCATCCAATGGTTGAAATAGTTTGTCCAAATTTCTTATTTGGGTTACTATTGTTTCTTCAAATTTTCGCGCCTTGTTTTTAGTGCTTTTAGGCAAATTAGTAAATTGATTTTTATTGTGCAACCAATACTCTGCATTCAAATAATGTGCGTTGTCTTTAAAAAAATCGTACAAATAACGAGGATTGGACCATAATGTAAAGAGTCTTTGAAATTCATCTATCTTTCCTATCTCATCCTCTTCAAAATAATTGTACATTTCCTCATTCCAGACAATCTTAAACTCTCTAGGATAAGCGATAGCATATAAATATGGTGCAAATATAGGAATTATTTTCATATTGTCAACTTATGGGTTTACTATTTTTCTGGAAAACAAAATAGTTATCCAGCAGCAAATGTAGTAAAATTACATTATATGTAAATAAAAATAATATATATAGTAAATGTATTTTCTTATGAGTCGTCATTTGTAAGAAATACTGTAGTCATCTTCTTAATTCCATAACTATTTTTTCTAACTTTGTGGAACTACCGCCAACTCCGCCATTTCCATGAAAACCCTCCCACTACTTATCATCGCTTCCTTACTAACTTTAACTTCTCCAATCTTCTGCCTCCCTGCCCAAGAAGATATCAAGATCATTGCTTCCACAGTGATTCAGGATAATAATTTCTCTGGAAGAGGGAATGATAACGAGGAAATTTTGCGGTTAGAGTTGCAGACGACTGGAACTAGGGAAGTGGCCTTTGTGGATCTCGTGATGAGCTTGAATGGGACTACCGATATCAATGATATTGAAGAGATAAAGATATTTTCGACCGGAGTCTCAGTGAAATTTGATCCGCGGAATCCGCTTGCGCAAGGCGCACAACTCCTCGCTACAGCCACTCCAAAAGAGGGTGAAATAACCATCCCGCTGAAGGGAGAGATTGGCCCTGGATTCAATAATATCTGGGTAACTTTCAAAGTAAAAGAAACTGCAAAGGAGGGGAATCAACTGGATGCGGAGGTGATTTCTATTTCAACCGAAACGGAGACTCATAGGTTTGAGAATGGGAATCCTGAGGGGAGTCGCGAGATTCTGCTTAGGAGGACGCTGGTCTATGGTCCGGGGGATTATGGTTCGGCGAATTACCGTATTCCGGCTATAACGACTGCTGCCGATGGTTCACTGGTGATTTTGACGGACAAGAGGAAAAATAATTCAATCGACTTGCCGGAAGATATTGATATTGTCGCCAATCGAAGTACAGATGGCGGAAAAACCTGGTCTGAGCCCTTTTTAGTGGCTGAGGGTCAGGGATATGGCAAAGGTTATGGTGATGCAGTTATTGTTAGATCAAATACCGGAAAGCTGGTTGCGCTGTTTGTAGGGGGTCCCGGACTTTGGGGCTCTACTGCTGAAAATCCGCAGCGTACCTATATTTCGACAAGCGATGACCACGGCCGGACATGGACTCCGCCAAGAGATATTACGGCTCAAATTTATGGTGCAGAATGTCCCGATCCCGTTCGCTCGCAGTGGCAAAGTTTATTCTTTGGTTCCGGTCACGGTTTGTGCACTCGCGCCGGCAGATTGATGGCCGTAATGGCTGTGCGTGAGACTTTGGATAATAGACGACTACACAATTATGCGGTTTATTCGGATAATGATGGGGAGTCGTGGCATGTTTCAGAAAGAGCGATTTCGGATGGAGATGAGGCAAAAGTAGTTGAACTGAATAATGGCGATATTCTAATGAGCAGCCGTACAAAAGGAAATAGACTTTGGGCTAAATCCTCCGATGGCGGTATCACCTGGGGTCCAAAAAATAGTTGGGAAGAAATATGGGGCAACGCTTGTAATGCTGATATTATCCGCTACACATCCACCAAAGACGGCTACGACAAAGACAGAATCTTGCACACTTTACCAAACCACAGCACCCGCAGAAATGTAACCATGTGGCTAAGTTACGACGAAGGCACCACCTGGCCAGTCAAGAAAACCATTGCCCGCAACGAATCCGCCTACTCCTCAATCACCATTTTACCCGACGGCACAATCGGCGTTTACATAGAAGAAGACGAAACCGCACCCTATAAAATGTACTTCCTGAACTTCTCACTTGATTGGCTGACAAACGGGGCGGATAGGTTTGCGCCAATGTATACAAAATAAAAAACTTCATTAAGGTTTTTTGTATATTTGTTCCAAAAATAATATTTTAGGTAAATTCAAAACACAAATAATAGCATCGCA
>ERZ795058.5270-NODE-5270-length-11889-cov-3.849163_pt1 | contig 11889 bp, 10 predicted proteins | sample MGYA00375142_ERZ795058 | MGnify/ENA primary metagenome ERZ795058 (study PRJEB30187, sample SAMN05720210) | activated sludge metagenome | isolation source: anaerobic digester from wastewater treatment plant | place: Japan | collected 2015-04-20 ...
CGTGCAAGCGAAGCGCGACACGGAATCCAGTATTTTCAGCATGTTCTGGATACCGACCTTCGCCGGTATGACGATGGTGACGGCTTCTTTACGATTGCGACACAGTCTCCCGGCGGGGGTGGACTTGTTGTCTTCGGCTTCCCATCCCCCCCTGGGCCCCCTCCAAAGGGGACATTCTTTAGCTTTTCCCATCCCCTGCCTTCCCGAGCCGCTGTCGCTTTTCTTTTTTTTATGCTACACATATACGGACCGCCGCCGCAATGGCCCGGAAATTTCTTTGAGGGAATCACCCGGGGACGCATCTTTTTATGAAAAGTGAGCACAAATTATTTTATCTCGAAGAAAGAGTCCGGCTTCTGGAAGCGGAAATCGAAAAGCTCACAAACGCCAACCTCTCCCTTGTCGAAAACCAGCAGATTCAGGAAGCAGTTTTTAACAAATCCCTCGTAGGCTATTACATCTTTGTCGAGGGAACCTTCCGGATGATCAATTCCGTTGTGTCAGCCTATACCGGCTACAGCACCAAAGAGATTATCGGCAACCGCGCAGATTTCATGGTTCATCCCGATGACAAAACGGCGGTAAAAAATCAATCGCGGGCCATGCTGGAAGGCAGCCTGCTGTTACCCTATGAGTTTCGCATCATCACCCGACAAAATGAAATCCGCTGGGTGGTCGAGGCGGTCACCTCCATCACCTTCGAGGGCAAACCCGCGATTTTGGCTAATGCCATGGACATCACAAACCAGAAAGAGGCCGAAAAGAAGCTTGCGGAATCGGAAAACCTCTATCGGACCATCTTTGAAACGACCGGCACGGGGACGGTGATTATCGAGGACAATAAAATTCTTTCCCTGATCAATTCCGAATTCGAAAAGCTGACCGGCTACCACAAGCAGGAATGGGAGGGGAAAAGGACCTGGGTAGATCTGATTTACGAAAAAGATCTTCCCCGGGTGGAGGAATATCATCGCCTCAGACGCATCGATGCGCAGCTTGCCCCCCGAACATACGAATTTCGCATCGTGGACAGATGGGGTAATATCAAAAACATGCTCAGCACTAACTGCCTTATCCCCGGCACAAAAAAACATGTCTGCTCGGTTATCGACATAACTGAACTCACGGAAAAGGGAAGTGAGCTGCTCATCAAGACACGCAACCTTGAAGAGCTCAATACCGCCCTGAGGGTGATGCTCCAGCAGCGAGCCGAGGACCGTGAGGAGCTGGAGCAAACTCTGATGAACGGGGTGAAAGACCTGATTTTGCCTAATCTGGGGAAATTGCGCAAGGGGGGCTCGGAGCGCAGCCGACAGCTCTATTCGGACCTTATCGCCTCGAATCTGGAGGAGATTTTTTCGCCTTTTTCCCGCAAGCTTTCCAGCCGCTTCCGCAGCCTAACCACCACTGAAATCCAGGTGGCGCACATGATCAAAGACGGTAAAAACAGCAAGGAGATCGCCGACATTCTGGGCGTGTCGTCCAGCGCGGTCGATGTTTACCGGTATCGCATCCGTAAAAAGCTCGGCCTCAACAGACAAAAAGTGAATTTGCGTTCCTATCTTTTGAGCCTTCCTTAACAAAATCCATACATAATTTGTTTGGATATAGTATATATTATTTCACATTGACGACATTTTTTGATTATACTAAAGCTATGATGCGTTAAGATTTGGTGTGGCAGAGTGTGCTGATAAATCAGGGCAATGATCCGGCGTATGTATATGAATAATGATGTTTCAAGTGAAAACACGATTTTTCCACGTTTAACGCCCCCAATCAAATCCCTTGACACAAGCATGCCCTCTCCTTCATATGTAAGAAGCGTAAACGAAGCCGTCCCAGATGTAATCAAACCTTCTATTTTCTGATTGTAGGAGCGTGTGATCTTATGGACATGAAGCGGGCGTATTACGAGGATATCGAGCTCTTTAAAAGCGGCACCATTCTTTTCTGGGCCATTGTTCTGATGGTCGGGCTCTTTACCCTCCCTCTTTTCTCCACAAACTATTATTTGTACCTTTTCAACCTCATCATGGTCCATGTGATCCTGGCGGTAGGCCTGAACATTCTGGTGGGCTCGACCGGACAGATATCCCTGGGACATGCGGGATTTTTTGCCATCGGCGCTTATGCGACCGTGCTCCTGATGACAAAGCTCGGCATTCCCTTTTTCCCGGCGCTGATTCTGGCCGCTTTTATCGCGGCTTTTTTCGGTTTTATTCTGGGCCTGCCGGCTCTTCGCCTGGAGGGACCTTATCTTACCATCGCCACACTCGCCTTCGGCCTGGCCATCATGCACATTATCGGCCATATGGAGGTGTTCGGCGGCCGCTCAGGGCTGCGGGCCCCTGATCTGAACATCGGCATCGCGCAACTGGGCTGGAATCTCACCCTCACTACAGATCTGAGCAAATACTATCTCATTCTCATTATCACGATCCTGATGGTCCTGGGAGCAATTAACATCTTGAAAACAAAGGTGGGACGCGCCTTTGTCGCCATCCGCGACAGCGACATCGCCGCCGAGGTCATCGGTATCAACCTGACCATCTACAAAACCCTTTCCTTCGCGGTCAGCGCTTTTTACGCCGGCATTGCCGGCGGGCTTTTCGCCTTTGTCCTGGGATTTTTCGACCCCATCACCTTCAACTTCTTTTTGTCCATCTATTTCCTCGTAATGATCGTCGTAGGCGGTCTGGGCTCCATCATGGGCTCGATCGCGGGGGCCGCTTTTATCACCTACCTGATGTACGCTCTTTTCAAAAATATCAGCGACATCCCCTATATCGGGGATTTCATCGTGAACATCTCGCAGCGCTGGCTGTCCATCACCGGGATAGACAACCTAAGCGCCATCGCCCTGGGGCTCGTCATGGTCGGTATCATGATTTTCGAACCCATGGGATTTTTCGGGATTTGGATCCGGATGAAAAAATACTGGAAAGCCTGGCCTTTTTAAAAATATCAAAGGGGGAGATATGCCTTTCGAACATCTGTTAGTCGAGGGTTTGGCAATGGGCGCCTGCTACGGTCTTTTCGGCCTGGCGGTCGTCATGATTTACAAAACGTCGGAGGTCATCAATTTTGCCGCGGGTGAAATGGCCATGTTTTCCACCTTTATCGTTTTCCACATGCTGACTTTTTACCACTGGCCCTTCTGGGCAGCTCTTTTGGCCGCCTTTATCTTCGCCGCCGTTTTGGGCGCTCTGGTTCAGTACATCTTTTTAAGGCCGGCGAAAAATCCCACGCTCCTGAGCTTGATTGTCATTACACTGGGTGTGGAAATGCTGCTGATGGGGTTTGCCAGTTGGAAATGGGGCGCGGAGCAACAGGAATTTTCCCTTCCCATCTCCTATATGGTGACTTATGAGCCTGTAAAAGGTTTTGTCATCAGCCAGTGGGCGATGGCCGTATTCATCATCGCCGCCATTATCATGGCCTTTTTGTATGTTTTCTTTAATAAAACGAATCTGGGCACCGCCATGCGCGCCACCCAGCAAAACAAACATGCCGCAAAAATCATGGGCATCAACACCGACCGCGTGTTCGCTTTTTCCTGGGGCTTCAGCTCGGTTATCGGGCTTGTTGCCGCGGTGCTGCTCACCACCAAAACCATCCTTGACCCTCAATTCATGCTCGAGCCGTTTCTCAAGGCCTTTGCCGCCGCGGTGCTGGGCGGCATGATGAGTATCCCCGGCGTGCTCATCGGCGGCGCAATCATGGGACTTTTGGAAAATTTCTTCGGCTATGCCTGGCCGGCGTGGAAACCGATCACGGCTTTTGTCGTCATCGTTTTGGTGCTTTGTGTGCGCCCCAGCGGCCTGTTCGCCAAACACTGGGTAAAGAAAGTGTAGCCAGATGCAAAGACAGATACCCGCCAGAGTTTTTTTTAAAGCGCTTGGCATAACGGCTTTTTTAATAACGTCCGTTATGCTCATATCTATGGCGCTCCCTCACCATGGCTTTTGCCGGACCGCACCTTCCGAGGAGCAGGAGGTTCTGCAGGCGGCACGGGATTTTCTCGATGCGGAAGTCCGCCGTGATTATCCTGCCGTATACGCGTGCTTTGCTCCATCTTCGTTATACCGACGGACACATACCTATCGTCAATATCTGGACGAGGCCAAAGCCGCGCCTTTTCATGTTGTGGAATACAAAATTATCCGTGTCAGCTACATTGAGGACAACAAGGACCCCAAAAGTATCACAACGGCCAGCAGAATCGCCCAGGTGGAGGTGGATGTAACCTTTGTCTACGAAGGCTCCGGGCACCGCTCGGTCGACAACATCGGCTTTATTTTCCTCAAGGAAGGGGGGAAGTGGTACAAAAGCTGAAAGCTTAACGAAACAGCGAAGAAGGATGGCCACCGGAAGCGACACGCCAAACCCCGGTCATCGCAGAAACTATCAACAAACTTTTTGGCAAGTCACTATGTAAGGAGGATGGGCTATGAGTTGGAAAAAAGTATTAATGACAATGTTTCTTTGCTTTGTCGCTGTTGTTTTGTACGGCCTGCCGGCGGTAGCCGAGCCGGGTTTTGACGACAAGGAAATACGTATCGCCGCATGGGGCCCCCAGACGGGACCTGCCGCCCCCTGGGGAGCAGTGGCACGCGGCAGCAAGCTGCTGTTCGATATGGTTAACGAAGAAGGAGGCATTCACGGCCGCAAAGTAAAATTTTTCGTTCGTGACGACCAGTACAATCCCGCCCAGACAGTTGCCGCCGTAAAAGAACTGGTTGAAAGGTACGGCATCTTCGCCTTTGTCGGCGGAGTCGGCACCGCCTGCTGCCAGTCCGTGTACAAAATCCTTCTCGACAATAAAATCATCTGGATCTCCCCCTGCACCGGCGCCAGAACTTTCTGGGACCCGCATAACCCATATCTTTGGAACATTTGGCCCGCATACGAGGATGATGCCAGTATCATGACGAAATTCGCCGTTGAAAAACGCAAATACAAAAAGATCGCCATGCTGTACAACAATGACGATTTCGGACTCGATGCTCTTGATTCGGTCAAATACCGTCTGAGCAAATACAAAATGCAGCTCATTGCCGCACTGCCGGTTGAGCCTACCGAGCGCGACCTCTCCTCTCAGATTGCCAAACTCAAGGCCTCCGGTGCTGATGCAGTGATCGGCTTTTGCGCTCCTACCCAGGCGGCCATTGCGCTCAGAACCAGTGTCTCCGTGGGCTTTAAACCTCAGTGGATCTTCACCTACAACCTGTCGGACTTCCCTTTGATGAACAAGATCACCGACGGCTTGTGGTCCAAGGAAGGCGTCATTTCCAGCGCGTTTTTCATTCCCTCATTCGCCGATCACCCGCTGATCAACAAGTACCGCAAGGCACAGGAAAGGCTCGCCCCGACCGAGCGCTGGGGCATCTTCTACCAGGCGGGAATAGTCGTTGCCGAGCCGCTGCTCGAGGCCATGAAAAGAGCCGGTAGAAATATAAGCACCGAAGCGGTGAAAAAAGAGCTCGACAGTCTGACAAATTTCCAGGGTGTCGGTCCGAAGATCACCTGGACGGCTACCAACCATAAGGCGCCCCGCACTGTGCAGATCTGGCAGTCCGGCCCCAACAGCGAAAACATCGTATTGCAGGATTGGACGGAAAACGAAATCAGCCGTCACTAAAAACCGCGTGTCTCATGCGGGGGGGCCTGATCTTCACCCCCCCCGCATGAATTACCGGACATACAAGAGGAAAAACAATGGGCTATTTCGATGTCGAAAACCTGAGCATCAGCTTCGGCGGTCTGAGGGCTGTTGACGATATGAGTTTCAGCGTCAACAAAAATGAGATCTTCTCCATTATCGGCCCCAACGGATCGGGCAAGACCACCATCTTTAACCTGATCAGCGGGATCTACCGGCCGGACAGAGGAACAGTTTCTCTGGAAGGGGAAAATCTGGTGGGCAAAACGCCCGACCGCATTGCTAAAAAAGGCATTGCCCGCACCTTCCAGAATATCGAGCTTTTCGCCAATGCGACGGTGATGGACAATCTCATGTTGGGCCGTCACATATTCATGAAAACCGGAGTTTTCAGCGGGGCGTTCATGTGGGGCAAACGATCGTGGGCGGCGCGGGAGGAAATCGCCCACCGTGAAAAAGTCGAACATATTATCGACTTCCTTGAACTCCAGTCTGTGCGTGACCAGTTTGTCGGCAGTCTGGCCTATGGGAAACGCAAACTCATCGAGGTCGGCCGGGCGCTGGCGCTCGAGCCGAAAGTAATGCTGCTGGATGAACCGTCAGCCGGAATGAATACGGAAGAAAAGGACGATCTCACCATCTGGATCAAAGATATCCGTGAGGACTATAACGTGACCATCCTGCTCATTGAGCATGACATGAATATGATCATGGGTATTTCGGACCGTATTCTGGCCATGAACCAGGGTCAGAAAATAATTCTGGGAACACCCCAGGAAGTTCAGAAGCATCCGGAAGTCATCAAAGCTTACCTCGGAGAGGAGGGGGCAGCCTAATGCTGAAAGTGAAAAATATCGAAACGTGGTATGACCTGATCCGCGCCCTGCACGGCATTTCCTTTGAAATCAGCCAGGGTGACGTCGTGGCTCTTCTGGGCTCCAACGGGGCGGGAAAAACCACGACGCTCAAAACCATCATGCGCCTGTTTTACGATTTAAAGGAAGAACAGCCGGAGAAAGGGACCATCGAATTTCTCGGCGAACGCATCGACCGCAAAGACACTGCTGACATCGTACGCATGGGTATCAGCTACGTGCCGGAAGGGCGCGAGGTCTTCCCGGAACTTACCGTGCTGGAAAATATCATGATGGGCGCTTATACGCGAAGAGACCGAAAAAACATCAAAGACGATCTGGAAAATGTCTTCACTCATTTCCCCATACTGAAAGCACGAAGCAACCAGCAGGCAGGGCTGATGAGCGGTGGCGAACAGCAGATGCTGGCCATCGGACGCGCGCTCATGAGCCGCCCCCGGTTGCTCATGCTTGACGAACCGTCTTTGGGCCTATCGCCTCTCTTGACTCAGGAAATTTTTAACATCATAAAAAACATCAACGAAAAAGACGCGGTTACTATTTTCTTGGTCGAGCAAAACGTCAACATGGCGCTTAAATACTCCAATTTTGCCTACCTGCTGGAAAACGGCCGGATTGTCCGCGCTGACAAACCGGAAATCCTCAGGGAGGACGAGGATATCAAAGAATTTTATCTGGGAATCGCCACAGAGCAGTCGGTCAAAGGATACAAACGCTACCGTAGAAAAGTGCGCTTCCGCTAAACCGGGAGTTTACTTCAAACAAGCAAGGAGAAAACATGGTCCAGTCACTGGAAATAAAGACATTGCCCAAGGCCCTTTTGAATATGGCGGCCAAGCAGCCTCATCGAATCGCCATGAGAAGAAAAGACTACGGCATCTGGCATGACATCACCTGGCAGGAATATCTCGAAAAGGTCAAATACGTAGCCTGCGGCCTCAACGCCCTGGGCGTAAAACATAATGACCATGTGGCTATTATCGGAGAGAACCGGCCGGAGTGGCTCTATTCGGCGCTCGGCATTGTCTGCGCGGGTGCCGCCTGGGTGGGAGTTTACACAACAAACCCGGTGGCCGAATGCGAATATGTCGTGGGACATTCCGACGCGGTAGTTTACATCTGTGAAGATGAAGAGCAGCTAGACAAGGCACTGGCTTTCCGCAAAAACACCCCTCTTTTGCGCAAACTCATTGTCTGGGAGATGGAGGGACTCAAGCATTTCGAAGATCCCATGTTCATGAGCTTCGATGAACTGCTGGAGCTGGGCAAACAAAAGGACCAGGAAAACCCGCAACTGTTCAGACAACTCACCGAGATCGCCGAACCGGATGACATCGCCGGGATCATCTACACTTCCGGTACTACCGGACCGCCCAAAGGCGCGCTTTTGGCACATGAAGGCTATCTGTGGGTTGCACAGGCCGCCGGAGAAGTCACACCGGTCACCTCCGATGACGAGACCATCTCGTTTCTGCCGCTTAACCACGTATACGAACAGATTTTTGACATCATGTACCATTTGACCTTCGGCCAGATCGTCAACTTCACCGAAAACACGGATACAGTCATGGCCGACATGATGGAAATTTCCCCCACCTTATTTCATGCCGTGCCCCGCATCTGGGAAAAATACCACTCCGGCATTGTGCTGAAAATGGCCGACGCCACATGGCTGAAGCGAACTCTTTACAATATCGCCGTCAAAATAGGCACACGCTACAACAACATCGCGCTCCAAAAAAAGAAAGTCCCTCTGGGACTGGCCATCATGTACCACATCGCCTATTTTGTCGTCTTCCGTAAACTCAAAGAACGCCTGGGTTTCGACCGCGTCCGCGTGGGTGTCTCCGGCGCCGCCCCAATCTCACATGAAATTTTAAAATTCTTCCAAAGCATCGGCATACCCATCCGCGAAGGCTACGGCATGACCGAAACCACCGGCATCACGCATATGTCGAGCGAAATCGATTTTAAAGTAGGCACGGTCGGCCGCGCCATCCCCGGCACAAAAGTGAAAATCTCCGATGACGGCGAAATCGTCGTCAAACACCCGGGCATCTTCAAAGGGTATTATAAAGATGCGGAGAACACCAGAGAATCCCTTGTGGACGGCTGGATGCACACCGGCGACGTCGGCATAATCGATGAAGACGGCTACTTAAAACTGACAGACCGTAAAAAAGACCTGATCATCACAGCGGGCGGTAAAAACATCGCTCCTCAATACATAGAAAACCTGCTCAAATTCTCACCCTACATCAATGACGCAGTCGTCATCGGCGACCGCCGTAAATATCTGACGGCGCTTATCGTCATCGACGAGGAAAACGTCACCAAATTCGCCCAGGACAACAAAGTGCAGTTTACAACTTTCGCCTCCATGACCCGCGCCCCGGAAGTAAACGAGCTCATCCAGGGTGAAGTCGATAAGGTCAACAAACAGGTCGCGCGTGTCGAGAACATCCGCAAATTCAAAATCATCGACAAGAAACTATATACGGAAGACGGCGAAGTCACCCCCACCATGAAAGTAAAACGGAAAGCGATAAACGAGCAATTCAAAGACATGATCGAATCGATGTACAAGGATTAAAGATCACCATCCCCTCTTGCTTTCACCGATCTTCGCGCCGCTGCCGCACTTTGCACCGCCGCCTGACCTCCACAGACAGGCAGTGGCGCGCCTGTACCGGACACATGCTAACGCCCGACAGCAGCGGCGCGCTTGCCTTACACGCATCCTGTGCATCACGCAACAACAACTGTAATCCCGAACCTCCCGCGTCTCACAACGCGTTATCCTCTTTATGGCCTCCACCATATTATTGATCATCTGGTCCAGGTTTTGTCGCAGGTTGAGTTTATTAGAATTTTATCGGGTTGAATTGAATTTACGGATTTGATTTTTTCTTCCTGTGCATAGCCGGCCTTGGGCCCGACTTGTCTTGTCTATCCTTCATTTCATACTTCCATGTCTTTTCGTCCCAGATCAGCGGCTCGTAATAGTAATCACCGGATACCGCCGGATTGGATACATCAATCAGGATTTCCCGGGGAATATCGCCCTGCCATTTGCCGTAGTAAACAAATGGTTCTGTAACTGTTCCCATCGGATATACTTCCGGGATTGTTCCTACTTGCTTAAACTGCTCGTCAATGAAAATGGTATCTGGAAAATTTTCCCACATATTGCTTCGTTTGGAGTCCAGATAGTCATGGGCCCATACTGAAACAAGCGATATGACCGTTTTCGAGTCCCTGCACTTGCGTAATGCGCATTTCTTGATAAATCCTTGATATTTGTGCCATGCGGCCGGCAACGCATCCGTACCCACTGCAGCAACTTTGATTCAGGTAAAGTCAACTCCGGCTCTTTTCATTTCCTTACGCGTTTTTGCGGCGGGCGGAGGAAAAAGGCCGGGACTATACAGGCAGCAAGCAGCCCGGCGCTGATGCCAAAAGGAAGCAAATAGGATCCCGTAGCGTCATAGAGACAGCCTGCCGCAACCGGCGCGCCGGCAAAAGCCGCTGTCACCACGGGCATTGTCCATCCCGAAATACGCGGATAATTGGTGCGACCAAAGTAGGCACCGATCAGGCTCGGCACCAGTACAATCATCCCGCCTAAACCAAGGCCTGTAAAAACAGCATACAGATAAACGAAAATAATTTCCGTGGCGGCAATCAGAAATACGACGCCCAGGCACAAAAGTGTCAGAAAAAACATCGCGAGATAACGGCCGGTGAATCTCATTCCCAAAATTCCGGACAGAATCCGGCCGACGATACTCGTCCCAAGCATCAAGCCAAAGGCTGAGGCAGCCGCCAGCGGTGAATATTGTGAATCGAGCAGATATGCAACCTGGTGTGCCGAAAGCATGGTCGAAACAAAAAAGACGACAGAAATAATGATAATGAGCAGCCACAAAATCGGCGAGCGCAGGGCCTCGCCCAGCGACCAATCAGACGTTGTGGTGTAAGTTGTTTTTGGCGATAAAAGACTAATCCTCAGCAGACACCGGCCTGGCTTCACACCGTCGGGAACCTGACCAAGTTCTTCGGGGGCATTTCTTATCAACATACCGGCAAGAATTACCGCCAAAAGTAAATGAATAACGGCAAGAAGTAACCAACTCATGCGCCACCCCGCGCCTGAAATAAACCAGCTGACAAGCGGCGGGAACAGAAATCCGGCAATCCCCCCGGATGCAAACAAAAAACCCATGGCCAGTGAGCGGTAACGGACAAACCAGTTATTGATAATCGTTGTCACGGAGATGTATTCCGCAAACCCCATACCCATCCCGCCCATGAGGCCAAAAAACAGATACAACTGCCATGGCTCATTCATCATCGAGAGCCCCAAAAGTCCCAGCACAACAACGATGTTGAAAAACACGACGATTTTGCGCACACCGAACCGGGTGACGGCAATGCCCGCAAACGGGCCCAGAAGGCCGCCCATCAGCATCAACAGTGTATAGGGACCGGACAGAAACGAACGGCCCAAGGCATACTCACGGCTCATCACCGGTAAAAAAACGCCATAGGCGTAGGTAAGGCCGCCGCAAATGCCTCCATAGGTGAGCATCGCACCAATCAGGGAATACCAGCCATGAAATTTATCCTGATTTGATGTCGCCATATCAATAGCAAACCTCCTTGATGATCCTCTCTTTTGAACTCGCCTTCGGGACAAAACATATTTACTCAGGCAATCGGCGGGAATCTTCAAAAACCACTCTTGAATACGGCCGCGATCTTATATCACCGCGGCGAATGCGGATATTTTAATTCTATATCTGCTACACAGAAAAAGAAAGCCGAATCTGAATGCCCTGCCCGGCTTGCAATATTCAAAGCCCATTCTCTCCGAGTCGCACGTTAAGCCATCTGTAAAGCTCGACCGGCATACAAGGTTGAAAGATCATCCGCGGCGGATTATCTTGACATGCAAAGCCTATTTTCCTCTAAATTGAGGGTTAATTACGGGTCGGACCGAAAGCGGAAGATTCAGGCTTCTGTCTGCCTGGCACAATTTTGAAATTCTAACAAATTGCACCGGGAATTCTATCATCCATGCCATTGCCTGACTTAATGTCTTTCCCTTTTTTCTTTGCCGCCGTCGTGTACTTCATGCTCGGCTTCTATGTCATCATGCTCAATTCCATCTCAACCATACACCGGCTTTTCTATTGCTGTCCATAACCTCGTGCATCTGGGCTTTTCCCTTTTCCATGGCCAACTCGGCTGCCTCGCCTGAAGCAAGCATCGCCTGGAGACGTGTGGCTGCGTTGGGCTGGGGATCCTTATACAGCTTCCTGCTGCATTACTCGCTTTATCTTACCG
>ERZ795058.5287-NODE-5287-length-11834-cov-4.681637_pt1 | contig 11834 bp, 13 predicted proteins | sample MGYA00375142_ERZ795058 | MGnify/ENA primary metagenome ERZ795058 (study PRJEB30187, sample SAMN05720210) | activated sludge metagenome | isolation source: anaerobic digester from wastewater treatment plant | place: Japan | collected 2015-04-20 ...
GGCGTTTTAATTGAACGCAAAGGGGTTTCGGGTAAAACCCAAAACCAATTGTTCCAATTTAGCATGCAAATTAATAATCCAGCGTTAACTGCTCAAATATTAATTTCTTGTGCTCGTGCGGTTACAAAACAAGCTCCTGGTGCTTATACAATGCCTGAGATTGCTCCTCTTGATTATTTGTATGGCGACAGAGAAACGTTAATTAAAACATTGGTGTAATATACTGTATTCACTCAAATAAAGAAAGAGCGAAAAACTAAGATTATAGTTTTTCGCTCTTTCTTGTTTCAAATTTTAGGTTTCAAATTGCTATTATGTAAAAATTATTGCTACTTTTGTTCATACGTATATATAAATGACTGAAATATCAAAAAAAAACACTGCTTATTTTATTAGCCCTTGTTGCTATAGTAGTAATAATATATAGTTATTATGGAGGGTTTTCTTCTATTAAAATAGACAATCAAGCTACTCAAAAAGAAATTCTTGTATACCAATCTCTCAAAGGAGATTACAAACAATCAGCCGATGTAATGAATACCATATATCAAACACTAATTGAAGAGTATGGCATTGAAACTCAAAAAGGTTTTGGTATTTATTACGATAACCCACAAGAGGTACAAAAAGAAAACTTACGCTCCGATGTTGGCTGTATTCTCAACCTCACAGATAGTGCTAAAATTGCACAACTATCGTCAAAATTTTTGATTAAAGAAATACCAGCAAAAAAATATTTAACTGCGACTTTCCCATACAAAGGACAATTGTCAATTTTTATAGGAATATGTAGAGTTTATCCTGCCCTACATCATTACGTTATCAAAAACAATATACCTCCAATCGGTGCTGTAATGGAGGTATATGATGTTCCAAATAAACAAATTCATTATCGAATTGTTGAACATTAATTTTAGTAAAAATATAACTATGAAAAAATTACACCTATTTTTCTTCGTTTTGTCGATTTCCTTTGTTTCTTTGTATGCTCAAAATAATACTGAAGAAACAGCCATATACTATGTTACTTTAAAGGATAAAACGCACTATCTAGGCACAATCGAAAGCGAAAGTACAAATTACATTGTTTTGTACAATGCATCTACTGGCACACGTACAGAAATACCTATCAATCAAATTCAAGAAAAAAAATAATACCTACAAAAACTATCAAAAACAACGAATATTGGTTTGAAAATCCAAATGCGACACGTTATTTATTTGGTACATCGGCATTTAACTTAAAAAAAGGCGAAGGTTATTATCAAAATACCATGCTCCTACTTAATTCATTCAATGTTGGTATTACAGATTATTTTTCTATCGGTGGTGGAATCGAATTTTTATCTACATTTATTAGTTTAAGTCAAGGGCAATTTAATCCTATTATGTATTTTACACCAAAAATTGGAGTTCCTGTTGCCGAAAAAATGAGTATTGGAGGAGGAGTTCTTCTTGCAAGTATTCCTCAATTTAGTTTATCTAGCAACACTGGATTAGGATTACTATACGGTTTGGGCACCTATGGTAACAAAAACACCAACGTAACTGCTACTGTGGCTTGGGGTTCAATTGACAGGAATGCGTTTAACAAACCTTTGATAACAGTATCAGGAATGACTCGCGTTGCTAAAAAAACAGCCTTGGTTACTGAAAATTGGCTTATTCCTACAGATTCTTCCTACGAACCTATATTTTCGTATGGGGTTCGGTTTTTTGGAGAGAATATCGCTGTCGATTTGGCTTTTATAAATAATTGGGATATTGCACAATCCTTACTAATAGGAGTTCCATATGTGAATTTTGCTGTGAAATTTTGATTTGTTAGCGTTGCAAAATGTAATAAAAATTGAAAAATATCCTAAATATAAGAATTTTAGGATATTTTTTTGCGTTTATTTTTTTTTCAAAAATAAAAATAAGTATCTTCGTGGTGTTCAATAAACGAATATTTTATTTCAAAACTAATCGAATATGCAAGGAAAACTTCAGGAATTAACTGAAAAAATCTACCAAGAGGGAGTGCAAAAAGCACAAAAAGAAGTAGAGATTTTACTACAAGCAGCCACCCAAAAAGCTCAGAATATAGAACAAGAAGCTCAGAAAAAAGCCAAAGCTATCATTGCCGAAGCTGAAAAAAAAGCCGAACTGCTAGATAAACACGTACAGTCCGAATTAAAAATGTCGGTTACTCAATCCACTTCAGCACTAAAACAAGATTTAACTAATTTGCTTACAGCGAAAGCTATTGAAGCCCCTGTAAAGGAATTATTTGAAAACACAGCCTTTTTACAAACTCTTGTTCAAACTGTTGTAAGTAGTTGGATAGCAAAAGGAACATACGATTTGCAAGTTATTCTTCCAGAAAAAGATAAAAAAGAATTGGATGCTGCTTTCAAAAAACAGCTAGCAAAAGAATTGAGCAAGGGAGTAGAATTGATTTTTTCTGATACTGTAAAAAATGGATTCAAGGTGGTTCAATCGAAGGAAGGTTATCAATTAAGTTTTACCGACCAAGATTTTATAAACTATTTCAAAGCTTATCTACGCCCTAAAACTACTGAATTACTCTTCGGAAAAGGATAAGAATGTCAAAAAATTACTATGCATTAGTAGCCGGATTACCCGATATCATGGCTCAGGACAAAAAATTACTTTACACTTCTGTACAGATGCGAGATATCATCTGCGAAGAAGTGAGCGAAGAAGATATGTCGTTGGTGCAATTATTGTTTCTGCCATTCGATCATCTTAATATAGTAAATGCATTATTCAAAAAACAAGTTTCTTGGGACGAAAGAGGAAATCTTGCCTCTGAAATCGTTGAACAATTAAAAGATAAAAAAAACATTGAAAGCGTTGATTTAGAAAATGTACCAAGCTACATCCGAGATTTTGTTGAAAGATATTATGTAGAAGAGCAAGAAATCAATTTTTATCAGGCTGAATTTTTACTTACTGAGGCTTATTTTGAGTATTTAACAACCCATACAAATTCCTTTGTTGCTGCATTAGGCTATTACTACACATCACTAAATAACCTTAAAGTAGCTTATAATGGGCGAAAACATGATGTATCGTATGACAAGCAATTAATCGGAGAAAATGAGCTAACACATGCCCTGAGAAAAAGTCGCACACGCGATTTTGGAGCATCAACTTTGGTGGATAACTTGGAAAGCCTGTTGCAAATTTTTGAGATAGAAAATACAATTGAAAGAGAGCTAAAGATTGACAACAATACGTGGAATTTTGTTGAAGAAAATACTTTCTTCAATTACTTCTCCATTGAGCGTGTTATGGCTTTTATTGTTAAACTGCTCATTGTAGAAAGATGGCTGCTCTTAGACGAGGAAAAAGGAAAACAAATGTTTAATCAATTAGTAACAGAACTGCAAGATGGATTTCAGTTCTCGCATGAATATACACTAGCATATGGAAAGAAAAAATAAAACTACTGGCAAAGTTGTTGGTATAGTAGCCAATTTGGTGATTGTAGAAACCAATGGACCCGTTGCTCAAAATGAAATATGCTTTATTCATCTTGGTCAGGAAAATTTAATGGCTGAGGTAATTAAAATTGTTGGAATCAAAGCATACGTTCAAGTTTTTGAAAGCACACGTGGACTAAAAGTCGGTACGAGTGTAACATTCGAAGGACACCTATTAGAAGTAACGCTTGGTCCTGGTATTTTGTCAAAAAATTACGATGGTTTGCAAAATGATTTAGACAAAATGAAGGGTGTATTCTTAACTAGAGGCGAATATACTGACCCATTAGAACGCGATTCTTTGTGGAACTTCTCTCCTATTGCAAAAGTGGGCGATACCGTATATGCTGGATCATGGTTGGGCGAAGTGATGGAAAATAGTATTCCTCACAAAATTATGGTACCATTTAAATTAGAAAAAAAATATACCGTTCGTTCTATCGTACAAGCAGGTACTTATACCGTTGATACCACCATTGCAACTATTAAAGATGATGAAGGCAACGAAATAGCCATCAGCATGGTGCAAAAATGGCCCGTAAAAATGCCTATCAAAGCATACGATAACAAGCCAAGACCCTTTAAACTACTCGAAACAGGTGTTCGTTGTATCGATACCCTCAATCCAATCACTGAAGGTGGCACAGGTTTTATTCCTGGTCCTTTTGGAACTGGAAAAACAGTATTGCAACACGCCATTTCTAAACAAGCAGAAGCAGATATCGTTATTATTGCCGCTTGTGGCGAACGTGCGAACGAAGTAGTAGAAGTATTTACAGAATTTCCTAAATTGGAAGATCCACGTACTGGCAGAAAACTGATTGAACGTACAATTATTATTGCTAATACCTCTAATATGCCTGTTGCAGCACGCGAAGCGTCTGTATATACCGCAATGACACTGGCAGAATATTACCGCTCGATGGGTTTAAAAATATTATTAATGGCAGACTCCACCTCTCGTTGGGCTCAGGCACTACGCGAAATGTCAAACCGATTGGAAGAACTTCCTGGACCTGATGCTTTTCCGATGGATTTATCAGCAGTAATATCCAATTTCTATGCACGTGCGGGGTTTGTGTATTTACCTAACGGAACCACTGGGTCTATTACATTTATTGGCACTGTATCACCCGCAGGAGGAAACTTAAAAGAACCCGTTACAGAAAGCACACGTAAGGCTGCTCGTTGTTTCTATGGCTTATCGCAAGCTCGTGCTGATAGTAAACGCTACCCGGCTATTGATGCTATTGATAGTTACTCCAAATACCTCGAATACCCTGAAGTTCAAACATATCTAGAAAAAAACTTAGGGAAAGAGTGGTTAGGACAAGTATTACAAGCCAAGGATATTTTGCTTCGTGGCAAAGAAGCTATGGAACAAATCAACATCTTAGGCGATGATAGTGTGCCGTTGGTATTCCATGATAAATATTGGAAATCAGAGCTAATTGACTTTATCATTTTGCAACAAGATGCTTTTGATAAAATTGATGCCTCATGCCCAATGAACAGACAACAATATATGCTTACTAGCGTATTGAAAGTTGCAAATACTGAATTTAAATTTGATGGTTTTGAAGAAATTGGAGGTTTCTTTAAGTCAATCATCAATATATATAAACAAATGAATTATAGCGAATTTCAGTCAGAAAAATTTACTCAATACGAATCGGAACTAAATACGCTTGTAAGCAACAAACAAGTTAACGAATAAGAAAAGATAAAATATGGAACGTCAAGCTTTTCAAAAAATATATACCCACTTAACCAATATAACCAAAGCCACAGTAACATTAGAAGCTGGCGATGTAGGTTACGAAGAAATGGCTATCGTACATGGTAGATTGGCTCAAGTAGTAAAAATTATGGGCAAGATGATTACCTTGCAAGTATTTTCTGGTACAGAAGGGATACCTACGGATGCTGAAATACTTTTTTTAGGTCGTCCACCACAACTAAAAGTAAGCGATGAACTAAGTGGGCGTTTTTTTAATGCTTATGGCGACCCTATTGATGGTGGTCCAGAAATTAATGGCGAAATACGCGATATTGGTAGCCCATCAGTAAACCCCGTTCGCAGAAAGCAACCATCGCAATTAATAGCAACAGGAATTGCAGGTATCGACCTAAATAACAGCTTGGTATCGGGACAAAAAATACCATTTTTTGCTGACCCTGACCAACCTTACAATCAAGTAATGGCTAGCGTAGCGTTGCGTGCCAAAACCGATAAGATTATTTTAGGAGGTATGGGACTTACTAACGATGACTATTTGTATTTTAAAAACGTATTTGAAAATGCAGGAGCATTAGAAAAAATCATCAGCTTTGTAAATACTACCGACAACCCTCCTGTAGAACGCTTATTAATACCAGATATGGCTCTTACTGCAGCCGAGTATTTTGCAGTTGATAAAAACGAAAGCGTATTGGTGTTACTTACCGACATGACCTTGTTTGCAGATGCCTTAAGTATTGTGTCAAATAGAATGGATCAAATTCCATCTAAAGACAGTATGCCCGGTTCGTTGTATTCAGACTTAGCTCGTATATACGAAAAAGCAGTACAATTTCCATCGGGAGGTTCCATTACCATTATAGCAGTTACCACCCTATCTGGTGGCGATATTACACATGCTATTCCAGATAACACAGGGTATATTACCGAAGGACAATTATTCTTGCGTCGCGATACCGAAATTGGAAAAGTAATTGTTGACCCATTCCGCTCATTATCACGTTTAAAACAATTGGTTATTGGCAAACAAACACGCGAAGACCATCCGCAAGTGATGAATGCAGCCATTCGTTTGTACGCAGATGCATCAAATGCACGCACCAAAATGGAAAACGGATTTGACCTAACAGACTATGACGAACGTACGCTAGAATATGCCAAAGCCTATTCAGAAAAACTATTGGCAATTGATGTAAATGTAGATACCGAAACCATGCTTTCTATCTCTTGGGATTTATTTAGTACACATTTCTCGAAAGCAGAAGTAGGTATTAAAGCAGCAATTACTGAAAAATATTGGAAAAATTAAGCACCCTAGTAGTTTATGGCGATAAAATTTCAATACAATAAAACCTCTTTACAGCACCTCGACAAACAACTCAAGGTAAGGAAAAGAGCACTACCAACGCTGAAAAACAAAGAATCAGCCTTGCGTAGCGAAGTAAAACGCGCCAAAGATAAAGCAGCAACGTTAGAGGAAGAGTTTGACAAAGAATGGAATAAATACACCTATATGGTAAAGCTATGGGGAGAATTCGACCAATCGTTAATACGCGTAGAGGATGTAGTATTATCTTCAAAAAAAATTGCAGGTGTGCTCACGCCCTTGTTAGATGAAGTGAAATTTTCTATTGCTCCATACAATCCTTTTACCGCCCCAATGTGGTTTGCTGATGGCATCGAGATACTTCGATCACTAGCAACTATTGGAATTAACCGTGCTGTATGGCTACGTAAAATGGAGTTATTGGAATATGCACGCAAAAAAACTACGCAAAAAGTAAACTTATACGAAAAAGTGCAAATACCTGGTTTTGAAGAAGCCATGAAAAAAATTAAACGATTTTTAGAAGACGAAGAAAATCTATCGAAATCGGCTCAAAAAATTGTGAAAACACGACAAGAAGAGGAGGCACAAGTATGATAGTACCTATGATGAAATATTCGTTTTTGGTGTATCATGCCGATTATGCTACATTTCTTTCTGAAATAAAGAAAATGGGTGTACTGCATATACAAACTAAACAAAACGAACAATCGGCTGAAATACAAGATAAATACCGTTCTCTTACTGATTTATTCAAAACTATACGGAGTTTGGAAGAACGAAAACAAGCCGATGTTGATGGTAAAGCATTCTTTGATGAGTCAATTTCGGGCGAAGAAGTGCTGGAAAAACTTAGAGCTATTGAGAAAGAAATTGAACACAAAAATCATCAACTTAGTTCTTTGGAGAAAGAAATACAACAACTGTATCCATGGGGAGATTTTTCTGCACTATTGATAAAAGAAATTGCTTCCATTGGTGTTACAATTCGCTTTTTAATTTGTAAAGAAAAAAAATACAATCCTGAATGGGAACAAGTGTATTGCATCGAACACATATCCAATCATGCGGGCTTTTCTCACTTTATCGTTTGCCAACAACACGACGAAGACATCAGCGAATTACTATCCTTGGTAGATGTAGATGAAATTACTATACCCACCATAACCTTGTCAGAGGCAGAAGCTAAACAGCGTGTGGTTCAAGAAGAAATAAACAGTCTTCAGCAACAAATCACGGCTATTGCTACACACCATCTTATGGCTTTAAAAAATCTACAAAATACATGGGAATCGGCTATTGCTGACTCAAATGCTTATTTGCAAACGGAAAAAACTGTTGATAATTATGTCATGTTGATAGAAGGGTATATTCCTGAACCTAAAACAGAAGAGCTACACGCATACATTGCCATGCACGACATAGTGTACACAGCAGAAAAACCGCTTGACGAAGAAAAAGTTCCTGTGCTACTTAAAAATAATCGTTTTACAAAAGTTTTTGAGTTTATTGGCAGTTTGTACGAATTACCGAATCATAAAGAATTAGATTTAACGCCTTTCTTTGCGCCATTTTATATGTTGTTTTTTGGTTTTGCTTTGGGCGATGCGGGTTATGGATTATTGATAGTAATAGCCGCTACAGTACTAAAGTTTAAGAAACCTGCTATGAAAGGCATACTTACTCTTGCACAGTTCTTAGGCATTTCTACGGTTATTTTCGGAGCACTTACTGGAACATTGTTTGGTATCAATCTAATGAATGTGGATATTGCATGGTTACAAAATGCGAAGCAATACATGATAAATACGGACAAAATGTTCACTTTAGCATTGGCTTTAGGAACTATTCAAATTCTCTTTGGCATGGTGCTAAAAGTGGTAAATTTGTCGATGGTAAAAGGTTTTGCTTATGCCTACTCTACTATTGGATGGTTGATACTAATTATTGGTTTGGGTGCAAATTATTTTTTAACCCAATTACAGGCTTACACACCCCAATCGTCAACATACATACAATATGGAGTATTAAGCATTTCTGGAGCCTTGATTTTATTATTCAACAATCCTAAACGGAATATTTTAATGAACTTTTTAGCTGGGTTGTGGGATGTATATGGCATGCTTACAGGCTTGATTGGCGACTTATTATCCTATATACGACTATTTGCATTGGGGGTATCTAGTGCTATTTTAGGATTTGTGTTTAATGAATTGGCTATGAGTTTACGTCCAGATAATATCATATTAGGTCCCATAGTAATGATAATTATCTTGGTATTAGGTCACGGAATGACAATTTTTATGTCTGCATTGGGTGCTTTTGTTCATCCTATTCGATTAACATTTGTAGAATTTTATAAAAATGCAGGATTTGTAGGTGGAGGAAAAGCCTACAAACCGTTTGCCGAGAAAAAAGAAAATTAATAAGAATAACAACAATTAAAAAAAGAAAAAAAATGGAACCTATTGTTTTAGCTTACATCGGAATTGGATTAATGGTTGGATTAGCTGGCACAGGAAGTGCGTTTGGCTGTTCAATAGCAGGTAGTGCCTCTGTGGGGGCAATGAAAAAAAATGCGGACGGATTTGGTTCGTATTTATTATTAACTGCATTGCCTGGTAGTCAGGGATTATATGGCTTTGCAGGATATTTCTTGATGAGTAATTTCTTTGGATTACTTACAACAGACATTACATGGTTGCAAGCAGGTGCTGTATTTGGGTCAGGTTTGGCAGTAGGTTTAGTGGGTCTTTTATCAGCTATACGCCAAGGTCAAGTATGTGCCAACGGTATTGCTGCTATTGGTTCAGGTCATGATTTGGCAGGAAAAACATTAATCTTGGCTGTATTCCCCGAATTATATGCCATCATTTCATTAGCTGCTGCGTATATGATTGGGTCTGGCGTGATATAAAAACATTAATGCAAAGGTATTGCTCTATTATTTTTTCATAAAGGTAGAACTCTGTTTCTGCCTTTATTTGTTATTCAACCCTCATGTAACTATTCTATGCAAACACATTATACAAAGTATGTTACTAAAGCATCTGGCGAAAAACAAGAATTTTCAGCCAAAAAATTAGTACAGTCGCTTATGAATGCAGGTGCCAATGAAGATACAGCCAAAAATATTTTGAATGAAATAGAAAAAGTAATGGTAGATGGCATGCATACTAAAAAAATATATACTATTGCATTTGGACTATTAAAAAAAGAACGTATCCAACTAGCATTAAAGTATAAGTTGAAAAAAGCCATCATGGAGCTTGGTCCTACTGGACATCCATTTGAAAATTTTATTGGTCAGTTATTTGAAAAAAGAGGATATAAAACTGAGGTTGGGGTTGTTGTACATGGAGCCTGCATTCAACACGAAATGGATGTAATAGCCACGAAACCTCCCTTTCAATATATCTTAGAATGTAAATACTCGCAAGACCAATCAAAACAAGTAGCCATACAAGTACCCTTATATGTACACTCGCGTGTAGAAGATATTATTGATTATAGAAAAAAATTACCCATTTATGAGGGAGTAGAATTTATTACAGGTGTGGTTACAAATACCCGCTTTACTACGGATAGTATCCAGTATGGAAAGTGTAAAGGGATGTATTTATTATCGTGGGATTATCCAGCCAACGAGAATTTGAAACAATTGGTTGATTCTTTAAAGTTATACCCTATAACCATACTTAATTCTCTATCAAAAAAAGAGAAAGAAACATTAATAAATGCTGGATACATTACATGCAATCAATTATTATCTAATCATGAATGGGACAAAGAGCTCTATCTAACACCTCAAAAAACACTACTCATTCAAAAAGAATTAGATTTAATAACTTCATAAAAAGGAACTTGTTTTTATAGAAAAAAATTTTTTATTCCTCTATTATTGCATAATTGTATTTTCTTTGTTATATTTGTGTGTATATATACTTATCAATTATGGAAACAAACGAGAAAAAAAATGTTACTGAAAAAGTAAATGAAATATCCACAAAATCCAAACTTACTTTTTGGGGATTTATAAAAAAACACCCTACGTTTACTACTATCATTGTTGCATTACTAAGCATTGGAGCTGTGATTTTGTATAAAGATGCAAGCCATGCTAAGTGGCAAAAAGAAATGACTGAGAAAGCTAGTAATCAATTATCTAACACACAAGAAGATTTAATAAAACTAGTAGCGAAACCTTTAGTTTGGAATATTCGGGCAGAAATGCTACGCAATAATATGGAGCAAGTTTCAATATTAATGACAGATATGGTGAGAGATAATACTATTCAATACGTCCATTTAATTGACACGAACGGATTAGTTCTTTTATCAACCAATAAAAAACTAGAGGGACAAATTATTACCAACGAATTTGACAGTTCTTTGCTTAAAACCACAGAACCAACAACTTTGGTGATAGAAAATATAGTACAAGTAGCAGCTCCTGTAATGGGGGTTGATAGGCAATTCGGTGTTTTAATACTCGGTTATCAACCTACCATGCTGGTTTTAGACTAGCAAAAAGATATACTCTAAAAAAGGTGAGAATTGCTTCTCGCATTTTTTAGTACATAGTACACCATAAAGCTGTCGCATTTCAAAGAATTTCTTTTGAAATAGTATTCATTTTTCCCTTATCTTTGTGTAAATAATTATCGGATATGAAAAGAATAAAGACCTTCAGCATTATTTGTAGTACAATGGCTTTTTTTAGCTTAACAGCTTGTAGTACTATACCCAAAGGAGTAGAAGCAGTAACAGCTTTTGAGCAAGAACGATACCTAGGAAAGTGGTATGAGATAGCACGTTTTGACTTCCGATTTGAGCGTAATCTCAACAATACAACTGCTTTTTACGAATTAAATTCCGACAATAGCATTAAGGTCGTTAACCGCGGTTATAATTATGTAACCAACGAATGGAAAGAAGCAACGGGGAAAGCAAAGTTTGTAGAAAAAAATGATGTTGCTATGCTCAAGGTTTCTTTTTTTGGTCCTTTTTATGCAGGTTATAATGTGATTGCTATCGACAAAAATTATCAATATGCATTGGTATCTGGTAGTAGTCTTAAATACTTGTGGATATTATCTCGCACACCTCAGCTACCACAAAACATCAAAGAAGAATACCTACAACTTGCTCACGAAAAAGGCTTTAAAGTAGAAAATTTAATTTGGGTAGAACATAATCAACAGGAATAATTGTATGATGGAACTATACACAAACATTGCATTTAAAACAAGTGAATTGGTTACTAAAACCTATA
>ERZ795058.5289-NODE-5289-length-11831-cov-5.116848_pt1 | contig 11831 bp, 9 predicted proteins | sample MGYA00375142_ERZ795058 | MGnify/ENA primary metagenome ERZ795058 (study PRJEB30187, sample SAMN05720210) | activated sludge metagenome | isolation source: anaerobic digester from wastewater treatment plant | place: Japan | collected 2015-04-20 ...
ATACGTATGAGATACCTGAATACATTAGCTATCAAGTTCTCTCACAAGAAATTGCAACTATACAAAATCAACTTTATGCATCACTCGGTGGTAAAAATGATAAAGAGACTTATGAGGCTCTCGAAAGAATAAATAATCTTGATGTTGAACTAGTTGCTATAATGACTGAAAATGGTGTAATGGATGTAACTGGACAAAATGAAATACAAACTACTGAAGAAGGTATAGCTGGACAACAAATACAAGCTGCTAGTTCTGCTGATGAACTTATGCAACAAGGAACTCCTGATGCACTTATGGAACAAGGCAATCCAGAAAGTTTGGCAAATGACATGAAAGTAGACGACCCACTTATGGACAACGTCTAATTATGATAAATAGGAGAAATCTAAATGAATGATACTCTGAAAAAGCTGAAAGAAGTTTTAACAATCATTGACACTAGACTCCAATCATTAGAACACACAGTGAACGACGTAATCATTAAATCGTTGCTTGAAGCTGATGATGAGTTTACCGACAACGAACGTTTTGAAACTTTCTGTAGTACTTATGACTTCTCTGGTATAGAGCCAGGAATGAAAGTACTTTATGGTGATGACTTTGACTGCCGTCGAGAGTTTTATAATAGACTTAAAGAGATGAGTGGTTATGGTACAGATGGGTTCGATGAAGCTGGTGAAGTTAATAGTAGAATCGCCGACTTAAAAGAACGTTTAGCAAAACTAGGTTATAAAGCTGAAGTAACTGTAGAAGCAGAAGACGAAGACGAAGGCGCTAACTTAGAAGAACAATTAGCCGAAGAGTTCGCAAGATACTCTAGCGGACTATAATAGCCAAACAATAGGAGAACATAATTATGGCATTAATCTCAAACGCGTACATGACAAGCTTACTTAAAACTGTTTACTTGTCAGGTGTAGACAATCTTAAATACCAAAACAGCCCAGTGCTTGCTGCTATTCCAAAGAAAACTTGGAGTGGTGGAAAGGAAATTAAATACGCTGCTCAATACGGTAATGGTGGTAACGTTGGTTCAGTATACTCAACTGTTGCTAACAATCCAGCAACTGGTGCACGTAACTGTGAATGGAAAGTTGAACAAGGATACTGTTTTGGTATGTTCACAATCAATCAGCCAGAAATCCTAACTTCAGAAGATGAACGTGGTGCTTACATGGCAATCTTGTCAAACAAAATGGCAGCATGTTTCGATGCTCTTTCTAAAGTGCTTGCTACTTATTTATACGGTGGTAAGTGGGGTGTAATCGATACATGTAAATCAGCAATAGCATCTGTAGCAGCTACTGGTAATCAACTTACTCTAACTTCTGCTGGTATAATGAAACTTGACGTTGGTTCACGCTTCGTAATCGCAACTGGTACTCCTGGTGGTACTCTCAAAGCGGGTGTTATGACAGTAACAGCAATTAATGACTTAACAATCACTTTTGATGCATCTGTAACTGGTGCTGCAATAGCAAAAGGCGACGTAATCGAACTTTACACTTCTCGTGGTTCAGACGGAACAGCTCGTGGTATCGAAGGTTTACCTGACATCTTACCTACAATAGCAGATAGAACAGGTGCAACATGGACAACTTACATTGCAACTCCATTCCGTGGAGTAAATCGTTCACAAGCTGTTGAAAGACTTTCAGGACAATTTGTTAAACAAGCAGCAGGACAAACTGTTTCTGAAGTAATGATTGCATTGCTTAAGAAAACAAAAAGAGCTGGTGGGCTTAACAACATTATGATAGTTAATGATGAAACTTGGGACAAAATTGGCTCAGAACTTGGTGTAAGTGCAAACTTATGGCAAGCAACTAATGCCGCAATGCCTGGTAAACAATCAATCACTTCAGGTGTAAACGAACTTGCAACTGCATTCGGTGATGCATTCATCGGACGTACAGTAATCGACCCATACTGCCCACAAAACGTAATCTACTGTCTTGAAAAAGATGAATTAGTTTTCTACGACTTAGGAAATGTTGGTAGAGCAATCGACCCTGTTTCTAACGGCCAAATGGGCAAACATGAAGTGACTGCTGTTGGTGACCAAGGCCTCGGAAAATCATTCGGACCTAACGTTAACATCGACAAACTCTTCACTGTTGAACAAGGTACTGCTGGTGAATACGGACCAGAGTTTAGAATCGCCGCACATGTTTATGGTAACTTCATTTTACGTAAAACAGCTTCAGCTGGTGTAGCAGTGCTTAATAGCAACTAATTAAAATATTTTCCCCCGACGGGCTGGTGAGAGAAATCTTGCTGGCCCGTTTTTTTTTATTTGAGTAGCGTCTAATTATAATAAATAGGAGACTACAATGCTATACAACGTTCCACTGAACGCACGTTTAAATACATCATCACTTGATACAACTTGTAATCCACAAGAGCCAAAGTTTCAAGAAAAAAGCTGTCTAACTTTTAATGGGGCGCTTTCTAACATTATGAAAACTGAACATACCGGCTTTCCTACTACTGTTGGAAATAGTCTAACTATAGACCAATTATACGATGGTGGTGAAGAAGCTGGCGCGATGTTAACAGACCTAAAAAATAAAAATTATGACATGCCGTTTAAGTGGTTGTTAACAGAAAAGATAGAGTGTGAAATTGCTCAATCTGGTACTGTAACTTCTCAAGCAATCTATAATGATAAAATCTATACAATTTATTTAGTCAACGACATTTACTACTTAGCTCTACAAAATCTTGATGGAACAACAATCTCTGTTAAGAAAATTATGGACCCGGAAGACCCGACTTCTAATGCTCATTCAGCAGTACTTTCTAGTTGTATGACTTTAGAGAATAGTCCTAAGTTAATCGTTAGTAAAATAGAAAATACATTTGCAACTGAATACGATAGTCATGTTTATTTTTATGAACTAGACGATGATAATTATTTTGCTAAAGTTAAATACAATAAGTTTACACCACTTGGTAAATTAGGTTCAGCTACAGTAATCAAAGAAGGACTAATCACTTACTTATACGCTGGTTGTGAAGATACTGACGCTAGACGTAGATGTGTTTTTGTTTATAATTTAACAGATGGTACTCAAGTAACTCAACTCAACTGGTTTGGTACTGTTAGTGCTGAAGGAATGATAACAGGTGAGCCAATACCAGACCCAGATGTTGTTAAAGTTTATACTGAGATGTCTAATGGTGTCATACGATGGGACACTTGGAATGATGGTGCATCTCAAATACAATGGCCACTTCTTGCTGGCTACAGGCCATACAATAATGACCCAACTTATAAAATCATAATTAAAACAGTAGCACCTACTGAAATAACTCGTGTTAACATGAGCCAAAATGACACTGCTGATGGAACTGATACTGCACCAAAACGTCACTTCTTTTCTAACTATGCTGATGACAATGGTGTTTATTGGGCGTATGGAAAGGGCTGGAGTAAAAACTATGTTAGAACGTATGTTGCAACTAATGTAACAGAAGCTTACATTTATACTCTTGGTTGTACTACTACTGCTGGTGGACAAGAAATGGAACGTAGAGAATCGATTAAAGCTAAAGTGACAGCTGCTTCTTACAACTTCCCGTTTACTAGTGGCGAACTTAACAAACTAGTCTATACTGTTGGAAATACTAACATAGGTACTAATAGTCTACTTATGTCAATCCCGTTCACCGTTCCACTTATACGTGGAAAAGAGAGCCACTTCAAACTTTTAGTTAATGGACTCTCTGTTGCTGGTGTAGCATTTAAGAAATCTTTGTTCACTGTTGTTGGTGACCATACCGAATACAACATTCAATTAACAGAGACTGGCTACATCATGATGATAGACAACATACTTTTCTACATAGATAAAACTAGTGACGCCCGTAAGTTGAGAATAAAAAAAGTTGCCGACTATAATTTTATAACTAACGTACTAGATAACAACAACTACATTTCTGAAGATAGAAGTGGTAACATAACAATTTTCAGAACAGCGATACCATACAACAATGAACACCAACTTAGTATAGGTGAAATAATCTTACAAAAAAATACAATCACTAATGATACGTGGTACCAAGCGGCCGGGAACAACGTTCAATTAACTGAAAAGAACTGTAGTACTAGTTTGTTAACAGTGGCCATAACTTTACCTATAGCATTAAATGCTGCTGATAGAAAGGCATTTATTAGTGAGGCGATAAATCAACGCTTCCCGATAATGAAGCCAGTACTAGGTAACTTTTATGATGTTGACGAATCTATAGATAGCTTTTATACTTTACGTTCAGCTGAAACATCTATAAAATACAAAACTACTAATAGGAAGACTGACGACCCACATGGTGACTATAGATACGACTTATGGGGAAAGCCAGTAAATAATGTTTTGAAAGAAGGAACTCAATGGTACATAACTACTTCATCAGTAATGTTGCCTATACCAATTGGTGCTACTGTAGAAGGAGTAAACTACATCACTCCTACAGTAAAACTTTTAGATAACATGAGAGCTAGACTTGTTAGTGCACAAAATAGAACTATGATGGGCTACTTGTTAAGTAATACAATTTATTATGGTGACACAATTTTTACAATCTATGGTAGCAACTATTATTATGATGGACAGGCAATCTACTACTTAGGAGGTGGCGACACTATTGTAAATACATTCGTTTGTTATGCATTAGGAATGAAGTACTTGAGTAACTCTGGTTCAGAAGCTTACTTTTATTCTGACTGGGAAAAACGTTTGTTCATTTTTACTGGTTCAAATACTATGCAGCCAATCGACTTCTTGTCTAACAAAGGATTTGTAAGGGACGCTGTTTATAGTTCAAAAGAACAAGTGCTTTACTTGTTAACTGATGAGGAAGACAAAGATACAGACGAGTTAATTATACGAACGCCGCAGGACATTGGTTCCGTCGATGTTGATAAAGGTGCAATTTTACTAGGAACTTGTAATGGTGTTGCTGTAACTTATGGTGATGACATTAACGCCAGTTGGAGAATTTTTAGCCCAGTACTTGGTACTCCAGATAAGTTTGTACTAGCAACTCAATTTTTAGGGAGTGATGCTGCCGTTAGTAACTTTGCTTATACAGACATTGTATTGTTCGCTACTAAAGAAGAACAGAAAACTCCTAAACGACTTAAGCTTAAACTAACAACACTTAATGGAAAGGAAATGGAAGTTGAAACTAAAGATGTTGTGATAAATCCAACTGACTGGCAAGGACGTAACGTTAGAATACGAATGACTCCTAAATACCCAAAAGGAAATAGTTTTAAGTTGGCGATAACAACAGATGACTTAATACACATAACTTTTATTGGAACTGACATAACAGACTTTAGTGAGACTGGAACTGGCGCTAAAATACGTGCTTAAAAAAAGGGGAACACAAATGATAAGAATTTTAAGGGAAACATTTAAGAGAGTTCGAGCTGAATTAAAAGCAGAAATCGAACTTAAAAAACAGATAAAAGAATTAGCTAGACTACCACTCAACTATGAACTAATACAGAACGTAGTTAACGCGGCGGCTCATCAACTTTCACCTGTTGAAATAGAAATACATGGGCCAGACTATAAGATGGTAATTAAGCCACATAGTTTGACCGGTGAACAATACAAAACTTTCCGAGAAAAATACGACGAAAGAAATAAATAGAAAACTAACTTAATAAGTTAGACACTCAAAAAGGAGAAATCTAAATGATAACAGACCAACTCAAAGGCTCTAGTGGTGTAACAGGTTCAAATGGAATAGCATTAGAGAAACAATTAAAAGAACTACAGGCAACAGTAGCTGCAATGTCCCAATTTATTGGTACATACAAAATCAACGCAGTACAAGCCAACTTGCAAGAGGCTAACATTCCTGCTCTTACTTTTGTTCAAGGTAATGGTAGTAACTTAGCTTTAACTGGGCAATTAAACTTTAATCAAGCTACTGGTGAACATGGCTACATTAAACGACTTTCTGTAGATAACATTCAAGTTCTTAACGCGCAAGAAAGTGAAGGCACTTATAAGGACTTAACAGTACTTAGCAAAGCTAAAATCAAAGAATTAGAAGTTGATAGGCCTATGGTAAATTTACAAGTGACTAATCTATCAACTAATAGAACTCAAACAGAAACAGCAGAAGTTGATACAGCAACAGTTAATTATGCAACAGTTCTCGATGGTGCAATCGAAGGCAGCGTAAAGTTTGGCACAGCTGGACAAATGATAAACTCAGCAGGGCAAGTTGTTTTCGTTGATAATGGTTCTACTGTTAACGTTGGTTCTACAAATAGAGCTATACAATTTAACTCAACAATCAGGCCTAAATGGGGAAACGTTTCACTTGCTATTGAAGGTGATGGAACATCTGCATTTTCTTATAAAGGCTCTGTTGAAGATGTAACAGACTTACAGGCTCTTATTTCAACTTCAGCAGTTGGCGATACATACATGGTTCAACAAATTGGTGTTGGCAGTGGAGCTAATCCTGGTATAGCAATTTTCAATGGAACTACTTTTGACTTAACAATTTATTATTTGTTGGCCAATTATAGAACTTCAGCTGAACAAGACGAAATTGATACTGCAACACGACAGATGATAAGTTCAGAGGCAACTACGCGTGAACATGCTGATGCAAACTTACAATCACAAATCACTTCTAACAAAAATGAAGCTGATGTGGCTATAGCAGCACTTCAAGCTAAAGACTTACTACATGATGGACTTATACAAGCTAACACTGACGCAATAGATTACATGATGGACTGGGCAACTACTGAAGAAGCCAACTTACAAACTCAAATCGATGGTAAAGTTGGGAACGCCCCTGTAGACGGTGTTCCGTACTGTCGTAAAGATGGTGCTTGGGTAGATGTAACAGAAGAAGTTCAAGGTTTGAATAGAGAATACAGTGGCCAATCTGTAGTAACATCACTATCAAATGACGATGATGGCTTTAAGGTGACATCTTCAGCGCCTATGACTGTAACTACTGCCCCAGATAATGCAGCAGACGTAGACTTAGATAAAGTTGTGACTAAAGGCTACATAGACACTAATCTCAATTTGTCAAAAGCTGATGATGACTGGCGTCAACATCATGGTGACCAACTTACTATACAACTTATGAGCGGTGCGTTCTCACCGGATGATGTTAGCTATTATTATTTTAATAATAATAGATACAACAATGGAATAGACCAGGTAAAATCTCAATTTTGTTATGATGGTAAAGAATGGTTTTATGCTGCAAGATATGACAGTGCAACTGTCATAGCGTCAAATCCAAGCAAAGGAAAACAGCGTGTACTTTCTTTCGATGGCTTTGGTAGTCCAAGCTATACAGCAGAGGCAGTACAACTATATCTTCATAAAGTTAATGCTCATTATACTGGAGACGCGGCTGGTGTAGTTTATGTAAGTTGTAATTCACTTGCTCAATCTAACATTTTCTTTGCATTAAAAGACGGTAAAATACTAGGTGGTATGAAAGTTGGAGCAACTACACCCGCTACGTACCCATCTGACATATACTGTTTACCTACAGGTGTGTCCGCTAGAAATCACTCTGCAGTATGGCTGCCTAGAACAGGTTCATCCTCAGGGTACTTTGAAAACACTAATGCAACTTATGGTTATATTTTAGGCATGAATGACTTAGGTGAAGAAGATGTTTTAGCCGCTAAAAAGTTTGACTTTCCAGCTACAGGAAACTGGGGTGCTTATGGAAATCAAGCTGCTGGTAATGAAAACGTTTGGTTCCCTAATGCTAATTATAATGAAAACTATAGAATTTTATGTTGTAAGCCAGATGGCACTACTGGTGTTTTCAATGTTCTGTCAGCTGACGCTGGTACGGTTGGAGCTCCTATAACTCATACTAGATTGGCGTACGTGGGTACTGATACTTCTTATATTTCTTCTACTGCTGGTAAACGAACTTTTACTGATAGTAACGGTAACGTTTGGGGTACTTTCTATGGAACTCTTAACAATACTCCTGGAGCATTTATTTACAGATGTGACGATACTCTTCAAGATAATGAGCCAATTAAAGCTTGGCGTCTAACTACAAAAGGTTCAGATAATGATAATGTGCATGCATTCATTGGCCAAGAGTTTACTATAGAAGAAGTTGGTGACTACATTTATGTGTTTAGCCCAGATACATATGGGACGGCAAACACAACAACTGCAGACTCTACACCTAATTATTATAGAATTTTGAAATCTGGTAATAGCGCGCCACAAGCGTTAACTAAGGCTGGAGCCTATAGAATGGGAGCAATCTGTAATCGTGGTTTTGATAACGAAGGTAATCTATGGGTAACTTACTCAGGGGCAATTGGAGCAATCGAAAAAATAGGACTTGACGGTTCTATAACTACTGTAGATACTAATACTGGAAATAGTGTCAACTGGGGTAGAATGGCTTGGGCTGATGTTAATGGTGGTGGCCGGGGTAAAGGTAACTCTGTTTTCCAAATGGCTGATGGAACTTTAGTAATACTTGGTTTTGATGGTGCTGTTTCTTCGTCAACGTCTGCTGCTAAAATCTTAAAAGTTATGACTATAAAAAATGGTACATTTGCAATACATAATGTTAATCATACAATTTTTAATGCAACTTGGACAGCAGTGCCTATAGGTAATGCAATCTTTTTTGCTCCTAGTGCAGAAGCTACTACTGTAATAAAACAAGGTACATTCGCAATGTTCTTCAACGGAACTAATACTCCAATTTACAGAAAATTTACTTCATTCGGTGGCAGAACTATAAATAGTAGTAGAGTACAGCCATGGTGGAACTTAGTGTATCACGACTTAGCAGCTGGTAATGGTTGTAAAGCGTTCACTATGAATAAACTAGACTTACTTCCTGTGATGTTCACAGCAACTTATGGTAGAGGTACTACAACTTCTCCAGATAACTGGGCCATACCCTACGGCTATTGGAAAATAGATAGTGACATTGAAAATGACGTACATCTTCGTGATAACGAAAAAGTACTTTCAACAATAACTTTATAAAACAAAGTCACTCCCTGGGAGTTCCCTGGGAGTGACTTATTAAATGGAGGTAAACAATGGAACAGGAGAAACGTGAAATGATAACTTATAGACTCGATAGAATCGACAGCACTTTAGAAGAGCTTAAAGAAATCGTAGTTGAAACTAGGTTGCAGCGGAACGAAATAGACTTACTTAAAAATGAGATAGAAAAAAGTAATAAAAGAGTCTTTAGCTTGCTAGATAAACATTCTACTCAAATAGACAGTTTATTTGTAGTAACTAACGACTTAAACAACGCTGAAGAAAAGAAAGCAGCTACTAAATGGAAGTTTATAGTAGATACTGCTTTCAAAATAATTATTGGGGCAGCAATAGTTGCTCTTTTTGCAGGAGCATTCCCATGGCTCAACTAAAAATCTTAATCGTTAAACTTTGTAGTAGAAAATTTTGGGTGTGGGTAATCACAACAGCATTAGTAGCTACAGCAACTTTTATAGCACCAGACGCTGTAATCAATAGTGAGTTTGGTAAATACTTAATTATAGCTTGGATAGTAATCTCAGCGCTATACTTAATAGGTGAAGCTTCTATAGACCTAGCTCATAAGTTGATAGATAAAACTTCAATCAACATAAATAAATAAAATGAATAGTACTGGTGAAAATCAGTACTTTTTCTTTTTACGTCTAATTATAATAAATAGGGGAAAAAATTATGGAATACAAACTACAAACAAACAATAGAATTAAGCCAAAAACTAGTTGTTTAATCACGTCAATGGTTAATAGACTCATTATGCAAGGAGTTAAAGACATTCACCCAGACGACTTAATGGAGATAATCACTAGTGACTACTTTAAGTATGCATTCCCAAAACGAAGAAATCTTGAACAGTACGCTGATACTGCTATAGCTGCTTGGGCACAAATAGGAATTAGTTGTTGGGAATTTTTAGAAACAGACAAACTACAGATTGGCGACATAATCTCTATTAAAGCGGGCTGGAAACATGCTCACTCACTTCTCTTAACTAGTAAAGAACTAGACGTATACACTTTCTGGTGTCCTGTTAATGGAGTAATCTCACTAACAGAAAAACAACTTAAGAAAAAACGACGTGGTGGAGTTGTTAGAGCTCGTTTAACATAGGAGCAACTAATGGCAAAATCTGTAAAAGTTGTTAAAAAAGCAACGCCAAAAAAAGTGACACTTACTGATGGTACTGTCATAACGAATAAAAATCCAAACATAAATCTCAAAGAAGTACTTTACAACTCATGGCGAGAATTGTTAACAACAGGTAAAGTTTCATCTAAACTACAAATGGCTAAGCTACTGGAGAAAAACTTCAAAGCTATGGCAGCAGGAAATGACGACCCAGAGTTTGCACTCAAATCATTGCGAGAAATACGAACAGTCATTGGTAGTACTGAGAATTATTTTAACAACTCTAATACTGTTGACAAAGAGTTTTCTGAGTACATGATACACAAACAACTGCTTAACTGGCAGAAAGAAGTTTTTAATGATAGGCGAAGCCAAATAAATCTCTTAGCTGGACGTCGAGCGGGTAAATCTTATGTGGCCGCAGCTATAATGATAAATCACTGCTTAGAAGGCACTGATGTTTCATTTACTGATAAAGGGAATAAAGTAAAAAAGCCTCGTTGTGCTTTATACATTGGGTTAACAATACAAAAATCAAAAGAAATTATGTGGGAGCCACTTCTTTACTTCATTGACACTATACGAATACCAGTGGCTAAAATAGATAAATCTGCTCTACGTATAACTTTTCAGAACGATGCTTACATACAACTAGCTGGTAATAGTAATAAAAATGAAAGAGAGAAAGTTCGTGGTACTGAATGGAGTTTAATCGCTATAGATGAATGTCAATCACAAGATAGTTTGCGATACTTACTAGTTGACATTTTAGGGCCAATCATTAAAGGACGTAATAGTACTGTGATAACTATGGGAACTGCACCACTAGCACCAAAATCATACTGGGAAGAAGTTTGTCAATCACCTGCTTGGGCACATTATAGTGCTTCACTTCTTGATAACGAGACTATACCAAATAGATATGAAGTTTTAGAAAAAGTTCTTAGTGAAAATGGTTGGACTCGTGATAATGTAATTTTCCGTCGAGAATACTTAGGTGAAATCGCTTACGATACAAACTTACAAGTTTTTCCTGTTCGCGAATACTATGATGATGTTCCAATTGACTTTAGACCAGACTTCGCTGTTGTAGGTGTAGACTTTGGTTTTGCTGATAACAACGCGTTAATCGCAGTAATCGGTAATAGTGTAACAAACAGACTTTATGTAGTTGATGAATACAAATGGAATAGAAGTGACGTTAGTACTATAGTTCAAACAGCTTTGAAAATAGAAGCCGACTTAAGAGCTAAATTTAACTTGCCTGCTGAAGACATTCGTTTCTTTGCTGACAACTCAGACCAATCTATAACTCGAGAAATCTGGAACTGTGGACTAACAATACAAAATGCAAATAAAACAGATGTAGCTTACCAAATCTCAAGACTTAATGAACTAATGAGAAGAGGCATTCTACTAATTAAAAAAGGTGGCATCATCGATGATGAATGTAGTCGAACTTTATACAAACATGACAAAGAATCAGATACTGTCATTTATGAAATCGATGATAAAGTTTTCCACCCAGATGCAATCCCAGCCCTACGCTACGCGATAGGTGGACTAACAAATACAACATTCTTTGATAGTCTTTATACAGCTGAGCCGGTTCAATCTTATTAAGGAAGAAAAAAAGTGAATTAT
>ERZ795058.5312-NODE-5312-length-11799-cov-4.874574_pt1 | contig 11799 bp, 13 predicted proteins | sample MGYA00375142_ERZ795058 | MGnify/ENA primary metagenome ERZ795058 (study PRJEB30187, sample SAMN05720210) | activated sludge metagenome | isolation source: anaerobic digester from wastewater treatment plant | place: Japan | collected 2015-04-20 ...
GCTTGCGGGCCTGGTCGCTGGTCAGGCCCGAAATCTCCTCGCAGCGGCGGATCGCCTCGGCGCGTTGCGCCTCGACCTCCGCCGTCTGCCGCGCCAGCGCAGCTTCGCGGGCGGCGCACTGGTGGCGTCCCCGTTCCAGCTCCGCTTCCTGTCCTGCAATCGTCTCCTCCCTGCGTTCGAGCGCCTTTTCGCGCTGCGCCAGCTTCCGCTCGCGCCGCTCGGCCTCGTGGCGCCGCTTGGCCAGTTCCCGTTCGACCTGCTTGACGCGCCGCTGGGCCTCTTCCTTGGCTCGCTGTTCGGCAAGTTGGAGCGATTTGTCGGCTTCCGCCCGCGCCGAATCCAGGATTAACCGGGCTTCCTCACGGGCGGATTGGATGCGATTAACGGTCGCCCGCTTCTGGTAAAACCGGGCGCCAATGACTCCGATCAGGCAACCCACAGCGGTCCCGGTCAGGAACAACGCTGTGGATTCCATCAGGTAATCTTTCAACCTCCTGTGGATACGGGTTGGTGTCAGGGCAGATCAACATCGTCCGCCGGCGCCCCGTCCCAGGGACCGAACCCCGGCGGCAAGACCTCCCAATGAGGAAAGTCTCCCCAATGTTAGAATTCGACGCAAGCGCCCGTTTGTCAAGGTGATTTCCTGATCGGCGCATCGGCTGTTCCCCCACCGCCGCGCCGCCAGAAACCCCTCGCCAAATCGACTTGCCCCTCCTTAATATGCCCCATGTCCGGTTTGGCTCAAATCCCCCCGGCCCCCTCCGTCCGCCCGCTCCAGGCCTTGCTCATCAAGCCGGCCGGACCCGACTGCAATCTGGCCTGCCGCTATTGTTTCTACCTGCAAAAGGCCGCGCTTTTCCCGGATTCCAAGCGCCACCGCATAAGCAACCCCGTGCTGGAAGCAACCATCCGCCAGGCACTCGAATCCGGCTCGCCGATGGTCAACTTTGGCTGGCAGGGGGGCGAGCCGACGCTGATGGGTCTGGACTTTTTCCGCTGCGCCGTCCAGCTCCAGCAATCGCTCAGCTTCCCCGGTCAGCAGGTCGCCAATGGACTGCAGACCAATGGCCTCCTGCTCGACGAGAACTGGGCCGCGTTCCTCCGCGACCATCGGTTCCTTGTCGGCCTCTCCCTCGATGGCCCCGCCCACATCCACAATCATTACCGCCGCACGGCGGGCGACGCCGATTGCTATCCGCGCGTGATCCGCGCCGCGCGGCGGCTGCGCACGGCCGGTGTGCAGACCAATGCCCTGACCGTCATCCATGACTATTCCGTCCGCTTCCCCGAGGAGATCTACGATTTCCACCGGAGCGAGGGCCTGCGCTGGATGCAGTTTATCCCGTGCCTCGAGCCGGATCCGGCCGCGCCCGGACGCCCCGCCGCGTTCTCCGCCCCGCCGCGGGCCTACGGCGAGTTCCTCTGCCGGGTCTTCGACCGCTGGATTGCGGACTTCCGCGACGGATGGCCCCGGACCTCCGTCCGCTGGTTCGATTCGCTCTTTCACACCTACGTCGGCCAGCCCGCCCCCGAATGCACCCTCCTGCCTGAGTGCGGGGTTTACGTCGTCGTCGAGCATAACGGCGACGTCTATTGTTGCGATTTCTACGTCGAGTCGCGATGGCGGCTCGGCAATGTGCTGGAGGGCGACCTGCTCGACATGCTGAATTCGACGCGCCAGCGCGAGTTCGGCCGGATCAAGGCCGCGCTCCCCCGCGAATGCGCGGATTGCCCCTGGCTCGACCATTGCCGCGGCGGTTGTCCCAAGGACCGGCAGTTCACCCCCTCCGCCGGCGGTACAAATTACTTCTGCGAGTCGTATCGCCTGTTCTTCGAACATGCCGACGCGCGGCTGCGGCGGCTGGCGGCGGACTGGCGCCGACGCCAGGCTGCGAGCCCGGTCGGCGGCGCGACAACCACGAGCCCCGCCCGACCCCGTCGCAAACGCGTTCACCGCCGCTGACCGGCACCGCGCGCGGCTTGGCATTGCCCCCAATTGTTATCACTCATCGTTATCACTCATCGTAATCTTCCCTGTTCATAACCATCCCCTCCCACCCCGGATTCATCCTCCGCGCCTGCACCCCTCCGCGTCTCGTCGGCTCGGCGTGAGACCATCATCCCCAACGGCCCTCCCCCACAATCCGGCTCCCGGCTCTCGCCCATCGTCCCCGGCTCCCGAAAAGACCTTACAAGATCCACGACCGGGTGTCGGACCGCCGCCCTCGCCGGTCCGCGATGGCGAAACTTGCCGAACGACATGGCCGAACAACATGCAGGACGCATTCCGGCTCCGGCCAATCAGGAACCGCGCCAGCGGTTCGATATCCAAGCCGTGGGTTGCATGGCCGCCGGGCGGCCATGCAACCCACGGTCAGCGCGGTCAACAACCCCGAACCGATTGATCGGTTCGATAATTCAATTCTCCGCTGCGACCGACCACACGCAGAACGCCAGGCAAGGGCCTCACGCCGAAACCCCGAGACGCCGAGATCAAGAGGTCGGAAACGATTTGCCGCGCGCGGCCGGGTTCATGCCGCCGGGGCGGGGCGGAAGCCGTTCCGGTCGGCGGCGGGCAGGTGGCGGTGGATCATCCGGCCCAGGTCGCGGATCTCGTCGCGCCGCGCCGAGTGCCGCCGCCAGATCAGCCCCACCCGCCGCGAGGGGACCGGGGGCTTGAACCGCCGCACCGCCAGCGCGCTCTGGCCGCGCACTTCGACATCGAGCGCGAGCCACGGCAACAGCGTCACGCCGATGCCGTTCGCCACCATCTGGACGAGCGTCCCCAGGCTGCTGGCGCGGAAATCGTCGTTTTCACGGGCGCCGGCCATCGCGCAGACCTCCAGCGCCTGTTGGCGCAGGCAGTGACCTTCCTCGAGCAGCAGCACGCGGCGCTGCGCCAGCTCGGTCACCGGCAGGCGCCGCGTCGACTGGCGGCCCCGCCCCCGCGGCGACAGCAGGACGAAATCCTCCTGATACAGCTCCTGGACCTCCAGGTCGTCGCCTTCGATCGGCAGCGCGAGCAGGCCGACGTCGAGCCGGCCCTCGCGCAGGTCGGCCACCACCCGGCCAGTCTGCTCCTCGCGCAGCAGCAGCTGCAACTCGGGAGACTCCGCGCGCACCTGGGCGAGGATCCGCGGCAGCAGATACGGTGCGATCGTCGGAATGACGCCCATGCGCAGCGGCGTCGAGAAAGGCTGGCCGGCGCGCCCCGCCGTCTGCACCAGATCGTCCAGATCGCGCAGGACGCGGCGCGCGCGCCGGACCACCTCCTCGCCCACCGGCGTCATCATCACGCGGCGGCGACTGCGCTCCACCAGCCGCACGCCGAGCAGATCCTCCAGTTGGGCGATCTGCTCGCTCAGCGCCGGCTGCGTCACGTGACACGCCTCGGCGGCGCGGCGGAAATGCAATTGGTCGGCCACGGCGACCAGGTAGCGGAGTTGTTTGACGGTCGGGTCCACGGGGTCCCTCGCTCAAGAATCGTCCCTCGTCCTCGGCTCTCGAAAACCCGCCAGCTTGTCCCCTCGTTGTAAACGGCCGGTTCGTGAGCACCTCGTATTCGCCCCCGCCCCCTCTATTGATAAGCATTCCCTATCATATTGCAAGGAAAATACAATTTGACTGATTGACGCCGCCCGGCTATCGTAATGGCCAAGTCTGGAGGCAACTCAGCCTGCAATCCCAATTATCCGCGAAAGGATCCGCCATCATGCTCACCATCGGCGATCGCTTCCCCTCGTTCAGTCTCAAGGGCGTCTACACCGATGACCCCAAGACCGCCTTCAAGGACGTGACCGACAAGGATGACGCCGGCAAGTGGAAGATCTTCTTCTTCTGGCCCAAGGACTTCACGTTCGTCTGCCCCACCGAAATCGTCGCCTTCGGCCAGATGAACAGCGATTTCAACGACCGCGATGCCGTCGTCTACGGCGTCAGCACCGACACCGAGTTCGTTCACCTGGCCTGGCGGCAGAACCACCCCGACCTGAAGGGCATCCCGTTCGCCATGCTGGCCGACATCAAGCGCGAGCTCTCCCACGCGCTCGGCGTGCTCGACGCCAAGGAGGGGGTCTGCCTGCGCGCGACGTTCATCGTCGACCCCGACAACATCATCCGCTTCGTTTCGGTGAACGACCTGAGCGTGGGCCGCAACCCGAAGGAAGTGCTGCGCGTGCTCGACGCGCTGCAGACCGACGAGCTCTGCCCCTGCAACTGGGAAAAGGGCCAGCCGACGCTCACGGTCTGAGCCAGCCCGCCGCGCGACGGCCGGCGGCGCCCGGGCCCCCCGCGCCATGGACCGCCGGCCGCAGCTCGCGGCCAGATTTGAGATGCTCGGGTCCTGTATGCCGCCCCAGCCCGCCCCGCGTTACCGGCCTCCGGGACCAATCACCCCCCTTGGAACCCCATTGCCCACCTGGAGGATGTCATCATGTCGATCGACCGCTTGCGCGAGATGCTGCCCGAATACGCCAAGGATCTGCGCCTGAACCTGTCGAGTCTGATCGCGAATCCCGAGGGGATGACCGACCAGCAACTGTGGGGGACGTTCGTCGCCTCGGCCTGCGCCGCGGGCGAGCCCACCGTGATCGCCGCCGCCATCGAACAGGCCCGCGCCCACATCAGCGACGAGGCGGTCACCGCCGCCAAGGCCGCCGCCGCGATCATGAGCATGAACAACGTCTACTACCGCTTCGTCCATCTGGCCGGCAACAAGGATTACAGCCAGATGCCGGCCAAGCTGCGGATGAACGTGATCGCCAACCCCGGCGTCGACAAGCAGGACTTCGAACTGTGGTCGCTGGCAGTTTCGGCGATCAACGGCTGCGGGATGTGCATCGACTCGCATGAACGCCAGTTGGTCAAGGCCGGCCTCGCGAAGGAGACCATCCAGCACGCCGTCCGGATCGCGGCGGTGGTGCGCGCCGTCGCGGCCACCCTGGCCGCGGAAGCCGCCGCGCAATCCTATACGGCGAACTGAGCGACCGGGTGAGACGGTCTTCGGGAAAAGGCTTGTTTCACCCGGCCGCTTCCCTGTAGTAATATCGCCCTGACCGCGCGGCGCCTCGTTCGCCGCGCGGCCCTGCCCAGGGCGGAGAGGTGACCGAGCGGTCGAAGGTGCACGCCTGGAGAGCGTGTGTACCCCTTGGGTACCGAGGGTTCGAATCCCTCCCTCTCCGCCATCCCGGATTCTGCCCGCCCCATTCCCGCAACCAGGGCTCGGCCCTCCCCCCGGACCCCGGATTTCGGTCCGCGGCGCTCCCGCGCGCACGTAGGGAAATGCGCGCGCTATCCCCGATCCGCGCCTGCGCCGACGCCGCCCTCCCGTGCGCGCAAATGGGGCTTTGCCCTTCACCCGCCGATTTTCCATAATGCGGCCAGATCGCGCCCCCGGGAGTCCACGGATGAGCATTGTGCAGGAACCGTTCGGCCGCATCGACGGCCAGGCCGTCAGTCTGTTCACGCTGACCAACGCCCACGGTCTGCGCGCGCGCATCACGAACTACGGCTGCACGATCGTCGCGCTCGAGACGCCCGACCGCGACGGACGCCTGGCGGACATCGTGCTGGGGTTCGACGACGTCGCGCGCTACCCCGGCGGGCCGTATTTCGGCGCGATCATCGGCCGCTTCGCCAACCGGATCGCCGGCGCGTGCTTCACGCTCGCCGGCCGCGAGTATCGGCTCGCCGCCAACAACGGCCCCAACCACGTTCACGGCGGCATCAAGGGCTTCGACAAGCGCGTCTGGACCCCGCGGATCATCCCGCGCGACGGCCGCGAGGCGCTCCAGCTCGCCTACCTCAGCCCCGACGGCGAGGAGGGCTATCCCGGCAATCTGGATTGCGCCGTAATCTATGATCTGAACGACCAGGATGAATTCGTGCTGGAGTACAGCGCGACGACCGACCGGCCCACGCACGTCAATCTGACCAACCATAGTTATTTTAATCTGGCGGGCGCAGGTCGCGGCGATATCCTCGGCCACGAACTGACGCTCGGCGCCGACGCCTACACCCCGTCGAACGCTGAACTGATCCCGACCGGCGAGATCCGCCCGGTCGACGGCACGCCGTTCGATTTCCGCGAGCCGCGTGCGATCGGCGAGCGCATCGACCAGCTCGGCGGCGGCTACGATCACAATTACTGCCTGCGCGGCGGCGGGGGCGAGCGGCCCGCCTTCTGCGCGCGGTTGCGCGAGCCCGCCGGCGGGCGCATTCTGGAGGTCTACACCACCACCCCCGGCGTTCAGTTTTATACCTGCAGCTTTGCCGACGCCCCGATCATCGGCAAGGCCGGCCGCGCCTACGGGCGCCACGCCGCCGTCTGCCTCGAAACCCAGCATTACCCCGACGCGCCCAACCGCCCGCATTTCCCCTCGACCGAACTCGGCGCGGGCCAGACCTACCGTCAGGTGACGATCTGGCGCTTTTGCCACGAATGACCGCCGGTGGTGGTTTCCGCGCGCGCCCGCGGCCTGCCGCCTGCTCGTCCACGTCCGCGTGCACGAGGTGATTTTTTTCGGATTGGAGCCCTCGCATGAAGCCGCACTCGCTGCCGATGCTCGGCCTCTGCGCCGTCAGTCTCGCGCTGCTGGCGGCCTGCGGCCCCACGCCCACCGGCGACGCGCCCGCCGCGGAAGAGGCCGCGCCCGCCGCGCAGGCGCCGCCGCGCGCACGGTCGTCGTTTACACGGCGCTCGATCAGCTCTACTCCGAACCGATTCTGGCGGCGTTTGCGGAGCAGCCCGGGGTCGACGTGCTGAGCGTCTACGATTCGGAGGCGGCCAAGACAACCGGCCTGGTGGCGCGCCTCGTCGCCGAGCGCGACCGCCCGCGCTGCGACGTCTTCTGGAATAACGAAATCGTCCGCACGATCCAGCTCCAGCACGAGGGTCTCTTGCAGCCCTACGCCGCGCCGGGCGCCGCTCACGTCCCGGCGGCGTTCAAGGATCCCGAAGGCTATTGGACCGGCTTTGCCGGCCGCATGCGCGTCGTCGCGTTCAACACCGACCGCTACTAGGCGCCGGCTCCAGTGGGCGACGCCGCCGCGCGGCCCGCGCCCCCCGCGTCGCTGACGCAGCTTGCCGCGCCCGAATTCAAGGGCCAGGTCGCGATGGCGTATCCCCTCTTTGGCACGACGGCCACGCACGGCGCGATCCTGTTCGCATGCTGGGGGCCGGCCGAGGCATGCGCGTTCTTCGAGCGACTGGCCGCCAACGACATGCGGATCATGGAGGGCAACATGACCGCCGCCAAAGCCGTCGCTGCCGGCGAGATCCCCCTCTGCACGACCGACAGCGACGACGCCTGTCTGCTGCGCGGCGAGGGCCAACCCATCGGCTGGCTGCCGATCCACCACGAACCGGCCGCCGCCGACCGGGGGGGCGCCCTGATGATCCCCAATACGCTGGCGCTGATGGCTGGCGCGCCCCACCCGGAGGAAGGCCGGGCGCTGATCGATTACCTGCTGGCGCCGACCGTCGAGGCGCGGCTGGCCAACTCGCCCTCGCGGCAGATCCCGCTGCTGCGCGCCGCCGACGGCTTCACCACCGCCGCGCTGCCCGCCGACGTGCGCGCGATGATGGCCGAGCCGCTGATCGATCCGCAATTCCACGTCGCGGCGGACTATTTGGAAGGGAGCGCCGAGTTTTTCCGCGCGACGTTCGCCCGACCGTAAACAGCAACGTAAGACCGAGCACGAAGACGTGTTGCCCATCAATCTGCGGATCACAACGCGGGACGAGAATGGAGGGTGAACCGCCGATTCGAACGACCCAGGCCTTGCCGGATCGATCAGCCGGCCAGTCCCGTCAGGGACGGCAGAACCAACTTCAAGCAATCCCGAGAATAGGGGCAGATTTTCGAGTGAGCCTTTCACGACGCCTTCGGCGCCGCCCTGAATGAATGAACTTGCCCTGCTTGCGCCCCTCCTGTCCCTTACGTCCCCTCTGTCCCTTATGTCCTTTACGCCCCTTCTGAAACCCTCACGGCTCAGATCCGGATCGGGTGCCAGCCCGCGTCGGTGCAGATCGCATCGACCGGCCTGTCCCACGGCTCAACCGGCAGCTCCGCGACCAACTGGGTCGAGAACCCCAGCGCGATTGCGAGCGCCTGGTGCTCCTCGGCCAGCAGCCGGTCGTAATAGCCCCCGCCGTAGCCCAGCCGGATGCCGTTGCCCGGGTTGAACAGCAGCCCCGGCACGAGAATCACATCGACATCGGCGATCCCGACGACCTCGGGGTGATGCAGCGGTTCGGGTTCGAGGATGCCGAAATCGCGCGCCTGAAAGCCGTCGGGAAACGACTCGATGACGCGCAACTCGAGGCGGCGCTGGGCATGCAGCACGCAGGGGACCGCCACCCGTTTGTGCGCGGCCAGAAAGGCGTGGATCAGCGGGTGCGTATCGACCTCGGCGCCGACGCTGACGAACAGCGAAATCGTTTCAGCTTCACGAACCGGGTCGATGCGGAGCAGGTGTTCGTGCATTCGGCGCGAGGCTTCGGCGCGCCAGCCGGGGTCGAGGGCCGCCCGCGCCGCGCGCGCCTGGCGCCGCAGGGCCTTCTTCTCTTCCTGCCGATCGGGGTGGGTCATCTTCGGTCCGTGTTCTCTCGTCGGGTCAGATGCTTCCCTGCTGGATTTGCGGCCAGATTTCCTCGCGGGCGCGGCGCAGATCGTGGGGGTAGTCGATCTCGATCCACGGCAGCTCGCCCGAGCCGAGCGCGAAGAAGTCGATCTCGCCGGCCAGGAAATCGATCGCATCGGGGATCCAGCACAGCCGCGTATCGGCCCCGTCCGCCCGCGCCAGCCGCAGCATCCGGCTGGCCGTCTCGGGCCCCAGCTTGAGCACGCCGAGGTTTTCGGCCTGCGCCTGAAGCGGATCGACCAGCTTGCTGATGCGCCGGATCCGGAAATCCGTGTCCAGGCAGATCTTCATTTCCTCCTCGCCCAGCCGGCTGCGCAGGTCGGCCAGCAGCACGTTCTCGCGGGGGTTGTCGATCAGCCGGCGCAGCAGCGTCGGGTGGAACAGCACGTCGGAGTTGAGAACGAGCAGGCCGTCGGGATAGGGGTCGAGCGTCGTGCAGCCGAAGGAGAACAGGCTGTTGGTGGTGGCGTGGCGTTCGTTGCGGGCAAACGAGATGCCGTCGTGGTCGAGCGCCGCGCAGGCCGCGCGCACGCTCTCCTCGCCGTGGCCGACGATCAATTGAATTTGCGAGACGCCGCACGCCTGCAATGCCCGGATCTGATGGATCAGGATCGGCTCGCCGCCGACCTCGAGCATGCACTTGGGGCGGTCGGCGGTCATCGGCAGCAGGCGCTTGCCGCCGCCGGCGGCGGCGATCAGCGCGGGCGGGACGCGGCGGTGGGTCAGGGCGTCGGGCATCGGGGCTTCTTCACGGGGCGCTCGGGCGTCGGCCAAAGCCCATACTCTGGCAGCCCCGCCGCGCAAAAGCAACCGCGCGATCCAACCAGCTTTACAAGCGCAACCGGCCGCGGAGGCGCGCAGCCAGCGAGCGCCGGCGCCAGGGGTTCGCCAGCGTCCGGCGCAGTTGGCCTTCCAGCGCGCCGCCCGGCGCAAGCCCCCGCGCCGACGCGGCCTCGCGCACAAGCGCCACGATCTGATCGACCGGCACGGTCGGCCGCAGTTCACGCCGGCCGGCTGCCGCCAGGCTGAATTGCAGCGCACTCAGGAGCTGGTCGTTCGCCCGGCGGACGGAGAGCGCGCCCGGCCGCAGGAACGCCATGAGCGATGCCAGTTCGTCGGCCCCGGCGCTCCCCGCCAGCGCCACGCCCAACGCATAAAAGACGCGCTCGTTCATCAGGCCGGCGGCCGCTTCGGCCGCGAGCGGCCCGGCGACGCGCGGCCAGCCGCTCAGCCGCTCATCCGGGCGCATCGCCCGGTCCAGCAGCTCGCCGTAAGCGCGCAGCGTCTCCAGCGCGCGGCGGCTGTGGCTCGCGCCGCTCTGGCGATAGCAGGCCAGCCGCTCGGGCCGATGCGCGACCGCCAGGCCGCACCGTGCGACGCGTACCCACAAATCCCAGTCCTCGGCGCCGCAGGCCCCCGCCACGGCGACGCCCCCCAGCGCCCGGACGGTCTCGGTCCGCAGCAACGCCGCGCCGAACATGCCGACCGGGTTGGACGCGAGGACCGCCGGCCAGCGCACGCGCTGGCGCTGATCGAACGGCCGCAGCCGGCTCCGCCCGTCCGCCGCCACGAGCCAGGCGTTCGCCACGACGGCCGCGGCGGCGGGGCGCCGGCCGAACTCGCCGAGGCAGATCGAGACCATCTCCGGCGCGAGGCGATCATCGGCGTCCAGACAGAGGACAAACTCGCCGCGCGCGGCCTCCAGGCCGGTCTGGCGCGCGCGCGCCTGCCCCTGGTTTGGCTGCTCCCGATACTGCACGCGATCCGGATGCCGCTCGGCCCATGCCCGGCCGACGCGCGCGGTGTCGTCGGGCGAGCCGTCGTTAACGATGATCACTTCAACGCTCGGGTGGGTCTGCTCCAGCGCCGACCGGACAGCCTCGGGCAGCCAGTGCGCGTGCCCATGGCAGGGGATGATGATGCTGACGCTGGGCGCGGCCATGCCGTGGAAGATAGCCCCGGCGGCGGGCCGCTCGCAAGGCCGCCGAGACGCGGGCAAGAAACCGAATGGGCTTTAAGTCAAAAGATGATGAAAAAGTACTTGATAGCTGGAGTCGGTTGTCCTGATTATTATCACAGGCTTGCCCGTATCAGGATGCTGCGGATCGGGAACGGCGCGGCCCCGCGGTCTGGGGGCGTCGCCCAGCCCATCCAAAAACTGTTCTCTTTGCGCTGATTGCAGGAATGAGAAAGGGGAGATCACGATGAGGGCCATTCCGACCCCGGAGATTGTGGATTTCGGTCCGAAGGCGATTCAGGCGGGCGAGCCCGTCACCGTCTGCGACGGCCATTGCGCGATGTGGTTGAGCACGGTCAATGCCACTCCGGAGACGATCGTCGTCATGCGCAACCGGGTGCTGGAATCGTCCTACGCGGGACCGAAGAAGATGTCCGCGCTGATTCCGGACGAGTTCATTGACCACCCCGGGTTCTATGAGTTCTATCTGCTGGACCGCGGCACGCACAAGAAGAGCGAAACGCGCGTGCTGATCGTCGAGGGGGCACCGGCGCTCGCGTCGGTCTGAGCCGGGCGCTCCGCCCGCGGCTCGCGAACCGCCCGGCGCGTGGCGCGCGTCGGGCACGCGGGCCGGGAAAGCGGAGCCGACCGTCGGGCCCGCTCCCGCGCGCCCTGGGGATTGCCATGCCGCCGCTCAATCAGTTGTTTGATCCCACGTTCCTGGCGATCTGGGCCGCCTTCGGCTGCGTCGTCGGTATCGTCGCCCGCAAGATCATGTTTCCGCGCCGCCGGGGCGGCGGTGGCTTTGGCGGGCTCATTCAGACCAGCATCCTCGGCATGCTCGGCTCGCTGGTGGGGGTGGCGGCCGGCGTCCTGCTGCGCCTCCCCGGCGCGGGCGAGCTGGGCCTGATCAGCCTGGTTCTGGCCGTCGTCGGCACGCTCCTCGTCGTAATCATTGTGACGAAGTTTCAGGGCTGACCGCCCCCGCCTTGCGCTTGGCGAAGTAGCTGTTCGTCTCCCGGTTCACGACGCCCGCCAGCAGCACCAGCCCGATCAGGTTCGGAATTGCCATCAGGCCGTTCATCACGTCGGAAAAGTCGATGATCAGCCCGATGGGCAGCACGGCGCCGACCCACGTGAACGCCACGAACACGGCCCGATAAGGGATGACCGAGCGCGGACCGAGCAGGTATTCGAGC
>ERZ795058.5315-NODE-5315-length-11796-cov-4.355251_pt1 | contig 11796 bp, 10 predicted proteins | sample MGYA00375142_ERZ795058 | MGnify/ENA primary metagenome ERZ795058 (study PRJEB30187, sample SAMN05720210) | activated sludge metagenome | isolation source: anaerobic digester from wastewater treatment plant | place: Japan | collected 2015-04-20 ...
TTCGCTCAGGGCAGGCTATGGGGCCGCCCCTGCTCGTGGCGTTGGGCGCAGTCTGGCTTTGCCGATCTCCCAGTCTCACAACATCATAGGTGTGCTCAAGAAACAGAACGTCGTTCCCAAACCGCGCAAAGTATACCATGTTGCGCTAGCTTTGTCAATGACGCCTGTTGCGACGCCTGCAACGACGCCAGAATTGCAGAGAGTCTGGCCAGGTGGGCCAGATGCCTCCAGATCGATCGTACGTTGGCCCGACAGGACAAGGTGGCCTGACTGGAATCGGCAAAGGGGGGCCCCCAACGTGGCAGAGCATGTATGCCGGGTTGTGAGCGAGCCAGATGCTGACCGAACTGGACCTCATCCTGTCGGTACAGATCAGCCCTGGCCAAGAGCGTGAGGAGGTCGCCGACAGCGGAGGGTACCTGCTGCAACAGGTCGGGCACCGCCGAGCTCGCCGGGTAGAGGCTCAGACGGCGCGGCCGCCTCGAGCCTCTACCCCCAAGCGTCTCTCAGGGAGTCCGACCTTTCTGTCGCCTTACGCGACAGCAATCTTCAGGAGAAACAGAGGACTGCCGTCCAAGACTACAGCATCCCTCCGAAAAGCAATCCGGGATACAGATGGGTTCTGACCGCAACAACAAATACCAGGTAGAAGCATGTCTCCATCAATACAGCCGATACGAATGCCACAAGCCACCCACGGCGCGCTCCCCATTTCATGTATGCCAGGGTGAACACCGGAAGGGAGACTAGGAACCCGAAGAGAAGGATGCCGACCATAAGGCCGAGCACCCACAGGAAAGCAGGGAGCTCCTTCTCGGGGTCCGTTTCTTCCGAGGTCACCGCACTAAGATCGTCGTCGTCGTCGTCATCATCATCAGCGGGTTTCGCTTCCACAGCGGCTTCCGGCGGTGCCATAATCTCTTCTCGCAACTGAATGGCACCCAGAATCACAATGACACCGCAAGCGCATAGCGGCACCACCCAGTCCTTCGGGGAAGCGTAGGTCATCGATACGACTCCGAGAAACACAGCGATCGCCATCAGAGCAATCAAAAAGTATGAGCTCGGCTTTAGTCTCATGGCTTTCATTGTGGCTTATGCTCCCGTTGTGCTTGCAGCCGGCGGCTTCCGGAAACGATCCCTCAGCTTTTGCAGAGAGTCAATGTTGAACGTGCAGAGCACGACGATCAACAGGACAATGGCGATGGGAGAAGACACCAGGAAGGTCGGCCCGAAAATGGTCAGAGACTGCCACAGATAGTACTCGAACATCTTGCCCAGAACAAAGCCCAACATCAGAGGCGGAGCGGGATAGTCGAACTTTCTCATCAACATGCCGACAATCCCCATGATCATCAGCACCGGCATATCCAGGGCCACTTCGTTGTGCGTGTATACGCTGAGCAAGACCAGCGGTGCGATGGAACAGAACAAGAAAGAGGGATGAACGGTCGTTACCTTGAGCAGGTATGGCGCCAAGGCGAAGCACAGGGTGCCAGCGATTGCATTGGCCAGAGCGACCGCCATGACCAGGGTGAAAGACAGGCCCAGGTGATCTGTCAGCATTTGCGGCCCCGGCTGGATGCCTACCATCACCATGGCCGCCATCATCAGGACCATGACTCCGCTGCCGGGTATGCCGAAAGCCAGAGTCGTCAGCAGATCGCCTGCAGTCTTGGCATTGTTGGCGCTTGCCGGAGCGATAACACCTTCAACCCTGCCGGTGCCGAACGATTCGGGATCCTTGGAGGTCTGCTTGGCCTGGGCATACGCCACCCACATGCCCACTTGTCCGCCGATTCCCGGAATGATCCCTACGATATACCCGATAACTGTGCTGCGGAACCATAACCAGAAATGGCGCACGACATCGCGCGCGCCCTCCAGCATCTGGCGGTAACTCTTGCTGGTGAGTGCGCCTCCGGGTGGCACAAGGGGCTTTGTCATCGTGCCCATTTCGACCAATATCGGCACGACAAAGATGCCGAACATCACGACCACGATTCCGATGCCGTCATACAGATAGAGGCTTCCGAAGGTGAAACGGGCCGCTCCCGTCTTTGCCTGAAACCCGATTGTTGAGATCAGCAAGCCCAAAGCCGTGGCGATGAGCCCCTTCTTCCTGGAGCGCTTGGTCAGGAGGGCCAGGAAAGCAATCCCGATCATGATCATCAGAAACATTTCGGGGGCCCGAAACCTGTAGATCATCGGGAGGAGTATTGGGACCAGAGCCAGAGCCATGAACACCGACAGAATGCCGCCCGAGGTACAGGCTGTCAGCGCCGCGCCGATGCCACGTGCGCCTTGCCCCTTCTTCTGCATCGGATACCCGTCCAGAACGATCGCCGCGTTGCCAGTATCGCCGGGTACGCCGAGCAATATCGTGCTGATCGAGCCACCTGTGTTGCCCACGGACATGAACGTAACCATCAGCGGGAGGATGATGTCCGGGTTCATACCCAGGATGAAGGGCAAGAGTACAATGATCGCAAAGCTCGCATTGATCCCTGGGAGGATTCCTAGGAATACGGCAACGATCGTACCTACCAAGATCGGCAGAAACGTAGCAGGACTGAAGATGGTCTGCAGCCCTTGGACAAAGGCCTCCAGCATGTCTACCTCCAGATAGCAGGATCATGAGATCGAACAACTTGGTTCACAAGTCGGTCGCTCGTTTTGATGCTCCAGAGGGGAATAACCCCGGTGCGTTCGTTTCCGGTTGCCGGTCATTGGCACCGGGGTTATTCCTGGCCTAAAGTGGCCTTGCTCGGCCGAGCCTGGGGATCTCTCGACCCTCCGGCTCTACTTGATCAGCTTTGCCGATAGCTCCTTATAGACGTCCAGGTACACCTTCTTGTCCTGGGCGAGCTTTGTGGCCCGTGCGGCCAGCTCTTCGCCGGTCCAGAAGCCGATCCATGGCGTACCTGCCTTCTTGACGTCCTCCTGGAACTTGGCATCGTTAAAGATTTCTGTGACCTTGTCTCGCAGGTATTTGACCGTCTCATCCGGCGTATTGGGAGGAGCGGCGATCAGCCGCCCATCGTCAACAATGGCGCTCAACAGACTCTTGTGGTAGTCGGTCAGCTCGATGACATCCCCAAGGCAGGGAATATCCAGATAGTCGCTGCTCCGCTCAGCGGAAACGAGGAACAGCATCTTGAACTCATTCTTGCGTTCCAGGGCCGTTTCCAGCGGCACGAAGGCGCCGATGACTTCTCCTCGCTTTATGGCCAGTATCCGCTCCGCGCTCCCCTTGTATCCGGTGATGACCTTGCCGTTCAAGCCAAGGATTTCGATGGTCGCCAGCGGCGCCAGGGCGTTAAGCGAGCCGGCAGTGGTTGACGAGAAGCGGATTTCTTCCTTGGCGTTCCTCAGGCCCTCCACAGTGCTGTACGGTCCGTTTGGATCGACGATCAGCACCTGGCCAGCGCCTTTCACGGCGGCGATGTACTTGAACTTGGTGACATCGTAATCAACGCCGGTGACATCCAAGGCCCAAGCTGGCCACTGGGCGCCGATGGGATCGGCCAGAAGGTGCAGGCCGTCGGCTGGAGTGTTCTTGAAGACCTGATTGCGGGCCACCATTCCCGAAGCCTGGTCCTCATTCACGACCATCACTGCTTCCAGGCCCAGTCTCTCCGGCAGGTGGTTCGCAGTCAGCCGAGCAAAGGTATCCGCACCCCCGCCAGGGGAAGCCGACACGTGGATGGTCATCGTCTTTCCCTTGAAGGCATCAGCAACTTTGTCGCCCGAGGATGGCGCACCGCCTGAGGGAGCAGGTTGCGAACACCCCGCGAGAATACCGGAGACAATGAGGAGAAGCACCATGCTGCTAAGGGTAATCCTTTTCATGATGAGATCCTCCCTTGATCTGTAGGGGCATTTCGTGGCCTATGGTTGGACAACGACCGCCGCAGCGGAACCTTGCAGACTCCTACGGTTTGTGAAGGCTTCTCGCCTTCATGGTCAGTCGACTACCACCTCAGGGGATTCTTCCTCGTCCACCCTCCTTTGCTCTAGATCGGCCTTTCTCCATGCTTCCAACGAGCTCTTGCGTCACAGGGCAGCCTGTGGAGCAGTATTGCCCGATAAGACGTGGTGTGACGGCCGACGCGCATCTCGCGGGGCAAGCCGCCACGCCAAGAATACGAAGAGCCTATCAGAAAAGTGGTAGCTCGGCCTCCCCCTGGCCACCGAGGCGGCTTGCAGGCGTAGTTGGTGGCGCGACATACGCCACCAACTACGCCAAGCGGGCACAAGGCCTCAGGCTACGCGACTTTTCAGATAGGCTCTCAGCCTCCTCAAGAAGACCCACCAGGCTGTTGCACTTTGCATTCTCAGCCCCATGGCTCGGCCCCAGGCAACTCGTCCGGCGCGGGGCGCGACCACACGGCATGGGCTCGGGAACTGTCCTGGCTCTCAGCACCGGGCAGGATCACATTGGAAGCATAAAGGGCGCCCAAAAAACCAGCGGAAGCAACTCCCAAGCCGCCAGACGGTGGGCGTGAACACACCCCTGACAGGTGGCTTTGCTGGGCGCTCTTGGCCGTCAAGGCTAGATGACTACCGCCTCATCGCCTTCAATCGGCAGTTTGGTGCCGAACTCCTCGGAACAATCGACGAGGAAATCTACGATTGCCTTGCCCTTTTCGGTCTTCGCCGATAGCGGCTCCGGCTGCGCCTTGTTATTGATCAGTGCCGGCAGCACGGTGACCTTTTTGATGCGCTTGTCCTCGATGAAGCACTTGGCAATCGCGCTATTCCGAGAAAGCAGGGGCCACTGGAACCGCGGGCAGTCAGGATCCCAGAAACGCTGCAGGATGGCCTGAGGAGCGATCTTGGGCCGGATCAGCTCCGCAGGCACGTTATGAGCGCCGTATTGCTCGAGGATTTTCCGAGTAACGAGTGAGTACTGGTCGAACACGAAATTACCCAGGCTGTAAAAGATCACCTTGCCCTTGTAGATCTCGATCCCCTTCATGATGTGCGGATGATGGCCCAGGATCAGGTCCGCACCGGCATCGATGACCGCGTGTGCCACGACTGTCTCATAGTCCGCGAGCACCTTGTGCATCAGATGCAGCCCCCAGTGGATGGACCAGACGAGCACATCGACCTGGGGACGCAGCTTTTTGATGTCGGCGATCAGATCATCGAGGTCTTTTGGATCAGCCGTGGTATAGCTGATCGGGGGAATCCCGGGCTGGCGGTCGATCCATTCGAAAGTAGTCTTCACCTTCAGCGGCACGGTGCCCGGCTTGCCGGCCCCGGCGTGAAAGTTGGGGAGGTTATCGACGGCGTTGACCGCCAAAAAGCCGACGCGCGTGCCGTTTACATCCACGATCGCAGGCTTGCGCGCCTCATCGACGTCTCTGCCCAACCCCACCGGGATGACGCCATGGCTCTGCAGATGGTCGTTGGTATCGAGAAAGTTGGTATAGTCCATCGAATGATTGCCGGAACAGGACATGATGGTGAATCCGGCCCTTTTGAACGCTGCACAGTCAGCGGGAGGCATCAGCGACAGGGATTTCGCCAGTTGCGGCAAAAGCACACCCCTGTCGGTGCACACACCCTCGAGTTGGCCAAAGGCAATATCGGCCTCCTTCAGAATCGGCCTCACCAGATCAAAGGCTTCATCTGTATTAGGACGGTCTGTATGGATGTCCCCCACTGCATAGAGAGATACGCTCTGGCTCGCCATTTCTCCTCCTTGGATTCAAGCCTAGGCATTACAAGTGACTGACCGCAATGGTTTTGATGGGCCCCGACGCCCACAAGGGGCTAGGCTACGGCCCATCAAAACCATTGCGGGCCACTACTAGTAGAGAGCATAGTTGGGCACGATGTTCCTGTACTTGGCCACCAGCTTGTTCCAGTTGGCCGGCAACTGGATTTTCTTGGTGACCCATTTCTGGACGTCAAAGTGATCGCCCCCGTACAGGCCCATGGAACTGAGCGGCCCGCCGGCGACAAAGACCCTGATCCAGTCGGGATTCGGAATGATGCGCATCGTCTCCATCGGGCTGATGGGCATCTGCTGCCTTCTCAGACCCCACGGGTTCGGCGAGGCCTCGGTGAAGACCCGCTCCCACACCCGATGCTGATAGGCCGGCACCCGCGCGTATTCGGAGATGAACTCCCGTACGTCCTGCTTCGACCAGCCCCTCTTCGAGAGAATCCGGGCCGTCTCGGCGTTGAAGATGATGGTGTAGACCAACTGCCGCCCCGGATTGATGTTGTCGATGAGCACCCGCAAGATGCCGTTGTCATCGACATGATAGGGCGTGATGAGCTGCGAGTTGTCCATGAAATGGACGGTGATGGCGCTGTCTTCTCTCGCCAAGCCGTGGTCCACGTGCAACGGGTCCCACGGGCTCTCCTCTTCATTCTCGCCGACAACCATGCCAATCTTGCCGGGGTTGCCCATGACACCCATGTCTTCCACACCCTTGCGGATGCCGCCAATGTTCTTGATGATCAGGCTGATGGCACGCCCAATCCCAGAATTGGCGATATCCCCAGGACTCAGTATCCCCGTCTTGCAGTTGATGCGCAGGTCATTCCGAATCGGACCATTGATGAGCCACATCGGCGCAAAGGAACCGGTGCTGACCCCAAACTGGCCAAAGTAGACCCGCCGATCCATGAGGATCTCGGCCGCCGCAATCAACACCGGCATGTGGGTGGGCAGCGCCCCTGCCATGACCGCATTGATGGCGATCCTTTCGACCGTCACCTTGCCCAGTCGGGGGATGAGCTGGCCCACGACATGGTCGGGGGGCAGATCCGTGCCACTGAGCATTTCGGCCACTTCTTCTTCGGTGGGCGGCAAGACCGGCAGCCCGTCGGTCCAGCCCCGCTTGTAGAAGAAACGGTTCACTTCCTTCAGCGTGCCCCTGAAAACAATCCGCGGATGCTCCTCTTTCTGGGAGGGCGCTTTCTCCTCGGCACTCAAGGGCTTGGTCAAGCCAGCAACAATATCCTTGATCAGCGGCGTGATCCCGGCATCGACCTCCGCTTCGTCGATGCAGTTGGGGATCACCGGAGATGCCATGATCCTCACACCGGGCATGCCTCGGCCAGAGGCCGCCGTCTTGGCCGTCGCCACAAAACCTGCGTTGACGATCACCACGGCCGGCTTGTCGAGCTCTTCTACGCGGATCGCATCGTACATACAGTACTTGGTGCAGGCCCCTCAATCACCAACCGCACCAACAACGGCATCTACACCCTTGGCCCACTCGAGATATGCAGCCTGCGCCTCCGCGTTATCTTCAACCTCGTTGATCAGCCGAGCATAGGACCAGGTAAACGTCGCCGTGGGATACAACTCCCGCAGCCTCTTCTCCACCACCTTCAAGATCGGAACAGCCGCAGGCTTGTTGTCGGCATGCAAGCCGATCACCTTCCCGCTCAGGTCCTGAAGCCGCTCCGAGATGCCTCGCAGAGGCACGGGATCCGTCTCGGCCCAAGGGCTCAGCACTTCATAGAGGTCGCCCACTACAGTCCTCCCTTCGGGCACCCAACAAAACCACCGGCGAGGGTCGTTGCCCGCATCGCACCCTCGCGCGGCCCCCTGCGCTTCGCTCAGGGCAGGCTATGGGGCCGCCCCTGCTCGTGGCGTTGGGCGCAGTCTGACTGTTAATCTAACGGTTGATCGCACAACGTCGCAGGCTCGCGTCCAGACCAAAAGTGGAACACCGTTCTCAAAACATGTACAGTATACCGTGTCCCCACAGGTGTGTCAATAGCGTCTGTTGCACCTCCCTCCGCAGCAACTGCAAAATCGTGGACACAAGTCATGAACGTGTGGCGGCATGGAGAATGGTTGGATCATGCTCCCTGCCTGGCAACCAGCACCCACACTGGCCTCTTGCCAACAGGGCATGATGCGAGTGGTGTAAGCGTCCCATCATCAAGCACACGATAGGATGCGAGGCGCCCGGACTCGTGGCCAACGACAAAGAGATGCTTGTCATCGGGGTCAAGCGCCACAAAGTGGGGCTGGGCTTCTGTGGCAACGATTTGATTCAGCGTCAATTTGCCGGTGGTCGGGTCAACAGAGTAACAGGCGACACTATCATGGCGGCGGGTGAGCGCAAACAGGAATCTCCCCGAACGTGAGACCGTAATGCCGGAACAACTGGCATAGCCGTCGTACCCTTCAGGTGGCAGCGTAGATATGTGCTGCAGAGGCGCAAGCGTTCCATCCGCAGGATTCATCGAGTAGGCCGTGACGGCGCAGCCCTGCTCATTGGAAAAGTAGACGACATTCAGCGTGGGATGGTAACAGTAATGCCGTGGCCCACCGCCTCTTTCGCCTGGGATTTTGAAGGGAGTATTGGGTATGAGCAGCCCCTGTTCATCATCAAATCCGAACTGCAGGATCGTATTCGAAGCACTCGGCAGAATGTGCGTCGGGCCCATAACCGGGAGCCAGGTGTTTATGTTCACCTTGCTGGTGGTCACGTGGGGAAGAAAGGCAAAGCGATTCGAGGTATCGGTCAGAATGCAGTGTGCTCCGCCACCAGAATCGAACCACTGGGTTGCTTCCCCTATCTCTCCTCCCTCATAGATGCGATGAACAGCCACCTTGCCTGCTCTATAGTACGCCGACAGGAGGAACCGGGATTTCCTGTCTACAGACAAGTATGTCGGCGCATGCTCGAGAGAGACACTGTTGATAGGAGCAAGCTCGCCGCTGTTCCAATCGATCCGATAGCTGCGTAGCTTGACAAAGTCTGGCGCCGTATCCTTGGGATAACTCCTTGGGTGGCACCCGACAAAGAGGAAGCGCTTTCCAGGGTCAATCGCCAATGCCTCTGGCCCACCCAACACCTGGATTTCTTGGCGGACCTCGACAGCGCCGGTTTCGGCATCGAGTGTGCCGGCAAGGACTTTGTCCTCACCGGCGACGGCGACATACACAAAGATCGGCTTCAACGCGGTCACCTCGTTGGCCAAGGCTCACAGCGACTTTGCAATTACAGCCCTATTTTCGTTCCGGACTCTCTATAGTACTTGTCCGCCGCGGGATGAAGCATTACTGTCGGGACAGGCAGACTGGCCAGATTCGCTCTCCGTATGCAGGCCAGCGAATCGTCATAGTCCCTAAACGAACTTGCATTTTCAGCCATGAATTTGACAATCTCATAGGCTACTTCAGCATCGAACTCGGGACAGACGCCCCAAGAGGTCTGATTTGCCACTGCGGCCATAGGCGCACCGAATAGCTTGGCTGCGATGTGCAGGTAGCCGATCGGAGTTGCTTCCGATACCTTCTGAATCAGTGCCCTGTCAATGGCAATGACGCGCAATGCCTTCTGCGCCTGCAACTGTTTGATCGCAGCGGGCGGGATGTAGGGGTCCAGAGTCGTGTCGCCGAGCGTTTGGGCAGCGGCATCGATCGTGCCGGCGATCATGGCGTCGCAAGCCGGCGCCCAGCTCAGGTACTCAGTGCCCGCCGGCTTGATCGCGTGGGCGTTCAACAGGGCTTCAAAGACCGGGCCGGGCCCTCCCTTTGTGCCCACCGAAACCTTCTTGCCGTTCAAATCGTCCATCGTCTTGATGCTGGGATCGATAGTGACCAGCGCCATGGCATCCGCTCTGATCAGCGCCAAGAGCTGATACTGGATCGGCGACGAGAAGCGGCCTTGGCCTGTCACGATATCGTTATGGATTGTCGAATTGACACTAAAGATGCCCGTCCTGCGCAGGTTGGGATCTCGGGCAACCGTCTTCACGGCGTCCGCTGACTGGCCCGTTTCGACAACGACAGCTCTCAGCCAAGGATGCTTCTTGCTGAGCATATCGGCAAGGGCGCAACCGGCGATATGGGAGACCGTTCCAGGTGTTCCGGTATGAATCGCGAGTTTCACTTCATTTGGTCCTTGGGCAATCGTGGCGCTTGCAGAGCTAGACGAGCGAGCTTGAGGCACTCCAGCAACTCTACTTGCGTAGAGTTGCTGGAGTAACGCGGGAATGGACTATCGGACGTACTTGTCCAGCAGGTCCTCCCAGAGCTTGAGGTTGTCGCCCCTGGAGGTAGCCAGTTGGTCTGCCTGAGCGGCAATGTCTACACCGCTCACATAGGGCCCAACCTCTGCGCCTGCAGCCTGCGCGAGATCGGCCTTGAAGCCAGGATTGTCGTACACTTGCTTGAAGGCATCAGCCATGAAATCTACCCTGTCTTGCGGGGTCTCGGGAGGCATGAAGGTCGACTTGGCTTCTGTGAGGACCATGAGGTTCTCAAAGAAGAGCTTTTGCGACTCGTTCATGTCCTCGACCTTCACGACCTCTGCCAGGCAGGGGAGGTCAGGATAGGGGTCCGTCCGCTTCGTCCCGACCTGAAGCAGCGGCGTGATGAAGCCGTCCTTCTCCCCTACGACCGTGTTCTCGGAGCCCTGTACCGTTCCCTGGGCATCTCCCTGCTTGACGGCCAACTGCCTGCCGGCCGAGCCATCAAAGCCGGTGACAACCGTGGCATCCTCGAGGCCCAGGACCTCAATGGCAACGGCAGCCGCGATGGTCGGAAGGCTGGCCTTGTTGGAAAGGGCGAACTTGACTCCCTTCGCTGCCTTCAGATCATCAATGGTCTTGATGGCACCACCAGGCGTCACAGCCAGAACAAAGTTGCCGGACCCGATCCCCCCGAGGTATTCAAACTTGGTCATATCGTACTCGACGCTCGAGTCATTCGTCATGAATCCGGCCCAGAGCGTTCCCGTGGGCATGACCAAGATGGAAAGCCCGTCTGGTTTGATCTGCTTGAAGAACTGGTTCAGGATGATCCGGCCACCGCCGGCCGTCTCGTTCTGCACGACGTATTTCGCACCGGTGAGCTCGGCCAGGTACTTGGCCAACGTCCTGGCCATCAGGTCATTGTAGTTGCCGACTACCGAACCCGTGTAGATCGTAACCGTCTTGCCCTTGTAAAAGTCGGCCGCAGCCGATGCCGCAGGCGCAACTTCAGTGGGCGTTTCTGGGGCCGGGGCTGAGGTCGGGGCAGCGGCGGGAGTAGCTGGGGCCGCGGCGGGAGTCGGTGGGGCCGGGGTTGGGGTAGCGGCACAACCGGCCGTAGCTGTGCTGACCAGGGCGAGCAGGACAACGAGCACGATTCTGAGATTCGCGCTTGCCTTCATCTGAACCTCCTTGGTCCCTTCTTGTGAGTGCATCGGATCGTGGATACTGGCGCTAGACGCCGGACCGCTCCTGTTTCTCGGTTCCGGAAACCCTCACCCCCTCGCGTCGCTCCTTTCGCCGGCCTCGCGAATAGCCAGGTTGGCGCCGGTCCAAGTCCAGCCTCGCCAGCCGCACCGCACGATTTGGAACGCTGTTCCATAAACCAAGCACCAGTATATCACAACCGGGGGTCCTTGTCAACAGTGCGCATTCTATCGGACTTGTGCCACCTTGACACCTGGCGCAAATCGTGCTTTACTCTGGAAGAATAGGAACGTCGTTCCCAATATCCAAGCTCAGATTCCGCACCCAGGCGGGTTTTCCGCAGATCTACGCCGATAGAAGTAGAGCCGGCTCCCACGCCGCGGGAACCATGGACGCGGCAAGCCGCTGGGCTGGGCAGCATCCTTGGTGCGGGCTACTGCGGGCGATCCGGGTGCCTGCCGGCTCATCCGCTTCGCTTCGCCCCTTGGGCGCGGCAGTGCCCTGGAGTGGCAAGGGCTTGATAGGGGCCACTACGGACAAGTACGGTTGCAGTACTAGAACATCGGTCAAGTATAGTACTTACGCGGTCGACCTGCCTCCAGCATCAAGCCCCCCCACCCCTAGCCC
>ERZ795058.5321-NODE-5321-length-11780-cov-4.826610_pt1 | contig 11780 bp, 8 predicted proteins | sample MGYA00375142_ERZ795058 | MGnify/ENA primary metagenome ERZ795058 (study PRJEB30187, sample SAMN05720210) | activated sludge metagenome | isolation source: anaerobic digester from wastewater treatment plant | place: Japan | collected 2015-04-20 ...
GCGTCGGCGTCGCCGTCGCCTCGGGCGTCACCTTCGTCGGCAGATCCATGGCCGCCCGCCACGGCGCGGCCGCTTCCAGTTCAATCGCCCGCTCGATGGGGATCGCCACCGTCCCCGTGGCGGCATCCAGATACGCATACTTGTTCAGGGCCGTGTCTTCCCTCGCGCGCAGATCGCGCAGTTCCGGCGTGGGCGCTCCCTCCACGATAGCACTGACGATCGTCTGCCGCCAAAACGAAAAGAAGTAGATCAGCAGGAACGTGATCAGGAACAGCCCCACCACGGAGATCAGGCCATACAGCGCGATCAGATTGTTTCTCGGTTCATTATGCTCGGAACTTGTCATGCGGGCCGTCGCCTTAGAAATTCTCGAAAGCTAACGATTCGGCCAGATACGGATCGCGAATCGGCACGACATGGCGCCGCGTCAGCCGCCACACCACCGCCGCCGCGAACAGGCACCCCATCCCGATGAACAGCGCCGGATCGACGATGTTGAACGGCACGTTCTCATGCGTGAACGACGGCATGGCCAGGTAATACATGTCCAGGTAGTGCATCGCCAGCATCCACAGCGCCCCGATCCCCAGCAGCGCCTGGTTGCGCTTGACCGACCGCGGCAACAGATACAGGAACGGCAGGATGAAGTGGCCGATCAGCAGGAACCAGCTGAACCCCTTCCACGTCCCCGTGTAGCGGTGCATGTACCACACCGTCTCCTCCGGGATGTTCCCCATCCAGATCAGCAGGAGCTGCGAAAACGCGATGTAGGCCCAGAACACGACCATGCCGAACATGAGCTTGCCCAGGTCGTGGAAATGCTCGCGGTTGATCGCCCGGCCCACCGCCCCCGTCGAGCACACCCAGATGCAGATCAGGATCATGAACGCCAGCGCGCCCATGAACGCCCCGGAAAAATAATACACGCCGAAAATCGTCGAATACCAGTGCGCGTCGAGCGACATCAGCAGGTCGAACGCGAAATACGTCAGGCTCAGCGAAAACAGAATCAGCCCCACCGGGCTGATCCGCCGCATCGCCTGCGTCAGCCCGTAATCCCCTGTTTCGTCCTGACGCACCGACCGGTTGTAAAGATATGTGCTCAGCCCGATCCAGATCACGAAATACAGCCCCATGCGGATCAGGAAGAACGGAATATTCAGATACGGCGCCTTCTGCTGCAACAGGGCGTCGTGCGCCACGTGCTCCGCGTCGGCCCAGTGATACAGGTCGGGCAGCCAGAACAGGATCGGCACGAGCAGCACCAGCATCAGCCCCATGTTCATCATGATCGCTTCGCTCACCCGCCGCACCGTCACGCTCCAGCGCGCGTTGCAACTGTGCTGGATCAGCACGAAGAACAGCGCGCCGAGCGACAGCGACAGGTAACACGCATAGCTCGTCACGTACGAAAACTTGAACTGCCGCCAGGCCTCGCTGTCGTCCGCACCGGCGAAGCTGAAGACCAGCCCGAGCACCAGCGACGCGATCGCCAGCGCCAGCAGCACCCGCCACACCAGTTGCGGATGACTCCCCTTCAGGCGGTAATCGACTTGGGCTTCGGGACGCATCATGGCCTCACTTCAAGTGTCGAGCGCATGTCGGACGGCACGTCCGCCAGCGTCGTGGACTGGCTGCGCTGCAACGCGCGCAGGTAGGCCACGATCGCCCAGCGATCCGTCACCCCGACCTGATGCCGGTACGACGGCATCGTCCGCACCCCATACGTGATCGTGTGGAAGATCTGCCCGTCGGGCATCTCGCGGATGCGCGCGTCCTGCAGGTTCGTCGGCGGCGTCATCCCGGCGTAGTTGGTCACCATCCCGCGACCCGTGCCGACCCGGTCGTGGCAGGGCGCGCAGTAGATGTTGAACTGCCGCTGGCCCCGCCGCAGCAGTTCCTCCGTCGTCGGCAGCGGCCCGTGCTGGATCCAGTTGCCCGCCGCCGTCTGACCCTCGTAGCGCACCGGGTCCACCTGCAGATCGCCCCGCGCGATTGTCCCCGCCACCGGCTCGCGCGACGCCCGTCCGTCCGGAAAAAACGAAAACTCCTCCTGCGGGTCGAGCTTCTCCTGGTCGTCCATGTTCGGATTCAGATGCACCGGCGGCTCGTCGGTGACCCGGCCGCGGCATCCCCCCAGCAGCGCGGCGCTCAGCAGCAGGACCATGATGCGGATTGGCGAACTCATCGGCTCATGGCTCCAGCAGCGTGATGTTGCGACCGCCGATCGACTCGAGCAGCGACCGTGTTCCCTCGACGTCGAACTGCTTGTCGCGCGCCTCGATCGACAGGAAGAACGCGTTGTCCGTCGCCTTGCGGAACGCCTCGTGCTTGAACAGCGGGTGATACAGCATCGGCAGAAAATTGAGGAACAGCATGCTCCCCACCGCCGCGAATCCCGACAGCAGAATCGTCAGCTCGAACGTCACCGGAATGTAGGCCGGGATGCTCATCAGCGGCTTGCCGCTGATCACCAGCGGATAGTCGTAGGCCATCATCCAGATCTGCATCGCGAGCGCGCCGACGCAGCCCGTCAGCCCGCCCCCCAGCACCAGGAACGGCAGGATCGTCCGCCGCACCCCCATCGCCTCATCCATCCCGTGGATCGGAAACGGCGAATGCACGTCGAACGCGCGATAGCCCGCCTTGCGCACCGCCTCGGCCGCATGCAGCAGCGCGCCCGGATTGTCGAACTCCGCCACGATCCCGAACGGATTGTCCTCGGGCAGTTGGCCGGTCACCAGGCGGAGGAAATGCGGCAGTCTCATCCTCGGCTACTCCGTCGCGTGGCCCGCATGGGCCGGTTCGTGGCCGTGGTGCGCGTGGGCCTGCGGCATGATCGCCTTGATCTCCGCCAGCGCCAGCACCGGCAGGAAGCGCAGGAACAGCAGGAACAGCGTGAAGAACAGCCCGAAGCTCCCCAGGTAGGTCAGCACGTCGATCAGCGTCGGGCTGAAATAGTCCCAGCTCGACGGCAGAAAGTCGCTCGCCAGCGACGTCACCACGATCACGTAGCGCTCGAACCACATCCCGATGTTCACGAAGATCGAGACGACGAACATCACCGGGATCGAGCGGCGCAGCCGGCGGAACCAGAACAGCTGCGGCGAAATCACATTGCACGAAATCATGATCCAGTAGGCCCATGCATACGGCCCCAGCGCCCGGTGGATGAACGTGAACCGCTCATACAGGTTGCCGCTGTACCACGCGATGAAGAACTCCGTGCTGTAGGCGTAGCCCACGATCATCCCCGTCGCCAGCAGGATCTTGTTCATGTTCTCCAGATGCCGCAGCGTCACGAAATCCTTCAGCCCGAACCACTGGCGCGCCGGGATCATCAGCGTCATCACCATCGCGAACCCGGAAAAAATCGCCCCGTCGACGAAATACGGCGGGAAGATCGTCGTGTGCCATCCCGGCAGCACCGACACCGCGAAGTCGAACGACACGACCGAGTGCACCGACAGCACCAGCGGCGTCGAAACCCCCGCCAGGACCAGATACGCCACCTCGTACACGTGCCAGTGCCGGTGCGACCCGCGCCAGCCCAGCGCGAAAATCCCATACGCGATCCGCCGCAGCGGCGTCTTCGCCCGGTCGCGCAGCGTCGCCAGGTCCGGCACCATCCCCACATACCAGAACAGCACCGAAATCGTCGCATACGTGCTCACCGCGAACACGTCCCACAACAGCGGACTGCGGAACTGCGGCCAGATCCCCATCTGGTTCGGAATCGGGAACAGCCAGTAGGCGACCCACACGCGGCCGACGTGAATCCCCGGGAATATCCCGGCGCAGGCCACCGCGAAAATCGTCATCGCCTCGGCGAACCGGTTGATCGACGTCCGCCACTTCTGCCGGAACAGAAACAGAATCGCAGCAATCAGCGTCCCCGCATGGCCGATGCCGATCCACCACACGAAGTTGACGATCGCCCAGCCCCAGCCGACCGGGTTGTTCACCCCCCAGACGCCGACGCCCTCCCACAGCAGGTAGCTGATCACCACCGCCAGAACGCCGAGGAACGTCACCGCGATCGCGAACGCCACATACCACCCCTTCGGCGTCCGGCTCTCCGCCACCCGGCTCACCGTCTCGGTCGCCGAGGCGAAATCGTGCCCCCCGGCCACCAGCGGTTCGTCCGGCGGCGCCTGCTGCAGCGGTGGATTGGTGTGCGCGACGGCCATCGATCAGGCTTCCAGCTCGGGATTCGGGTTCCGCAGACGCGCCAGATACGAGGTCCGCGGTCGGAAATTCAAATTCCCCATCACCTCATAGTTGCGGTTGAGCCGCTTCGCCCGCGCCACCAGGCTCGTCTCGTCGTTGATGTTGCCGAACACGATCGCCTCGGTCGGGCACGCCGTCTGGCACGCCGTCCGCACGCTCCCCTCGCGATACGGCTCGTCCGTTCCCCGCCGCCGGAGCTGGTCGCGACGGATCCGCTGCACGCAATACGTGCATTTCTCCATCACGCCGCGCATCCGCACCGTCACGTTCGGGTTCGACGCCATCTTCAACAGATCCGGGTAGTCCTCGTGGTAATTGAAAAAGTTGAACCGCCGCACCTTGTACGGGCAGTTGTTCGAGCAGTAGCGCGTCCCGACGCACCGGTTGTACGTCATCTCGTTCAGCCCGTCGGGGCTGTGCGTCGTCGCCGCCACCGGGCACACCTGCTCGCACGGCGCGTTCTCGCAGTGCTGGCACGGCATCGGCTGGAACACCATCTCCACATCCTCCAGCCTCTGGCCGCTGAAGTAGCGGTCCACCCGGATCCAGTGCATCTCCCGCCCGTTGTTGACCTGTTCCCGGCCGACGATCGGGATGTTGTTCTCGGCCTGACACGCCACCAGGCAGGCATTGCATCCGATGCACGTGCTCAGGTCGATCGCCATCCCCCACTGCTCGCCGTCATACTCAAATTCGCGAAAGGGCTGCGTCTGCCCGTTGTGCGACGGCGTCTCCGCCTCCATCTCCTTGATGATCAGCGGGTGCTCGGCATACAGCGCGCCGGTCGTCTGCCGGTAAATCGGCCGGCCCTCGATCGACCAGTGATCCTGCGTGTTGGCCAGGTCGAAGTGCCCCCCCGCCCGCGTGACCTTGACCCCCGTCCGGACGTGCAGCCCCGCCAGCGTCCGCAGCGGATAGACGTTGAAGCCCACCCCCTCGGCCACGCGGCCGGCGTCGGCCCGGCCGTAGCCCAGCCGCACCACCACGACGTTGTCGGCCATCCCCGGCAGCGTCCACGCCGGAATCTTCACGCTCTGGCCGTCCACTTCGATGTTGATGTAGGTGCCCAGCGGCGCGCGCAGCGCCTCGGCCGTCGCCGGACTGATCAGCGCCGCGTTGTCCCACGAAATCCGCGTCACCGGATCGGGCGCTTCCTGCAACCAGCCGTTGTTGGCGTAGCGTCCGTCGAACAGATGATGGTCGGCCTGGAAGATCAGCTCCATCGCGTCGCCCGTCGGCGCGGCGGCCGACGCCGCCTCCGCCAGCTCCGCCCCGACCGACGCCGAACCCGCCGCGGGTGCTCCCAGCGCCGCGATCGTCCCCGCCGTCCCCGGCACGAGCCCGTCGTGCAGCATCTGCTCCCAGCGCGCCTCGAACGCCGGACCCTCCGCCTCGTCTCCCCGGTGGAACGCCCGCAGGATGTCGTACCCGCGCGTCAGCGGCTGGCCACCCAGCAGCGCCATCAGTTCCGCATCGGACAGCCCGTCGTAGATCGGCGCGATCATCGGCTGCTGCAGCGCGACCGTCCCGTCGAACGCCATCGTGTCGCCCCACGCTTCCAGCGCGTGCGCCCGCGGCACGTGCCACTGCACCGCCCCATGCCGGCTCGTCTCATTCACGTGATAGCTCAGGTGAATCACATGCGCCGCGCGGCTCAACCGCTCGGCAAAATTCAGATCGGCCGGCGCGTCATACACCGGGTTCCCCCCCAGGATCACCAGCGTGTCGACCTCGCCCGCCTCCAGCGCCGCCGCCAGCTCCGCGATCGACCGGCCCGCCCGCCCGTAGTCCTCGTTCGGATACGGCCGGTACGCCACGCATTCGCTCCCGATCACGCCATTGAGCACCGCCGCGGCCGCGTGCACCGCCGGCGGCTGCTCCGCACCGACCAGCACCGCCGCGCGTCCGGGGTGCGCCGCCACGTCGCGCGCCACCGCCTGCAGCCATGCCACGTCCAGCCCTTCCACGTTCGCCAGCAGCGGCCCGGCCAGCGCCGCGTTCTCCCCGCCGCTGATTTCGTTCATCAGCACCAGCGCCACCAGCGGGATCTGGCTCGGCGCCAGCCGCAGCCGGTGGTCGGCCATCGCGCCGGTCAGCGTAAACGCCCCTTCCACCGCATACAGCCGGTTCATCGGTCGCTCGCCCTCGGGAACGCGCCGCCGCGCAAACCGCCGCGCGTCGGCCATCCACGTCGGCCCGCTCGCCAGAAAATCCGACCCCAGCGCGAGGACGACGTCCGCGTTCTCGAAATCCACCGCCGGGTGCGCCGCCCGACCCAGCGCCAGCGCCGTCCCCGCCGCCACGTTGTCCTCGTTCACCGGCTCCCACACATGCCAGCGCGACCGCGGGAAATCGGCCTGGAACCGCTCGCGCACGGCCCGGAACGACGGCGAGGATTTCAGTTCGCCCAGAATGTGCAGTCCCGCCCCGCCGTTGCGCCGCAGCTCACTGAACCGCTCGCGCGCGAACGCATCGAACTGCTCGCGCGTCGCCGGCCGGTTTTCATGCAGCACCCCCGTCGAACGGTCCGGGTCATACAACTCAAGAATCTCGGCCTGCGTGATCGGATCGACCGCCCCCAGATTGCCCGGGTGATCCGGGTTCCCCTCGATCTTCGTCGGGCGGCCGTCATGGCACTCGACGATCAGCCCCACCGCCGCGCCGGCCCGCTCCATCGTCGTCGCATAATACTTCGGAATCCCCGGCAGGACGTTCTCCGGCGCCTTCGCATACGGCAGGATCTTGTGCTCGGGACGCCGGCAGCCCGTCAACCCGCCCGCCAGCGCGATCGACGCCCCCATCAGATTCAGAAACGCCCGCCGCGTGAACGGGCTCAGCATCTCGGCCGCCCCTTCGGGAAACTCCCGATGCAGAAACTCCTGGAACTGCGGCGTGTTTTCCAGCTCGTCCAGGCTGCGCCAGTAGCGCCGGCCATGGGCGTCGGTCAACCGCTCGTTCAGGCCGCGGCCCAGCGTCTCGGGGGCTTTGTCCGGTGCGTGTGCCATGCTTGCAGCGCGTGCTCTTTCAAATTGCGGGTCGTTCCACCCGACGGTTTCATCCTCGTCCATCCGCGCGCGGGCCGCCGCCCGGCCGCGCCGCGCCCCGCCCGCCTAGTAATGGCAGGCCGAGCAATGCGTCGGCGGCTCGATCTGCCCCGCCGCCCGCAGCCGCGCCCCCTCATCCGGGGCCGTCGCCACGTAATCCATCACCGTCACCATCTCCGGCGGCCGCAGCGCCGCCTCCGGCGCCCGGTGGCAATCCAGGCACCAGCCCATGCTCAGCGGCTTGGTCTGGCGCACGACCTCCATCTGATCCACCCGGCCGTGGCACTCCACGCAGCCCACGCCCGCCTGCACATGCGCCTGGTGCGAAAAGCGAACATAATCGGGCAGCTTGTGCACCCGCAGCCATTCCACCGGCTCCCCGGTGGCGAAACTCTCCCGCACCGGCAGCAGCCGCGGGCTCTCCGGCCGGATCATCGTATGGCAGTTCATGCAGGTCTGCGTCGGCGGGATCGTTGCGTGCTGGCCCACTTCAACCCCCGTGTGGCAGTAACGGCAGTCGATGCCGAGCGTCCCGGCGTGCAGCTTGTGACTGTAGGGCACCGGCTGCCGCGGGGCATAGCCGACATCGGTGTACCAGGGCGAGAAGTAATACCAGACGAAGCCGACCACGCCGAACAACCCACCCCCGCCGATGAAGATCATCAGAAAGGGAAGCCGGTTGACCCACCTGGGAAAGACCGTGGACAAGATGGAAGTCCCTGCCCTCTAACGGAGTTCAAATGAATGCGAACGGTTTGGCGCCGCGATGACCGATCCGGTTGCTGGGAATTGATCGCCCGGAAGCTTGCCCGAGAATCGCGCCATATCGTAATGAGGCCATTTCGGAAAATCCACCACAAAATGCTGTCCTGCAGGTCATCAATATCGGACCCCAAGGCCCGAGTTCCCTCCCCGTTTTCCCCCAAAAAACCAGCAAATCCGCCCCCTCAGCCCCTTCCCTCCCGCTTCCCATTTCCCCTCTTCCACCCCCCTGTCTGTGAAAAAAGTCTCTGATCTCCCCCGCCCTCTTGTGATTCTTTTCACTGACTCTCCCCCGCAAGCATCGCTCCTCACTCCAATTGCGGCTCTCGGCCTCGTCCTGTCCTCGTGATCGTCCCCGAAGTCCTGTCCCAAGACTCGGCTCCTGTCCCTCGTCCTCGGCTTTCGAAATCCTTGTTCTTCTTCCCCACCCCCGGGCCTCCTTCTGGCATCTTCCCGCCCGGATGTGTTAGTTTGCTGTGGCGATTGCCCGGACCGTTCGCATCCACCCCGCATCGGCCCGATCCCCCAAGGTTCTCCTCGCATGCGCCGCCTCAATCCGTTGCTCCTCGTGCCGCTGCTGTTTGCCCTGCCGGCCTGCATCACCCTCCCGCCGCTCGGCATCGGCAACGACCGCGGACGCCTTTCCATGGAAATCGTCCGCCCCGCCGAGCATTGGATGACCCACGACCAGATCCTGATGATCCCGCTCGACGGCCTCGTGCGCGAGGGCGACACCTCGACCTATTTCGGCGAAGTCGGCATGCTCGTCGAACTGAAGGATCGCCTCCTCGCCGCCGAGCGCAACCGCCGCATCAAGGCGATCGTCCTCCGCATCGATTCCCCCGGCGGCACCGTCACCGCCGCCGACCTGATTCATCAGGAACTCGAACGATTCAAGGAGCGCACCGGCCTGCCCGTCATCGCCCACCTCAACGCCACCGCCGCTTCCGGCGGACTCTACATCGCCATGGCGGCCGACGAGATCTACGCCCTTCCCACCACCCTGACCGGCAGCATCGGCGTCATCGTCACCCTGCCCAAGGTCCACAAGCTCGCCGACAAGATCGGCTTCGAAATGGCCGTCGTCAAATCGGGCGAGAACAAGGACCTCGGTTCCCCCTGGCAGCCGATGAGCCCCGCCGAGCGCGCCATCTTCCAGAACATCATCGATAACTACTACGCGCGCTTCCTCGACGTCATCCTCGCCAGCCGCGCGCCCAGGGGCATGACCGAGGAGGGCTTGCGCGCCCTCGCCGACGGCCGCGTCTTCGGCCCCGAGACCGCCCTCGAGGCCAAGCTCATCGACGGCATTCTCTACCCCGACGCCGTCTTCGACCGCGCAGAGGAGCTGGCCGGCATCGCCGACGCCGAAATCATCACCTACGAATACCCCTACACCTGGCGCGGCAACATCTACGCGCGCAGCGACAGCCCCAATGCCCGCCCCCCCGCCGCCGGCGGCGACCTCAACCTGATCAAGCTCGAGCTGGGCCAGATCGAGTCGCTGCTGGGCGCCTCGCGCTTCCATTACCTGTGGCTCCCCTGAACCCGGCGCATCCTCTCCGCAAAGGCGCACAGCATGAGCAAGCGTGACGGACAAACCGCCTCCACCGCCGACGAGATCCCGCCCCTGCGCGGTCCGAAGGGGTTCCGCGCCGGCGGCATCGCCATTGGCCTCAAGGCCTCGGGCCGCCTCGATCTGGCGGCGATCGTCAGCGACCGCCCCGCCACCGCCGCCGGCGTCATGACGCAGAACCTCTTCTGCGGCGCCCCGGTCACTGTCGCGCGCCAGCGCCTCGCCGCCTCCCCCCGCCTGCGCGGCCTCATCGTCAACTCCGGCATCGCCAACGCCTGCACCGGCGAGCAGGGCGTCCTCGACGCCGTCGCCATGGCCGGCGCCCTCGAGGGCGCCATCGGCGCCGCCCCGGGCGAATGCCTCGCCGCCTCCACCGGCGTCATCGGCCATCGCCTCCCCATCGACAGAATCGCCGCCGAAACCCCGCGCCTCGTCGATTCCCTCGCCGACGACGGCTTCGGGGTCTTCGCCCACGCGATCATGACCACCGACCTCCAGCCCAAGTGGGCGCGCCGCACCGTCCGCATGGGCGCCTTCCCCCGTTCCGGACCGTCCGTCACCATCCTCGGCGTCGCCAAGGGCTCCGGCATGATCGAACCGAACATGGCGACCATGCTCGCCTTTATCACCACCGATTACCCGCTCGGACCCGGTCAGGCGCGCCAGATCGTCCGCCGCGTCGCCGACGCCACCTTCAACTGCGTCACCGTCGACGGCGACACCTCCACCAGCGACATGCTCCTGCTGCTCGCCAACGGCGCCGCCATGGAACGCCGGACGACCGACGCCGCGCGCGACGAACGCTTCGAAGCCGCCCTCCGCGAAGTCTGCGAATCGCTCGCCCGTCAGATCGCCCGCGACGGCGAGGGGGCCAATCATCTGGTCACCATCGAGGTCAACGGCGCCCCCGACGACGACGGCGCCCGGCGCATCGCCAAGGCTATCGCCAACAGCAAACTGGTCAAAACCGCCCTCTTCGGCCACGACCCCAACTGGGGCCGCATCTGCTGCGCCGCCGGCTACGCCGGCGTCCCCTTCAAACCCGAGGAGTTCGATCTGAAGCTCCAGGGGCGCGCGGTCATGCGCGCCGGCCTCCCCGCGCGCTTCGACCGCGCCGCCCTCGCCCACGCGCTGCGCAAGGAACACATCCTGATCCAGGCCACCGTCGGCCCCGGCCGCGGCCGCGCCCGCGTCTGGACCTGCGACCTGAGCTACGACTACGTCCGCATCAACGCCGAGTACACCACCTGACTCTGGATCCGTCCCTCGCCCCTCGTCCTCGTGTTCGCCCCTCGCAGCGCCACTCTCTGAGTGGCGCTGCCCCCAACGGCCTCCCTCAGAATTCGGCTCTCCGCTCTCGTCCCTCGTCCTCGGCTCTCGAATTCCCTGGCCTTCCTGTTCCCTCTCACTCTTCTTCCCTCTCACTCCCTCTCCCTCTCCTTCCTCCACTTCCCCACCGCCTCCCGAATCGCTTACAATCATCCAATGACCCCCCGTCCCGACACCCCCGACACTCCGGACACTTCCTCCACCCCGTCAACCCCCACTGCGCCAACCCCCTCCCCGCCCTCCCCTCACGCGGATCTCCCCCCCGACGCCCTCGCCTCGCCGCTGGCGCGCGCGGGACTCGAGGTCGCCCGCCGTCTCCAGGCCGCCGGCCACCAAGCCTGTTTCGTCGGCGGCTGTGTCCGCAATGCCCTGCTCGGCCTGCCGGTCAAGGATATCGATCTCGCCACCTCCGCCCGCCCCGATCAGGTCGCGGCGCTCTTCGAGCGCTGCGAGTCGGTCGGCGCCCACTTCGGCGTCCAGATCGTCGTCCTGGAGGACTTCCAGTTCGAGGTCGCCACGTTCCGCGCCGAGGGCGCCTACGTCGATCACCGCCGCCCCACGCAGGTCCGCTACGGCTCGTTCGACGACGACTGGCGCCGGCGCGACTTTACCGTCAACGCCATCTACTACGACCCCCTCGCCCGCCGCCTGCTCGACCCCGCCGGCGGCCGCGACGACCTCGCCCAGCGTCGCCTGCGCGCCGTCGGTGACCCCGACCTGCGCTTCGCCGAGGACGCCCTGCGCCTCCTCCGCGCCGTCCGCTTCGCCGGCCGCTATGACCTGACCCTCGAACCCGCTACCGCCGCCGCCATCCGGCGTCACGGCGCCACGCTCCGCGC
>ERZ795058.5342-NODE-5342-length-11742-cov-10.236502_pt1 | contig 11742 bp, 5 predicted proteins | sample MGYA00375142_ERZ795058 | MGnify/ENA primary metagenome ERZ795058 (study PRJEB30187, sample SAMN05720210) | activated sludge metagenome | isolation source: anaerobic digester from wastewater treatment plant | place: Japan | collected 2015-04-20 ...
ACCGCCACCACCGCCACCGCCACCGCCCACAACACCACCTTTGTCACCAATAATTTTACATTCTTGTTTTGAACCGTATCCGATGCCACCTGCACCACCTGCATTGCCTCCACCAGTTCCAGAGCCTGCACTGCCACCAGAACCACCTCCTTGTCCTAAAGCTCGGCAACTATCTTTATCCCAGCAATGGGTAATCCCACTACCATCAGTATAACCACCTTCTGCCCATAATCCTCCATAAGCACCACCGTTGCCTCCAGTTTGCCCCGCTCCATTCGCATTTATAGTTCCTAATACATTAATATTTTCTGCTTCCACGGTAAAATAGTGACAATTTGGGTCAACCGTTGCTGTTCTACTATCATTAACAGTAAAAGTACCAACATTATAATGTCTGCCTGCGACAGTTGTATCTGAACTAATTGTCCAGTCATTCCCACCATGATTTATATCACCACAATAATTAAGAGGGGTGTAGTAAATATAGCAAACTGCTGTAGTATAATAAGCTGCATTACAACCGTCATAATAACGAACTTGAATTCTGTTTGAACCTATACTTAATGTTACTGCCCTCGAAGTGCTAGTGCCATGATTTGTCCATGCTCCTCCATTAAAACTACTTTCGTATCTGGAGTTTGGATGTGCAGTACAATTGCCCGACCATGTAAACGTAAAGCCGCTTGAAGTTACAGTTCCTCCACATGGATTAGGGCTTGTTATCGTAGGTGTTGTTGAACTTGATGGTAAAGAATAAAATGATGTTTCAGAAAAGTCAAAATTTGTATAAATTGAATCCGTATCATTTGTATGTAAATTATCATAAATAGTTAGTGCAGACTGCCATTGGTTTTGATAATTATTATTATCGAACCAAATCGCATCGCTGGGTCCATAGAGTTGCATTTCAACTTTTATTATAAAATTACCTGTAACGGGTATAAAAATTATATTTCCAGATTTCCCAAAATTAATTGCGGTTCCACCTGTTGTTGTTGCAGTAAATTTTATTCGAGCTGACACAGTTCCATCTATAGCGTCACCTTCAGTATTAACATAATTAATTGTTGTGGTGGTATTAATATAAGCAGTATCTCCAGACACTGACGAGGAAGTAGTAAAGTAAGAACCACAATTCCAAGGTGGGGTATCCTTTCCATTAATACAAGCCAATGCAGTATTTGTTGCATTAAAACCCCAACCAATACAAGAAGAAGGCCAAGAGGAATTTGTATATGTATAAGTAATCCCATCACCAGCTACTTGAGTTCCACTTGTGCTTAAACTTGTGCCTGTTGGGTCAGGTGTTGCAGATTGTGCAAAAGCATGGTTTAATCCGACAAAACAAAGTACCCAAAGCGTAAAAAACCCTATTTTTAATACAAAACTTTTCATACTTAAACAACTTGGTAAAACTTTACAAATATAAGCATAAAATGTATTACTTCCAAAAAACGCACACTCTTATTTTATTAACAATTTGTTAATATCTGTCGTAATAAGCTGGCAAAAATTGCCATATTTTGCTATTAAGCGGTTTTACTAAGGGGGGGATTCTGTTCTTTGTTCTCTGTTCACGGCATGTTGATAGTTTGTAAAATTTGAATTATCAAGTGGTTTAACAGATTTCTCTCGTTGGTTAGCGGTTCGGAATAACGTGTTAATGTGGTGGGATAAAGTCATCTTTAGGGAGGAACGTCCAGAACTCTTGATTTACCCTTGCTTATCAGTTGTTTATGCCCTTTTTGTCGCATTCAATTAATTCCCTGTTTTCCCAGAAAAAAGTTTTGATTATGCAAATGACTTTACCAATTTAAAAAAATGATGCTAAAGCAAGTGGAAGAAAGAAAAGCATTCACAGTTGGCTGAAGCCAACCGTAATGTGAAAGATAATTTTAGAATTACTAAATTATTTGCTTTTTGTTTATTTATTTATTTACTGACGTTTACATTGCCTCCATTTTATTAGCAGAAATAGTATTTAATTTATTTGTCGGCAATGTAAAGTCAAAATTCTATCACAAATTTAAGGCTAATCTTTAAATCTGGGGATTACTGATTTGCGAATAGATCAGGAGTTCTGAAGCTGAGAAACCTGTTATTCAGTTCTCAGTTCTCAGTTCTCAGTTCTCAGTTCGCGGTTCTCAGTTCTCAGTTCTCAGTTCGCGGTTCTCAGTTCGCGGTTCACGGTTCGCGGTTCACGGTTCACGGTTCGCGGTTTGCGGTTCACGGTTTTCGGTTCGCGGTTCGCGGTTCGCGGTTCACGGTTCGCAGTTCACGGTTTTCGGTTCTCGGTTCGCAGTTCACGGTTTTCGGTACTCGGTTCGCAGTTCTCGGTTCACGGTTTGTCAATGACTGAACCGTGTACTGCGAACTGCGAACAGTTTCACAGTATCACAATTAATCTTGTAACACTACATTTTCACTACTTTAAGCATTCTTATTTTTTCCTTATTATCGGAAAACACTTTAACAAAATATACTCCTTGAACAAGGCTTGATAAATCCATTTCTATTTGATTATCAGATATTTTACTCAGTTTTGTTTTATAAACTAATACCATTGCTGAGTTATATATTTCAATCTTGTATTGGTCTTGCATAAATTCATTAAAGCTTATTTTCAAGTATTTATCAAACGGATTAGGATAGACGAAAATATCATTCTTAACAAAAACTTCCTCTACAGGAATATAATCTCCATCGAAAGTAATTTTATCAATACATAATTCGGAGGTTTTTCTGCTTTCCCAACTACACGAAATAATACTTATTGTAGCACTATCTGGGATTATATCTGAATTTTGGTACGATAGACCTACTATCCCTTTCTTCCATGAGCTTGTCATATCAGTAATTTCGATTGAACCCCACGCAATTTGCGCCCCATTTTTAAACATCCCTACCGAAACTCTTGCAGTATCAATGCCATCAGGTGAATATTTGTAATAAAACTCTAAATTTTGATGCTTGTGACTAACATTAAAAAAGCCCTGTTTAGTAAAGGGTCTGATTTCTCCCATAATTGTATCAGAATCTACATAGTTTGACTTTATGCAAATTGCATAATCATTATGATACGCATTTGCTGTTTTGAATACGGTTTTCGGAATATCCTCATTATACATAATAAAATCACTTGCATCACAATACCAAGAGTCAGGGTATTCAGCACTTTTACTTATCCAATTATTAAAACCACTATTTGGGATAGTGAGATTGTCAATATCAAACCAAATACTATCAATTTCAACATAATTATTGGAAACAAGATTTTCGTTTTCTGGACTAATATTTCCAAACCCAATCATAATTGTATCGGGCACCTGATCAATAGAATAAGCCAAATCAAAACTTAAATCTATAAAATTGCCATTGCTGTTGCCCTTAGTAAAATAGGTGTTTTCAGAAATTAGGACATCGTTCTTTTCCAGAAAAACAATACTTATAGCAGAGTCGCCCTCTTCAATATAGTATTTCATGCGAGCATATAAAACATTGGGTTTTCCATTGATAGGCATTCCACCCTGAATATAATCAATTACCATCCCATTATCTTCAAAGTCAACATTAAAAAAATTCAAAATTGCACTACCACTATTATCAGCATTGAGATTATCTGGTGGATCTTTTAACCTAACAATAACTTTTTCGCCATCAATAACTTTTTCGACATTTCCCATCGTATTCCAGCCATCAGGTAATTGATATTCAAGAGTATGCCAATTTTCAAAGTCCCAATTTGGAATAGGATTTCCTGTATAAAATGATTTTATCTCACCATGATATTCCCCATAAAAACTAATAATTTTTGCGTAGTAATAATATTGTTCATTTGGCAGTAGTCCTTGAACAGTCAGGCTAATATTTTGCATTTCGCCACCTATAAAGTTTCCTACCGAAACTTCGGCATCAAAGTTTTCGTCTATACCATAAACAAAGGACATTTGAGCTTCAGTAAAACCGGGATTTACCATTGCATTTAAAACTGCACTTTCATTTTGTATATTTGTAGCCTCCTTAGTCTGGATTTCGGGCAAATTAGTTTCACCGTCATCAAATATCAGAACATATCCCCACTCACCCGAAATTGCACCAATATGTGAGTTTAAAAATTCTACGCTATAAAAATTTACTTCTGGATTCTCCTCAATTATTTCATCTTCCCAAGTTTCACCTGCATCAACAGATTTAATTACTTTTCCATACTCTCCAACTGCGTATATAATTTCACTTGATGCCATGCTTATATCGTTTAAGCATGGAGCCACTGTGTTATAACAAACGGACCAGCTATTGCCACCATTAAGTGTTTTTAATATTAAGCATGTTGAATCACTTCCCCTTTTTCCTCCAGAACAAAAACCAATATTTTCATCAATAAAGTCAAAGCCTGTAAATTTTGGAACATATCCGATTTCTTCAATTTCGCAATCAATCCAAGTGTCGCCACCATCATTTGATAACTGCATAAAACCAGCATATCCAGCGACTAAAATTTTATTGTGTTTCGGGGAAAAAGCAGTTTTTATTTCATTATTCGGCCATTCTCTAATGTTTTCCCAAACATTACCTCCATCAGTAGATTTTAATAAGAGTCCATTGACACTATCAAGCCCTCCAGCAGCATAAATAACATCATATTGTCCATTAAATAATTTATTAATATTTCTATTGCTCAAAGAAATACCCCATGATGAAAGCTGCCAAGTTTCTCCGGTATTATCAGTTTTAAATAAAGCTTGATTATCTCCTACACAAATACCAAGTTTATTATTTTTAAAAAACAAAGAATTTATTTGTTTTCCAGGGAAAAAATCGTGAAAAGTCCAATCAACGCCAGCATTATTGGTTGTTGCCATGTATGTTATCGAATCATTAAATGGGTTTCCTCCAACAACCACAATTTTATCTGGATTAATTACATGAACATCTTTAAGATGTCTAAATCTTGGAGTGTAATACACAGACCAATCCTGAGCAAATGAAGTTCCACTCAATAGTGTAATAAAAAACAGAAAAAAACTTATTTTTTTATTCATTTCATCTAATCTTTAATGCATCTTACAGAATGACCATTAGCCATATTACTTGGAAATCTTGCAATGTTATTTTCGTGATTTCCTAGATAGCGTCTATAAACGTTCGTTTCATCTGCATTCTTAGCAGACCACCACAATCCCCATTCATCGACACGTTGAAATTCTCCGTTATTCCCTTCTCTTAGTCCAGCAGGTAAACCAGAGAATCCCAAATCATCAGTACCCATTTGTTCAGCACTAGATAGCCAATATGTTGAGCTTTTTAATTTTTTTCCTACGTCTGAACCTCTCCATCCTTCTGTATCCCAAATATTATTTCCAATGCCATATTCTGTATCTACAAATCCTTCTAATTCTTTCCATTCATTATCTGTTGCAACATGCCAACCTTCTGGACACAATTTATTTGTTTCCACGGCATAAAAATTATATAAAATGCCATATTTTTCTTCATTTTTGCTATCATTATTGTAATAGCACATTGCTGCTGAGGTAGAATTTTTCCATTCAATATTATCTGTAGTAATTGGAATTTTCTCACCATCATTATATTTGGTCGTTCTTAGATTTTCAACTAACCAACATTGATTTCCGATTAAAACTGTACGATAAACATTTCCATCAATATCAGTTACAGTTTCACAATCAAGACACGGAGTTCCGTTCCATAAAATTTCATCAGTCGTAAAACTAGTTTCACCACCATAAGTAATCCCCTGTTCAGTCTGAGCATAAGCTCTAAAATAGTACATTTCCCCATCTAATAAATCTGTTAGTTGATGTGAATATTTTCCAACACCTGCACCATTCTCTGATTTATCAATGTTTTTGTCCAAATCGGGATTACTAATAGTATCCCAGACAAAACCTCTAACTAAGACTTCTAAATCCTCAGAATTTATTTCTGCATTTAACATTGCTGTCGACTCAGTAATTTCAGTAACATCATTAGTTATCAACACTGGCGATGTCTCATCTTTACATGAAAATCCAAAAACAAAAATACTAATCAACAAAAATAAAATAACAAATAATCTTGTACTTTTCATAAACTTTTAGTAATTGTTTAGGTGCAAAGATATGAACAAATAATTATTAATAAAAACTTTTCACATTATTTTTTTGAATTAATATTTTTCTGACCTTGCAAAAAAATAGTTAAGGATTGGAACTGCCTAATGACATAAATGAATTAAAGCAATTAGTTTACACACTAATTGATGAGATTGTTTCATTAAAAACGGAAGTTGCTACGCTAAAATCTCAAGTTGCATCATTAGAGAAAGAGAATGCAGTTTTACGAAAAGAGAATGCCGAGCTTAAACAAGAGAACATTTTACTAAAAATTGAGATTTCAGAACTTAAAGCGAGGTTAAATCAAAACAGTAGTAATAGCAGTAAACCGCCATCCAGCGATTATTTTAATCGAAAACCTGCATTTTCAAAAACATCAGTTGGTAAAAAAGGTGGTCAGTCAGGTCACAAAGGCGATACTTTAAAACAGATTGAAAACCCTGACAAAATTGTAGAACCCCGCAGGGCTCACGCAAGTAATGTCGTCCGGATAAATGTGAATGTGGTCACACATTCAATAGCGCAGAGTTACTTGTTGCTGAAAAACGTCAGGTTTTTGATTTACCACAACCAAAATTAGAAGTTACCGAATATCAAATATTTAGTGGAAGATGCCCAATATGTGGGAAAACACATAAAGGAATAAGTCCATCAAACGTAAATTCTCCAGTACAGTATGGCAATGGAGTAAGAGCGTTTTCAACTATGTTAAGTACAACATATAAACTTCCTTACAAGAAGATACAATTGATGTTCAAAGATTTATTTGGTTATTCATTAAACGAATCAACTGTTTATTCTGCAAATAAGAGATGTTACAATGAACTTGCCCAAAGCGAAAAATTAATACTCGTAAATCTATTAAAAGAGCAAGTGGTGCATGCCGATGAAACTGGAATTAAAGTTAACAAGAAAAATCATTGGATACATACACTATCGAGTATCTTGTTTACTTATCAATTTGCACATGAAAAACGTGGACGTGAGGCTTTTATTAGCGAAAGTTCGATATTGGACAACTTAGTTAATTGGTTAATCCACGACTGCTGGAGTAGTTACTTTAATCTCGAAAAAATAAAACATGCTTTGTGCGGCGCTCATTTAATTAGAGAACTGCAGGGTGTGATTGATAATAATGAGAATAACAAATGGGCGATAGATTTAAGGAGATTTTTACTAGAAGTTAAGGAGATGAGTTTTACCAAACGACTACAAAACAGAAGCAATATTGAGATGAGATATCAAAATATCTGCGAATTGGGCAATAATACAGAACCACTTCCAATAAGAATACCAGGAAAAAGAGGAAAACCCAAAAAGACTAAAGCCCGAAATCTAGTAGAACGTCTCATTAAACATCGTGATGCCGTTTTAGCCTTTGCATTTAACCCAGAAGTCCCTTTTACAAACAATCTGGCAGAAAGAGATTTGCGACCAACAAAATTAAAACTGAAAATTTCTAATTGTTTTCGATCTGAGGATGGTGCAAAAATCTATGCAAGAATCGAAAGTTTTGTTTCTACTGCTCGCAAAAACAACAAAAACATATTCGAAGAATTAAAGGGCACTTTCGATGGTCAAAATTTTTTAACTTTGCAGGGCAGCTAAATAATTACAAAAATTTTAATAAAAATTATTTATGTGGAAAGTTTATAAGGGTTATGAAATATTTAAAGTTAGATTTTGGTGAAGAAAGTCGAAAAAAAACAATAAAAATATAGAAAAATATAACATTTTTTGCAATTTTACTTTTTTTATGCTAAATTTTAAATTCGCATAGATAAGACTGAAAATCAGTTAAAAGGTAAAAGCGATGCACTGAACGTAGTTGAAGTGTTAAAAGCGATGCACTGAACGTAGTTGAAGTGTTAAAAGCTGTTCGGCTTTTCTTTATGAACTTTTAACTGAAGCATTATGGCTGTTGAAATTGCGAGCAGAGTGAGCTTGCGAACTCTGCGAAGCAAACCCAAGCGAGCAAAGCGAGCAAATAATTCTTAATTATCGGGTGTTGAGCGAAGCCGAACGGGTGTTGAGCGAAGTCGAACGGGTGTTGAGCGAAGTCGAAACACAATTCTTAATTCTTAATTAGAAAAAAGCCCTCACTTGTACATTAGCGTTATGAATAATTTTTGAGTCGGGAGATTTTCTGGCGTTGTAGTTAATATTTATTTGTAATCCATTTGCTAATTGCCTTTGAAAAGCTAAGCCCCAAGTTAAGTTTGAACCAGGCATAAATCCTTCTAACATTTCATAGGCTAAAGCTCCGTTGGTGGAAGCATTGTATTTGTAGTGTATATAATTAAAATTGGCTGTTAAACTTCCTTTTTTCACAGAACTTAGTCTATATTCTAAACCAAAATCGTTTGATAAAAGTTTTTCGCCTTCAATATTATCTTTTTGTTTGAAAATATGTTTAATACTTACTCTATTACTTAAATTTGGCTGAAAACTAAACTGAAATTCATTGTTTAAAATATTAATTTCATAGTTTTTTGAAGAAAAATATTCTGAATTATAAGCCTTATCGGTTTGAGAAACTTTATTTTGAAATCCAAGTTTTGAATTAATATTATAACGCATTTGTAAAGTATGAGAAAATGCCTTTCTAGTATCAAAGCCCGAAACTAACAAAAGTTTATTATTGTTTGAATTTATAATATAATCAGCACCTATTTTTGGGTTACCTCTGTTAAAAGACAAAGAATTTCTAAACGATGAGGTTTGATTAACAAGGTTTATATCATCAATATTTTGAGCAAAAGGATTAGCATATTCTAAAAATTCGGAAGAAGTATTTTTTTGTGAAATCATATAAGCAGTTTGGTTAGAAAATTTAGACAAAAACTTTAAAAAACCTTTTTTGTTCCTTAACAAAACCGAAGGATTAAAATTTACATTTTGACTGATCTGATTAGAGTAGGTTTTAATATATTCTGCCGTTGGATTAATAATTCTAATAAAATTTGCTTGGTCAATAAAGTTTGCTATTTCAAACTCATCAAGTTCTTGAATGCCGTTGTTGTTATAATCTGTCCAAGTATAAATTCCTTGTCCTGGAGCTACTTCCACATAGGCAAATTCGGTTTTTCTTTCTAAACCCGAACCAATTTCATAAAAATTTCCTGAAGATATTGCACCTTTCCACAATCTGAAATTATATTCTGCTCTTCCTGTTGTATTATTTTCAGGATTTCCTCTGTAAAGCGAAGTATCGTTAACGTCTAAAATTCTGTAATTCAACTCTAATTTGAATTTATGATTTGGATTTTGCTCTAAAGAAGTACCAAGGTTAAAATCGTGAGAATTGCTCGACAAATTTAATTCATTATTTTTCGGCAAAAAATCTTCTCTATATTTGTAATTAAGATTGAACTGAACTTTTGCACTATCTAAACTATTTAAAAATGCTTCGTAAGAGTTGAATTTAAAACTATTCAAAGCCAAGCTATTGTCTGTGAGCATGTTGCGAGTGTTGTTTTCTGCAAATTCACCTAAACCAAGGCTTAAAAATTTAAAATCTTTTTTAATTCTTAAATTATGTCTTAAAAACTCAGCGTTTGTAAGCGAATCTTTATTTTGTAGCAAAGAAGCATTTCCAATTATTGACCAAGATTTTAATTTTAAATTTGCATTGAGCAAGTTTTGTAAGCCTCTGTAAATCACGCCTCTATCTAAATAAGTTGATGTAAAATTAGCAGTTCCTAATTTTTTGTCTGAATATAAAATTCCTCCTGAAATATTATTTTCATTATTATATGAATACATATTATTCAAATTCCAATCGCGAGTAAATTCTGTGCTTCTAAAATTTTCTATTCCTCTAAAATGCTTTTGTAAAAACATATAATCAGCAAAAGCTCCAAACCAAGTTTTTTCAGTTTTGTAAAAAGCTTGTTTTAGTCCAGTTTTTAGAGCAAGTCCATTATCATCATGTGAGTCTAATTTTGAAAAAGTGTTCACATCGTTTTTGCTGAAAGCTGCTTCAAAATTTATTTGCGTTTTTTCGCCTAAATTAAGCTCTCCACCAGCATTGATTAGTTGAGATTTTTTTGGTGTAACAATCAAACGATAAGGCATGTAGTCTCCTTGTGGCTTGCCATTTTCTGGAGCAACCCATTCATAAACTCTACCGTTAGCAGCCGAAACGCCTTTTTTATAAAAACCATTATTTTCGCCAACAAAAGCAAAACTTACTCTATAGTGAGCCAGTTCAGGGTCTGAGCTATATACAAAAATGGAATCATAAACAAATCCTTCAACAATGGTGTCGCAGAGTTTGTAGCGAACTTCAGAAGGAACAAATTCCAAAGAATCAAATCCTGGAATTAAAGCCATATCAAGATTATCGCCAATTTGTGAAAGCAGAAATCTATCTTGCTGTGTAATATTTTGGTCGAAAGGTTGGTTTTTATTATCGCTTTCGTCGTAAAAATTTAACCAAAATTTTGATTTTTCGTAAGTGATTTCTGTTGAACCTGTTATCAAAAATCTTGAATAATTTCTATCTGAATATTCAAACTCTGCAATAATTCTTTTGTCTTTGTTGATAGGCTGTTTTGTTGTAAAAGTAATTTCTCCAAGATTATAATCTATAGTATAATCATTTTCAAATCCACGATTTAAAAGCTTGCCATCAATGTAAATTCGCTCTGTGCCAGCCAATACAACAATATATTGTTCGTTGTTTGCACCAACAAGTTTATAAGGTCCTTGATTGCCTTCTATTCCAATAATTTCTTGACGATTAAATTTTCCTTTGCTTGCAGCACCACTAATTTGATTGTTAAAACTTATTTTTTTTCCAGATTTTGTTTCTATATCAGTATTGAAATTAATTTTTGCCCCTTGTGCTTTTTTATTATAATTTAAAAAATAACCTTTTGGTCTGCTCAACTCAAAATCACCAGCAGTTAGTGAAAATTTATCATTGAAAATTTTTATAAAAATTTTATCAAACTCTTGAAGTTGCTGAGTGTTACCATCAGGTTGAATAGGAATATTATTATCGCTAATTGCTGCTTGAATAAATAAATTATCGCTAATTTGTCCGTCTAATTGCAAGTTCATGGCAGAATTTACAATAACATCTTGATTGTTTCCAAACCCAACACCACGACTAATACTGCCTTTGCGTGACAAATTATACTTTTGATTTGCTGATTTAAAATCTTCAAAACTAAAAACATAATCATAGTTATTAAAGCCGTCATCTTTTGCACTAATCAGAAAATCTTCTTTTTTAAAAATTGTTTTTGGCTCAAAATAGTTAACAGGAAAAGTTTTGTATGAAATATTGATTTTATCGCAATTAGGTTTTTGTTTGAAAATTATGGAAGAATTTTTAAAATCAAAATCAAAAGAATCTGAAGGAATTTTATTGCCATCGCAATCTGTTAAATTTAAACTTTGTGAAACTATACTAAGGCTGTCTAACTTAATAGTGTCTTGGTCTAACGAAATTTCTTTATTTCGTAAATTGATTAATGATTGTGAAAACATAAATAAATTTATGCACAAAAATAATATTATGAGGGCATACTTTTTCACAATTTTTTTTTACAAAAATAAGTATAGATGTTTATAACGACAAAAAAACTAAAAAATTGGAAATTTTGTGAAAAAATAA
>ERZ795058.5349-NODE-5349-length-11718-cov-4.593244_pt1 | contig 11718 bp, 10 predicted proteins | sample MGYA00375142_ERZ795058 | MGnify/ENA primary metagenome ERZ795058 (study PRJEB30187, sample SAMN05720210) | activated sludge metagenome | isolation source: anaerobic digester from wastewater treatment plant | place: Japan | collected 2015-04-20 ...
GACCGGTTCAATCATCATTATCATTCCCGCATCGCCTCCAAATCCATAATCATCGGTCTGGCGATAGTGTCCCTTTCCATAATCTCGTATGTTGTGGAGATGGATTTCGACAAGTCCTTTTTCCTTCGCTCTTTTGATTATGGAGTGGTTTAGCGGACTTTCAAGCAGTTCCGGTACGACCGTAAGGATATCTATTCTCATTTTTTGTGCTCTTGTAGTGCAAAAGTAGCATTTATTCCACAAATTCCGTTATATTTGCAGGATATAATAATTATATAATTCAATTACATGAGTGAAGATCTGAAACCAATTGTTCCTGAGCAACAAGAAGAAGCTCTAGAGCAATCTGTTGTAAACGCTGAACAGGTCGCGGAAATTCCCAGCGACATATCCCAGAAAGAAATTGTACAACCGGAAAAAGCAGTTGAAGAGGCTCCCAAAGCAAAAGCACCTAAAAAGGCCCCCAAGGCAAAAGCTGCTGAAGAGACTCCTGAAACAGAAGTAGCTGAAGATGCTCCCAAGGCAGAGGTCGCTGAAGAAACTCCAAAAGCAAAAGCACCTAAAAAGGCTACTAAGGCAAAAGCTGCTGAAGAGACTCCTGAAACAGAAGTAGCTGAAGATGCTCCTAAGGCAGAGGCCGCAGAAGAGGCTCCCAAAGCAAAAGCACCTAAAAAGGCCCCCAAGGCAAAAGTTGCTGAAGAGACTCCTGAAACAGAAGTAGCTGAAGATGCTCCTAAGGCAGAGGCCGCTGAAGCGACTCCAAAAGTAAAAGCCGCTGAGGAGACCCCAAAAGCAGATACTCCTGAAGAGACCCCGGAGGTGCCCGATTATTCGGAGATGGGTCTGAAAGAGCTTTTGGATCTATTCCAGATGCTACTTGACAGGGGAGATATGCAGCTGCTTTACAAACATGCCGATTCCATCAAGGCCATATTTTACAAGACTCTCCGCAAGGAGAAGATTGCAAGTGGCTTCATTGCTCCTTCCGAGGATGTGATAAGTGATGGCACAGAGAGTGGCGAGGTTGTTTCCATCAATCCCTTTGCTGAGGTTGAGCGTGGTTTTAAAGAACTTTACACTAATTATCGCACTTTGCGCAACGCCTATGCGCGTGAGCAGGAGCAAAATAAGGAGCAGAATCTTCAGAAAAAACTGGATATCATTGAGCAGATAAAAGCTCTTGTCGAGAGGCAGAGTCAGGAAGATATGGGTCAGCTTTTCAGTGAGTTTGGAGATCTCCAGGCACAATGGCGCGCAACCGGTCAGGTGCCACAGGCACGTATGAGAGACCTTTATGAGTCCTACAGCCACAATGTAGAGATATTTTACGATAATGTAAAAATTCATAAGGAGCTCAGGGATCTCGATTTCAAGCGCAATCTTACTGCAAAAGAGGAGCTTTGTGTTAAGGCTGAAGCTCTTGCAGAGACTGAGTATGACAATATTGTAGCAGCTTTTAAGGCGTTACAGAAGCTCCATGAGGAGTGGAAAGAGATAGGTCCTGTCGGAAAAGAGCATAGGGAGAGCATCTGGGAGAGGTTTAAGGCGGCCACTGCGATAATCAATAAGAAACATCAGGCATATTTCGACTCTCTAAAACAAAGTCAGAAGGAAAATTTCGAGGCAAAAAGCGCCCTTTGTGAGGAAGTGGAGAAGATCGTTGCAATGGAAATCTCCGACTCAAGAACCTGGAACAAGATGACCAAAGCCATCGAAGAAATCCAGGCCAAATGGAAGGCCATAGGTTTTGCCTCCAAAAAGGACAACGTCAGGGTATATGACCGCTTCCGCGCCGCCTGTGACCAGTTCTTTGAAGCAAAGAAAACATATTACGCACAGCTCAAAGAACAGATGCAGGAGAATCTTAAGTTGAAAATAGATCTTTGTGAAAAGGCTGAGGCCGTTCAACATAGCGAAGAGTGGAAGAAGACTACCGATTATTTAATCGACCTTCAGAAACAGTGGAAAGAGATCGGTCCCGTCTCTCGTAAACGCACCGACCAGGTATGGAAACGTTTTCGCGCTGCCTGCGATGTGTTTTTCAATAACAAGGAGAAGCATTTTGGCAAACAGGAATCACAGTACGAAGCCAACCGTCAGCTTAAGCTTGCACTAATTGAAGAAATCAAGGCATTTGAACTATCAGATAACAAAAACGATAATTTTGAGGCATTGAAGGCATTCCAGAGCAGATGGAATGAGATCGGCTTTGTTCCTTTCAGGGAAAAAAATAAACTCCAGGATGCATTCAAGAAGGCGATTGACGCTAAGTTTGACGAGGTTAGGGCTCAGAATGACGACTATCGTCCGAGATATGGAAAATACTCTTCCGATGCCAATTTAAGCAAGGCAGAGAGAGGTCTCCGTACCGAAAGAGACCGCCTCGTACAGAAGTACGTAAAGAAGGAACAAGACATTGCTACCTGGGAAAACAATATGGGCTTTTTCTCCAAGACTAAAAATGCCGAGACCTATCTTGCCAAGATGAGGAAAGAGATTGAGGTCGCCCGTGAGGAGCTTGCACAGCTCGAGGAGAAGATCAAGGCAATTGATTCACAATTTGAGCAGAGAGATGAGTAAAGGAGAAAACAGAAGCACAATCATAGGATTTGCCCTTATCGGCATAATATTGTTACTTTTCAGCTGGTACAATACCAAACAGTATGAGAAGCAGCAGAAAGAGAGATACGTAGCAGATTCGACTGCGGCAGCCCGCGCACTTGAAAGTGCCCGTCTGGATACCACATATCACGCAGTAGCAGATGAAGAAGCGCATATCCCGGGTCAGGAACTGCCGTTGTATCAGGATTCCTTACTACACTTTGCCAGTGTCGCGGAGGCTGAGTATTATACTCTCGAGAATGACAAAATCAGGCTGACCATTTCCTCCAGAGGTGCACAACCCTCAGAAGTTGAAATTAAGAATTATTACACTTATGACAGCTCTGCTCTGATATTGATCAGGGATGGAAAGAGCACATTCGAGTATGAGATCAACACCAATCAGTGGATCAACACCGGTGATCTATCGTTTTCCCTTGTTTCACAGAGTGAAAGTAATATAATACTCCGTCTCTATTTTTCCACCAACTCCTACATTGAGGCAGTTTATTCTCTCGCTGAAGAGAGTTATATGGTGGACTACAATCTCAGATTTGTGAATATGGACGGCATACTTGACAGACGTACAAATCAACTACGTCTCCATTGGAATGCCGATATGCCACATCTTGAAAAGGGCTACAAAAATGAGAAGAATTACTCTGCGATTGCTTACCGTTTTTCAGGCACCAACAATGTCAAGAGTTTCGGTATGAGAAAAGACTCTGCCAAAGAGTCATTTTCGGCAAATCTACGTTGGTTTGGTTTCCAGCAGCAGTTTTTCTCCGCCATACTCGTTGCTGAAAATAACTTTGTGGGCGGCAATCTGGAAAACAAGTTCTATACGGAGGATGTTGCGATTGCTACGGGGGACCTTATGCGCTCTTCAGCAGAAATGGTACTTGACCTGGATACTCAAAGCAAAGATTTTTCCCTGCCTTTCAAGTTCTATTTCGGCCCCAATCACTATCCGACACTTAAGAGTTACGATGAGGGTTTTGAGAAGATAATTCCACTTGGGGGCAAACTTATAGGGCCTATCAACCGCTATGTCATAATTCCGGTATTCAACTGGCTAAGTAAATATATCTCAAGCTACGGTTTGATTATTCTTATTCTGACCATTTTGATCAAGATCGTGATTTCTCCTCTGACCTTGAAGTCCTATAAATCTTCAGCAAAGATGAAGGTTCTGCAGCCTGAAATCAAGCAGATCAACGAGAGATATCCTAAGCAAGAAGATGCGATGAAAAAGCAACAGGCCACGATGGACCTCTATAAAAAGGCCGGTGTGAGCATGTTCGGAGGTTGTCTTCCGATGTTGTTGCAGTTCCCGATTCTATTTGCGATGTTCCGTTTCTTCCCTGCTTCTTTCGAGTTGAGACAACAGAGCTTCTTGTGGGCTGACGACCTCAGCGCTTATGACTCCATCCTCGATTTCGGATTCAATATTCCACTCTACGGCGACCACATCTCCCTTTTCGCGCTCCTAATGGGTGTGTCGATGTTCTTCTACTCCAGGCTGACTATGAGTCAGATGGCGGATAACCAGCAGATGCCGGGCATGAAGTTTATGCAGACATGGTTTATGCCTATCTTCATGGTGCTGATCTGTAATAACTTCTCCGCAGGATTGAGTTATTACTATATGCTCTCAAACCTCATTACTATAATCCAGACTCTGATTATCAGAAAATGGTTTGTGGACGAGAAAAAACTTCGTGCCCAGATTGAGCTAAGAGCCAGCAGCAAAGAGCCGCAGAAGAAGTCCAAGTTCAGACAGCGTCTCGACGAGGCCTACAGAATACAGCAGGAGCAGATGAGACAACAGCAAAAGCGCAAACGATGACTATACGAGAAAGAATAGAGAGTATTTTGAGCAAATTGCCACCTACCGTAAAGTTGGTGGCAGTTTCAAAACTACACTCTGTTCCGGAGATTCTAGAGGCATACGTTGCAGGTCAGCGTGCATTCGGGGAAAGCCGTCCCCAGGAAATGGCTGCCAAGGTACCTATGCTTCCTAAGGATATTGAATGGCATTTTATCGGTCCTCTGCAGAGCAATAAGATAAAAATGATCCTGCCTCATGTTTCTCTTATCCATTCGGTAGATTCGGAGCGTCTTCTGGCGAGAATAGATCGCCAGGCTGCTCGTTCCGGCATCTTGGTGGATTGTCTTATACAGCTACATATAGCCATTGAGGATACCAAACAAGGTTTTCCCGTGGATGAGGCTCTGGAACAGGTTCCTCTCTTCCGTGACAGGTATAAAAATGTTCGTATCCGTGGCCTTATGGGAATGGCTTCGTTTGTGGATGATATGGAACAGGTAAGGGGAGAGTTTCGCACTCTGAAGTCTGCTTTTGATAAGCTTAAACCCGAATTTTCACTCTTTGATACTCTTTCTATGGGAATGTCGCAGGATTGGCACATAGCGGTTGAGGAGGGTGCCACAATAGTACGTATAGGAAGCACTATTTTTGGTTCGCGCTGATATTGATATTCTAAATAAATAACTGTAACTTTGTAGATTACGTGACGGCTTAATGTGATTTGCAATGCATAATGACTTGTTAGGAAAAGATTTGAGGTATGGTCTCATCGGTAGCGGCAGTTGGGCAACTGCGCTTGTCAAGGTATTGTCTGATACGGGAAATAGAGTTAACTGGTATATACGCAATTCCGATAATATCGACTTTATAAAGGAATTTGGCCGAAACCGTTTCTATCTCCGTTCTGCGGCATTGAAGACAGGTATGCTGGAGATGAGCGACGATATCAATGAGGTTGTTTACAATTCCGATGCTGTGATTTTTTGTATCCCCTCTGCATATTTTCTTGCCCAGATCAAGCCGCTTGACAATGACCTTTTAAAGGATAAACTCCTCATCTCAGCCACCAAAGGATTCGTTTCCAACGATCATTTGACGGTTGCGGAGTATTTTCACAGAGTATTGGGCATACCGTTCAGCAGAATTGTAGTATTGAGTGGCCCTACGCATGCTGAAGAGGTAGCTATGGAAAAACTCTCCTATCTCACTTTTGCAAGTAAGCATATCGAAGTTTCCAGTAAGGTGAGTGAGGCTTTCTCATCGCATTATGTAAAGGTTGTCTGCAGCACGGATATATATGGCGTAGAGTATTCTGCAGCAATGAAGAATGTCTATGCCGTTGCTGTAGGTCTTTGCCATTCCCTGGGCTATGGAGATAACTTTATATCTGTGCTTGTGACAGGAGCCTATAATGAAATGGTACGTTTCCTCAACTCGACTCATCCCGATTCCAGCCGCATTCCATCACGTTCAGCCTACCTTGGAGATCTCCTGGTGACCTGCTATTCGCAATTCAGCCGCAACCGCACCTTCGGAGGCATGATTGGCAAAGGCTATTCTGTGGTTTCGGCCCATACTGAGATGAATATGGTGGCGGAGGGTTATTATGCCACAAGATGCATGTATGAGATTGCAAACAGGCTCAATGTCGAGCTTCCTATTGTAAATGCGATGTATCAGATTCTTTACGAAGAGAAAAGCCCCCATTATGTGGTGAATCATCTGGCCTCGATTCTCAAGTAAACAACAATATAAAAGTGACGATGCAATGATTAATCTAGATTTGAAAGGATGTTCAAGCTTTGTGAATGAAAAGCAGTTTGAGGATTATACTGCCAGAGCACTTGAGGCTTTATCTATACTTGATTCCGGTACCGGTGCGGGAAGTAATTTTCTAGGATGGAACCGCCTTCCTTCGGAAATCACACAGGAAATGCTTGAGGACTACCTTTCTGTGGTTGACAAATGGATTGAAATGGAGATTGATCTGGTAGTTGTCATTGGCATTGGCGGCTCATATCTTGGTGCAAAGGCTGCTATTGAGGCGCTCTCGCATTCATTCCATCAGATGGGTCCATCCCGAGGTCCCAAAGTTGTTTTTGCGGGACACAATCTTTCTGAAGAGTATATTGCCGAACTAATGGATATGGTGTCGGTAAAGAATGTTGCCTGTGTTGTGATTTCCAAGTCAGGTACCACTACAGAGCCGGCCGTGGTGTTCCGTTTGATCAAAAAATACATTGAAGAGACATATGGCATTAAGGAGGCCCGCAAAAGGATTATTGCGGTTACCGACAAGGAACGCGGAGCCCTGAGATTGCTCTCCAATCAGGAGGGTTACAAGACTTTTGTCATCGAAGAAAATATAGGGGGACGCTTTTCAGTATTGACAGCAGTGGGATTGCTGCCCATAGCACTGGCCGGATTTGATATTACAGAAATGGTCAGGGGAGCCGTGGATATGCAGCGGATCTGTAGCGAACCGACAAAGGATAATCCCGCCATCCGCTATGCAGCTATGCGCAATATTCTCTATGATAATGGCAAAAAGATAGAACTCCTTGTAGGATTTAATCCAAAACTTCACTATCTTAGTGAGTGGTGGAAACAGCTCTTTGGTGAGAGTGAAGGCAAAGATGGCAAAGGCATATTTCCGGCATCGGTGAACTTTACCACGGATCTCCATTCCCTCGGACAATATATCCAGGATGGAGAACGCATTCTCTTTGAGACATTCATTGATGTGCGTACAATCCGGAGGAAAGTGGAAATCGGTTACGATAAGCAGGACCTGGACGGACTCAATTATCTCGCAGGCAAGAATGTGGAATTCTGCAACAAGATGGCTCAGCAGGGAACAATGTTTGCCCATAATGACGGTGGAGTGCCTACCATGGAAATATCTATAGACTTGCTTGACGAATATAACCTCGGCCAGCTCTTTTACTTTTTTGAAAAAGCTTGTGGCATAAGTGCGTATATACTGGGTGTTAATCCTTTTGACCAGCCGGGAGTTGAGGATTACAAGAAAAACATGTTTGCTCTTCTGGGAAAACCGGGGTATGAACGACAGAGTAAAGAGCTACGTAAGAGACTTTGACACATTCTATATAATTATGAAAACGAAATATATTTTGATGCTGTTTTTGGCGGCATCGCTTCTGGTTTCCTGTAATACACAGGAGCAAAAAGAGCCTGAAGAGTGGGCCATTGTATTGCACGCAGGAGCAGGTGGCACTCAGGCAATGTCTGTTGAGGATGAGGCATCTTATTGCATTTTTCTAAATGAAGCCCTGGAGCAGGGAAAAACCATTCTTTCATCGGGTGGTAGCGCGCTTGACGCTGTGGAGGCAACTGTGATCTATCTTGAAGATTGCCCTCTCTTTAATGCAGGAAAAGGGGCAGTAATGACTTCGGATGGACGTCATGAACTTGACGCCTCAATAATGGACGGCCGCGATTTCTCGGCAGGTGCCGTAGCCGGTGTGACCGACATAAAGAACCCTATCAAAGCTGCACGTTTGGTAATGGAAAAGACCCCTCATGTCTTGCTTATCGGAGAGGGAGCTTCCTTTTTTGCACGCGAACAGGGACTCGAAATAGTTCCCAATTCCTATTTTTCTACTGAGAGCAGCAAAATAGAGCTCGAAAGAGCTCTCGCAGAGAAAAAGAGTGGCTCTCCTATAGGTACAGTGGGTTGTGTGGCTCTTGATAGTGATGGAAATATTGCTGCTGCTACCTCCACGGGAGGCATGACCGGAAAGAAATGGGGCAGGGTAGGAGATGTGCCCATCATTGGTGCCTCTACCATTGCTGATAATAACTTCGTAGGTGTCTCCAGTACAGGTCACGGTGAACTCTGGATCCGCAGGTCTGTAGCTCATGATATCTACGCTCTGATGGACTACAAAGGTTTTTCTCTTGAAGAGGCAGTTCACGAGGTTATCTGGAACAAAATAGACAAGATGGAGGGCTCCGGCGGTGGTGTGATTTGCATTGACCGTTTCGGCAATATCGTGATGGATTTCAACACCCATATAATGTATCGTGCTTGGGCAAAAGCTTCCGGAGAATCCGGTGCAGCAGTTAATAAATAACACTAACCAACCAAAATATAACTAAAATGAAAAAATTAATCAATTACACCATTGTACTCCTGGCCGCAATTTCATTGGCAGGATGTGGTACGCCCAAAGAGGCTCCCATAGATTTAAACGGGGAGTGGGTAATTACTGAGTTAACCGGCCTTGACGAGACCGTTTCTCTCGAGGGAAATTTCTTCCAGTTTGATGCGGAAGGAGGACTCTTTTCTGCCTTTCTCGGATGTAACAACATTTCAGGTGCGTATGTGTTTGAAGATCCCTCAATCACTTTTTCCGAAATCGCTCGCACAGAGATGGAGTGTGAAAACATGAACTCAGAAGAGCTATTCTGCTTCCTTATCGAGCAGGTGACTAGCGCTTCAGTAACAGAAGAAGGCTTTTTACAGTTGAAGTCTGTTGAAGAGGAAGTTCTGATCACCCTCAAGAAAGTAGAGGAGGAAGTAGAGATTGTAGTAGAAGAGCCGACAGAGGAACAAGTTGAGGAGCCGGTAGAGGAGCAGACCGAGGAGTAATCCGCATATCTCTGCTATATCTCTTTAAGGAATTGAAGGTCTATGACATCCGGGTCGTAGACCTTTATTCCTTTTATTACTTCATATTCCTCTCTTTTTGCTACCTTTGTTTCGATGAAATCCAAACTCCATCTGATACCCACTCCTCTTGGCGGAGAAAATCCGCGGGATGTGCTTCCGGCTCCGCTTTTTGAAGTGATCGGCTCACTGAAGCTTTTCTTTGTGGAGGAACTTCGTACTGCCCGCAGATTTCTTTCAAAGGCGGGACTGAAGGGAGAAATTGATAAGCTTACTCTCTATGAGCTCAACGAGCATACTAGTCGTGAACAAATTGAGTGTTATGTAAAATACCTTACAGAGCAGGAGGGGGCTCTCATCTCGGAAGCGGGACTCCCAGCAGTTGCTGATCCGGGTGCATTGCTGGTAGAGTTTGCTCATCAGCACGATATCGAAGTGATTCCCTATGTGGGGCCCTCTTCACTCATGATGGCCCTGATGTCTTCCGGAATGAATGGTCAGTGCTTCGCTTTTGTTGGCTATCTTCCGGTTAAGAGCAAGGAACGTAAGGCCAGGATTGAGCAGATTGAAAAAATATCGCGTCAGATGCAGCAGACACAGATTGTCATTGAAACTCCCTATCGCAACGATGCTTTGATGGAAGATCTGCTCGCGTGCTGTAAAGATAGTACCACTATCTGCGTCGCAGCCGACCTGACCCTGCCTCAGTAGTACATCCGTACACGTACCGTAGCGGATTTGAAAAATTCTCCGATAACTATCGGGAAACGCCCCTGTGTATTTGTAATTCAGGCATAAATAGAATTATGGAAGCAAAATTGAAACTTGAAAATATGGAGTTTTATGCCTACCACGGCTGTTTAGAGCACGAGCGTAAGGTGGGCAACCGCTTTAGAGTGGACTTTGAGTGCACCTATCGGGCAATGGCTGCCGCTCTCTCGGACAATCTGAATGATGCGCCGGACTATTCTCAAATATACGCCTTTATCGAACGCGAGATGGCGCTCCCATCCAATTTACTTGAAAATGTAGCTTATCGCATCCTGAATGTTGTGCGCAACGAGTTTCCTGCAATCACAAGCGCAAGCGTAACCGTAGCCAAATACAATCCTCCGCTAGGAGGCCAGGTCTATACATCTTCCATTACCCTGAGTTTCTGATACTGATGGAGAGCTCCCCCGGATATACGGTCGCATTTGCAACCCTCGGATGCAAACTCAACTTTGCCGAGAGCTCCGCTATTGCGAGCTCTTTTAAAGAGGCCGGATACCGTCAGGTTAGCGCCAATAGCCCTGCTGATATCTATGTGGTCAATACCTGTTCGGTAACCGAACACTCAGATAAAAAGTGCCGTAATCTCATTCGCAAACTTCATAAACTCTCTCCTGCTGCTCTGATCGGGGTTACAGGTTGTTATGCACAGTTGAAGCCTAAGGAGGTGCTGCAAATTGAGGGAGTTGCAGTGCTCTTCGGAAATGGCCACAAAGAAGAGGTTTTTGAAACACTTCACCGTATGCTACAAGAGCGCAAACCGGATAGAGAGCAGAAGCCGGAAGAGGAGCGGGAAAACTATAAAAAACTCTCCCTAATTTCCCCGATAGAGGGAATAAAATCCATTTTTCCTGCATACTCATCGGGGGAGAGGACCCGCTCTTTTCTAAAGGTACAGGATGGTTGTGATTATCACTGCTCCTATTGTACAGTGCCTCTTGCGAGGGGTGGAAGTCGCAATATACCAATTTCCACCCTGGTCTCACAAGCAGAATCGATAGCCTCATCCGGCATAGTGGAGATTGTTTTGACCGGGGTAAATACAGGTGATTTCGGGAAAAGCACAGGAGAATCTTTTCTGGAATTGCTAAAGCAACTCAATAGAGTCGGGGGCATCACCAGATATAGGATTTCCTCCATCGAACCTAATCTCCTTACGGAAGAGATCGTGGAGTGGATAGCTTCCGGCACTAAATTCCTGCCGCATTTCCATATTCCCATCCAGTCGGGATGCGATGCCGTACTCAAAAGGATGCGTCGACGTTACACGACAGATCTTTTCGCCTCCCGCATAGAGATGATAAGGGATAAGATGGAATCACCTGAGCAGCGTTTCAGTAGAGTATTCTTCGGGATTGATGTGATTGTGGGTTTTCCGGGAGAGAGTGATGAAGAATTTGATCAAACCTATAGATTTTTGGAGAAAATCAGGCCGGCATTTCTGCATATATTTCCCTATTCGAGAAGGGCCGGAACTCCGGCTGCGGCTATGCCGGATCAGGTACCCGAAAATGTGAAAAGAGTACGTGTAGCACGACTTAAAGAGCTTTCCGATAGGTTAAATGAGGAATTTTGTGCTGCAAATAAAGGTCGAACGCTGCCCGTGCTTTTTGAAAGCACCCGAAAGGGGGGTATGATGCTGGGGTATACCGACAATTATATAAAAGTAGAGCGTCCCTACGATCCGGCGCTTATCGGCAGGATTTCGCAGGTAACGCTCTAAATCTCTACCTTTCGGTAAACCTATTTCACAACCTTTATCTTTTCCCCGATCTCTTTGACTATAGCACGTTTGAAGCGCTCATTGTAGCCCTTTTGAATAGGTCCCGGGGGAATTGTTGCCGAGTGCCCGTTGGTGATGAAGGCCCCTGTTTCATCCTGG
>ERZ795058.5358-NODE-5358-length-11709-cov-4.763600_pt1 | contig 11709 bp, 7 predicted proteins | sample MGYA00375142_ERZ795058 | MGnify/ENA primary metagenome ERZ795058 (study PRJEB30187, sample SAMN05720210) | activated sludge metagenome | isolation source: anaerobic digester from wastewater treatment plant | place: Japan | collected 2015-04-20 ...
GCGGCCGCCCAGGGCATCGACCTGCGGGACTATCATGATCTGATCGCGCTGGGCGTGGATCACCGGGTGCTGAGCCCCCACTTTCGCCGGTGGCTCAACTGGCGCACGGCCTCGCCCGCGCTGCGGCACTACCTGGCCCACAGCCAGGGCGGCCCCGCCGCGCGGATGGAGGGCGAGTCGCTGCGCGAGTGGTTGTGGCTGGCCTGGCTGGAGGGCCAGAGCGAAGCGGAGGCGATCGGCGCGGCGTGCCAGAGCGGAGGGGCGCTGGGCCGGCCGCATATGGTCGGTCTGGTGGGTCCGACGGGCGGCGGAGAAACGACGTCATTGGCCAAGCTCTCGTCAATTATCCGTCACGAAAAACGTCAGAATCCCGTCATTGTGACGCTCGACGCGCAGCGTTTCGGCGCCACGGAACAGTGGCGCAAGCTCGCCCGCCTCATGGGAATCGAAATTCAGGAAGCTGTAACTCAAGAAGATGTAAGGGCCTGCATGGAGACCTGGGACCGCTTCGACTGGGTCGGGATCGATACCCCCGGGGGGATGCCGCCCGACTCCCCGGTCGGCCGGCTCTATGGCTCAATCGTTGCTCAATGCCCCGACCTGAACACGCTGCTGGTCATGCCGACCACCCAGCACGAAAGCGCCGCCGCCAGCGCCATGCGCCGGGCGCGCGATTTCGGCGCCCGGGGAATTGTGTTTACCAAACTGGACGAGACCGAACGCCACGGAGGGATTGTGAATCTGACGATGGATGGAACCTGGAACATCGCCGGCTTCGCCACGGGACAACGGGTGCCCCAGGATTGGGTGCCAGCCAGTTCCGCCACTCTTTGGGAACGGGTGCTGGCGCCGGCCGCCGCCGGCGATGCCGCGCTGGGCGCGCACCGGTTGACCGGCGGGGTGCGGGCATGAGCGTGCTGACGACTTCAACCATTCGCCGCCCCCGCATTCAGGCCGCCGCTGGCCGCCCCATCGTGCGGCACGTCCCCCACGTGATCACCGTCACCAGCGGCAAGGGGGGCGTCGGCAAGACCAACCTGACGGCCAATCTGGGCCTGCTGCTGCGCGAGGGGCGCCGCCGCGTGATGGTCCTCGACGCCGACCTGGGCCTGGCCAACATCGACGTGATCCTCGGCCTGCATCCCGATTTCAACCTGAGCCACGTGCTGAGCGGCGAGAAACGGCTTGGCGAGATCCTGACGCGCGCCCCCGGCGGCCTGCGCGTCCTGCCCGCCAGCAGCGGCATCAGCTCGATCACCGACCTGAGCGACGCGCAGAAGATCCGCCTGCTGCAGGAACTGGAGGGGCTGCAGGAGGATTTCGATTACCTGCTGATCGACACCGGCGCCGGGATTTCCAATAACGTGATCTATTTCAACCTGGCGGCGCAGACGATCGTCGTCGTGCTGACGCCGGAGCCGACGTCGCTGACCGACGCCTACGCGCTGATCAAGGTCCTGTCGCGCGACTACCACCAGCGCCGGTTCAAGGTGCTGGCCAACGACGTGCGGACCGAGGCCGAAGGGCTGGAGGTCTTTGAGAAGCTGACGCGCGTCGCCGACCGGTTTCTGAATGTTTCCCTCGACTACCTGGGCCACGTGCTGCACGACCGCCAGTTGCGCGAGTCGGTGCGCATGCAGCGCCCGTTTGTCGAAGCGTTTCCCGACGGGCCGGCCAGCGCCAGCCTGCGGAAAGTGGCAAAGCAGATCACCGCGATGCCGCACAACCCGATGGACAGCGATCTGGGACTGCTCTGGCGCAATCTGCTGGGCGGACCGGCTGCCGCGGGTCACTGAACGGGAGCCCGGCTCCCCTGGGGCGTGACGCCCATGCAACACACCACGGATAGCCCAGCCGGACGGGACAGGAAGTCAGACGCCGGGCCGGCCACGATCAGGAGGATGGATACAATGAGTGGAGCAGTCACCTACGCGCCCGCCAAGGGGCGGCGCCGCAAGATCCAGACGGCGGCGCCGGCGGTCGCGCCGGTTCAGGCGGAGGACGCCGCACCGCCCGTCAAGCCCAAAGCCAAGGTCAAGACGCCGCGCACGGCCTACGCCGAAGCGGCCAAGACCAGCCTTGAGGCGCGCAACGAGATGATTGTGGAGTACCTGCCGCTGGTCAAGTTCGTGGCCAGTCGCATCGCCAGCCGGCTGCCCAGCCACATCGAGCTGAACGACCTGATCAACTCGGGGATCATCGGCCTGATCGACGCGATCGAGAAGTTCGACGCCAGCCGCAAGATCAAGTTCAAGACTTACGCCGAATTCCGCATCAAGGGGGCGATCCTGGACGAGCTGCGCGCGCTGGACTGGGTGCCGCGCTCGACCCGCCAGAAGGCCAGCCGGCTGGAGCGGGCCTACGCCGAACTGGAGCAGATGCTGGGCCGGGCGGCCTCCGACGCCGAGATGATGGAGTTCCTCGGCATCAGCCTGGAGGAATTCGACCAGTTGGTGCGCGAAGCCCGCGGCGTCGCCCTGATCAGCCTGGACGAACTCCAGGGCGGCGACCACGACGAGAACTTCGAGCGCAACCTGCTGGAATACCTGGCCGACCCCGAACACATGAGCCCCGCCCAGGTGATGAACCTGGACCAGGTCTACAAGATCGTGGCCGACGCCATCGACCAGTTGCCCGAGAAGGAACGGCTCGTCATTTCGCTCTATTACTACGAAGAACTGACGATGAAGGAAATCGGGGAGATCCTCTCGATCACCGAAAGCCGGGTCTCGCAGATCCACACCAAGGCGATCCTGCGGCTGCGCGGCCGGCTGACCAAACTGCTTGGGGACTAAAGAATTGGTTCGGATCAGTCGAAACGAGAGTGTGGACCGTACCCGCTGCCGGGGAATGGAAACTCGACGGGCCGCGACTTCCCGCCGCTGACTGGGACCGATAACCATGGCGATTGTCCGTCTGCAACCCGAGATGATCACGCCCGCGGCGTCGCTCCCCTCGCTGTTCGCCTCGCTGCTCAAGATCACCGAAGCGCTCGGGTCGAGCCTGGAACTGCATACGGTGCTTCAGACGATCCTGGAGCAGACGACTCAGGAAATGCAGGCCCAGCAGGGATCGATCCTGCTCTTCGACGAGCACCAGGATCGGCTGCAGATGCTGGCCAGCATCGGCCTGCCCGAGGAGATGGTGCGCAAGGGCTACATCGCCCGCCGCGGCTCGATTGCCGAGTACGTGATTGAACACAATCAGCCGCTGATTCTGAACGACCAGGGGGGCGGCAACGAGTATCGCCCGCTGGACAACACGCGCCGGATCGTCTCCTCGATGTGCGTGCCGCTGCGCGCGCGCGGCCGCGTCCTGGGCACGATCAACCTGAATCGGCTCGATCCGGAGCTCGGTCCGTTCCACGACGCCGACCTGGAGACGATGGTGCTGCTGACGAGTCATGCCGCCATCTTCATCGAAAACTCGCGCCTGCACGAAGCGAACCTGCGCAGCGAGCGGCTCGCCGCGATCGGCCAGACCGTCGCCGGCATCAGCCACTGCATCAAGAACATCCTGACCGGCGTGCGCGGCGGCCTTTCCCTGATCGACATGGCGACCGGCAGCCAGAACTGGGAGATGCTGGGCAAGGGGCGCGACATCCTCGGCCGCAATGTCGAGCGCATCAGCTCGATCATGCTCGACATGCTCGACTATTCGAAGGAGCGCACGCCGGCGAAGGCCCGCCTGCCGCTCAACTCACTGATCGAGGAAGTGTTCAACACCGTGCGCGGCGAGGCGGCGCAGCGCGAAATCGCGCTCGAAAGCCAGGTCGACGCCGATGCCGCCTTCGTCGACGGTGACGGTCAACAGCTTTTCCGCTGCCTGCTGAATCTGGTGGGCAATGCCTTGGACGCGACGCCCAAGGGCGGCCGCGTGTGGGTGACGGCCGAGACCGCGACGGCGCCGGCGGCGCTCAACCGGCTGCGCGGCGGCGACGCGACCGCGGCGGCCGTGATCCGCGTCTGCGATTCCGGGCCGGGCATCGCCGCCGAAAACCACACCACGATTTTCGAACCGTTCTTCTCGACCAAGGGTTCCAAGGGGACCGGCCTGGGGCTCGCCGTCACGCGCAAGCTGATTCGCGAGCACGGCGGCGACATCGAACTGGAATCCGCCCCCGGCGAATCGGCCATCTTCGCCATCTACCTTCCGGCCTGACACATAACATCGTCCCTCGTCGTCGTGATCGACGATCAGGGAATGGACGCAAGGGACATCAAGGACCTACGGGACACAACGGACGCGCGTCCGTCCCCCTCGTCCTGGCTCTTCACTCTTTTCCTCAAGTCACTTCGCCTTCGACCGCCGGGGCGGGCGTGGAATCGGCCGGTTCCATTTCGCCGCGCCAGGCCCGCAGCGTCCGCTCGATTTCCTCGATCAGCGCGCGGATCTGCTCGGCGATGTATTCGCGGCCGAAGTCGCGCAGTTCGTTGAGCACCGGCTCGATCTGGCGCTTCAGTTCGGGCCACTTCGCCTCCAGCTCGGCCAGCGCCTGCTTGCCCTCCTCCTTCATCGTGGCGAGGAACCCGCGCAGTTCGCCGATGGCCTCCTGCACCTGCGGGCTCGTCGCCATCTCGCTCAGCTCGGCGGCCAGTTCGGCGGCCTGCTCGCCCAGCGCGCCGACCTGTTTCATCAGCGAATCGGCGCCGCTGCTGAGCGACTGTTTCAGTTTCCACGCCTGCAAGCCGAGCGCGCCGTTCTGGCCGTAGACGACGGCGTCGTCCTGCATCGGCGGCGCCGGGGGCTGCGTTTCGCTGTTGTGAATCTCGACCACCTTCTGCCCCGAGACGTTGGGGAACGAGGTGCTGGAGATGATCGCCGTGGCGTCGGCGCGCACCTTCTCGGCGTGCTCCGGCTCGATCTTCACGCGCACGTCGACCCGCGGCGACGGGTCGGTGTGAAGCTGGACCACCTTGACGACGCCGATATCGACGCCGTTGAGCTGGACGCGGTCGCCCGCCTGCAAGCCTTTGGCGTCATCGAAGACCAGCGTGAAGTAGAGGCTGGCCGACTCGTGGGCCAGAAACATGCCGACGGCGATCACCGCCGCCAGCGCCGCCGCGGCGAGGATGCCCCAGCCGATCTTGCGCTCGCGATTCATCCTCCCCCGCCTCCCGCCGTGCGAATCTTCCCGGGGCTGGCGGCCCCGCGCGGCCATGAACTCCGGGCTGGCTTCACTCCGATGCGGCCTCGGTTCCCATCCTGACCCAGACGCGCGAGCGGGTCAATGGCCTCCCTCACGAGCGGCAGGCGGAAATCCGTCGGATCCGACCGATCCGACGGATTTCGCGGCTTTCATGTGACAATGTTGATTCGCGGAATGAAAAAGCGGAGCGAGCGCTTCACGCCTCGACGTCGAGCAGCGTCCCGACGGTCTGGTCGAGCCGGCGCAGCGCCACGGCGGACGATTCGAACGCGCGCTGGCGGCGGATCACTTCGGCGGCGGCTTCGGCTTCCCGCCGGCGGAAGACGGCTTGACGGGGGTCGCGCCGGTGGGAGTCGATGGCGGCGCGCGAGTTGGCCTCGGCTCCGTCCACCGCGCGAATCTGCTCCTCGCCCGTTGCCGGAGCATACGCAACCGTGCGGGCCGCCGAGGCAAAGCCTCGTTCGGCATGCTGCAACCCGGAGGAGAGCGAGGAGATCGCGCTGTACACGACCGACCCCCGTTCACGGCGCCGGAATCGGCTCGGCGAGCGTTCCGGCGGATTGACGGAAGGGACGGGGCCTCCTCCTGAGTCTATCCCCCCTGGTCCGTCTATCGGCGGTTGCGGGAGGCGACTTGAGCGGAAAATTGATTTTTTTTGGGGGAAGCTCAACGAATGGAAGACCAGCGGTTTTCGAGAGCCGAGGACGAGAGCCGAATTTGGGGGTCGGCCGTTGGGGGCGATCACGAACTGCCCATGAACAGCGGTTCGCAACGAAAATGAGGGGTGAATGGCCGATTCGAACGATCCAGGCCTTGCCGGTTCGATCAGCAGGGCTGTCCCGTCAGGGATGGCAGACTTCAGCCCGCTACTTCAGTGGCGGGAACCGGGATGCCCATAGCGACAGAGTCCCGCAGGGACGGCAGAACCTCTGGAATCGATCACGAGGACAAGGGCCGAGGGACGGGATGAGAGACGGGCAATGGATTCAGAGTTAGGTTGATCGGGCGCCCTGCTTTCAGGTATAACTATCCGATTTCGTCGGGGGGGTTACGCCATCGATGCCCAAGCGCAGCGACTTCCACAAGGTTCTGATCATCGGCTCCGGACCGATCGTCATCGGCCAGGCCTGCGAATTCGACTACTCGGGCACGCAGGCCTGCAAGGCGCTGCGTGAACTCGGCTACGAAATTGTGCTGGTCAATTCCAATCCGGCCACGATCATGACCGATCCCGGCATGGCCGACGCGACCTATATCGAGCCGCTCAACGTGGCCACCCTGACCCGGATCATCGAGCGGGAACGCCCCGACGCCCTGCTGCCCAATCTGGGCGGCCAGACCGGTCTGAATCTGTGCGCCGAACTGGCCCGCGCCGGCGTTCTGGCGCGCCACGGCGTCCAGGTGATCGGTGTGGAAGTGGAGGCGATCGAGCGGGGCGAGGATCGGATCGCCTTCAAGGCGACGATGAACGCCCTGGGGATCGACCTGCCGCGCAGCGAACCGGCCTATTCCGTCGACGACGCCGAGCGGATCGCCGCCGAGTTGGGTTACCCCGTCGTGATCCGGCCCGCCTACACGCTGGGGGGGACCGGCGGCGGCCTGGTTTACAACCAGGAGGAGCTGCGCGTGGTCGCCAGCCGGGGGATCTCGGCCAGCATGGTCGGCCAGATCCTGGTCGAGGAATCGGTGCTGGGCTGGGAGGAACTGGAGCTGGAAGTCGTCCGCGACGCCCGCGGCCAGATGATCACCGTCTGTTTTATCGAAAACATCGATCCGATGGGGGTGCACACGGGCGATTCGTTCTGCGCGGCGCCGATGCTGACGATCGACCCGGCGCTCCAGCGCCGCCTGCAGGATTACGCCTACCGGATCGTCGAGGCAATCCGCGTGATCGGGGGGACGAACGTCCAGTTCGCCCACGATCCGGCGACGGGCCGCATCATCGTGATCGAGATCAACCCGCGCACCTCGCGGTCGTCGGCGCTGGCCTCCAAGGCGACCGGGTTCCCTATCGCGCTGATCTCGGCGAAGCTGGCCTGCGGCCTGACGCTCGACGAAATCCCCTACTGGCGCGAGGGGACGCTCGACAAGTACACCCCGTCGGGCGACTACGTCGTGATCAAGTTCGCCCGCTGGGACTTCGAGAAATTCAAGGGGGCCGAGGACCGGCTCGGCACGCAGATGCGGGCCGTCGGCGAGGTGATGAGCATCGGCCGCAACTACAAGGAGGCGTTCCAGAAGGCCATCCGCTCGATTGAAAAGGGGCGCTACGGCCTGGGGTTCGCCCGCGATTTCCACCACAAGACGCGCGAGGAACTGCTCGCCCTGCTGGGCTGGCCGACCAGCGAGCGCCAGTTCATCATGTATGAGGCGCTGCGCAAGGGCGCGACGATTGACGAACTGCATCAGAAGACCCGGATCAAGCCCTGGTTCATCCAGCAGATGCGCGAACTGGTCGAACTGGAAGAGCAGATTCTGGCGTGCAACGGGGTCGAGCTGCCCGACGAACTGCTGATCCGCGCCAAACGCGACGGCTTCGCCGACCGCTACCTGGCGCGGCTGCTGGACCTGCCCGAGGCCGAGCTGCGTACGCGCCGGCTCCGGCTGGGGATCGCCGAGGCGTGGGAACCGGTTCCGGTCAGCGGCGTTGACGAGGCGGCCTACTATTACTCCACCTACAACGCGCCGGACCGGTCCCGGGCCGGCGGCGGGCGCAAGGTGATGGTCCTCGGCGGCGGACCCAATCGCATCGGCCAGGGGATCGAGTTCGACTATTGCTGCGTCCACGCGGCGTTCGCGCTGCGCGAGGCGGGTGTGCAATCGATCATGGTCAACTGCAATCCGGAAACGGTCTCGACCGACTACGACACCTCCGACAAGCTGTATTTCGAACCGTTGACCGTGGAGGACGTCCTCAGCATTCATCAGAAGGAGCGGCCCGACGGCGTCATCGTTCAGTTCGGCGGGCAGACGCCGCTCAATATCGCGGGCGAGTTGGCGGCGGCCGGCGTGAAAATTCTGGGCACCCCGCCGGCGACGATCGACCTGGCCGAGGACCGCGACCAGTTCCGCCGGATGATGCAGCAGCTCGGCATCCCCATGCCCGAGGCCGGGATGGCCGCTTCGCTCGACGAGGCCCGCGCCTTGGCCGCGCGCATCGGCTATCCGCTGATGGTCCGCCCCTCCTATGTGCTGGGCGGGCGCGGGATGGAGGTGGTCGACGACGAAGCGATGCTCGAGGCGTATGTCGCCGCGGCGATCGACGTCAGCCCCGAGCGGCCGATCCTGCTCGACAAGTTTCTGGTCAACGCCATCGAGGCCGAGGCCGACGCGATCTGCGACGGCATCGATGCCTTCGTGCCGGCGGTGATGGAGCACATCGAGCTGGCCGGCATTCATTCGGGCGATTCAGCCTGCGTGATCCCCCCCATCAGCATCCCGGCCAAGCATCTCGACACGATTGACGAATACACCCGCCGGATCGCGATGGAACTGGGCGTGATCGGTCTGATGAACGTGCAGTATGCGATCTGCGACGACGTGGTCTACGTGCTCGAAGCAAACCCGCGGGCGTCGCGCACGGTGCCGCTCGTCTCCAAGGTGTGCAACATCCCGATGGCGCGGCTGGCGACGCAGGTGATGCTGGGCCGGCGGCTGGCCGATCTGGGCCTCAGGCCCCGGCCGGTCCCGCACTTCGGCGTCAAGGAGGCGGTCTTCCCGTTCAACATGTTCCCGGAGGTCGATCCGGTGCTGGGGCCCGAGATGCGCTCGACGGGCGAGGTGCTGGGGCTGGCCGAGTCGTTCGGGCTGGCGTATTTCAAGGCGCAGGCGGCGACCCAGCGCCCGCTGCCGACGCACGGGACGGTGCTGATCACCGTGGCCGAACACGACCGGCCGGAGGCGGTGGAAGTGGCGCGCCGTTTCCGTCAGTTGGGATTCCACATCAAGGCGACGGGCGGCACGCGGGCCTGGCTCGCCGAGCATGGCATCGAGGCCGAAGCGATCGACAAGCTGCACGAAGGGCGGCCCAACATCGTCGACGGCATCATGAACGGCGAGATCGATCTGGTGATCAACACGCCGGCGGGGCGCCGCAGCCAGCACGACGACTCCTACATCCGCAAGAGCGCGATTCGCTACAAGATCCCCTACATCACGACGATGGCCGGCGCGTTGGCGGCCGCCAAGGGGATCGCCGCCTGGTCCGAATCCGGCGAGACGATCAAATCGCTGCAGGACTACCACGCCGATCTCGCCGGCGCCCGGCCCGAGCACGCGTCGCTGGCGAGCTGAGGGGCCGTCCTCATTCAAGAATTCGGCTCTCGTCCTCGTCCTCGTATCGAGCTGTTCCGCCGCCCCTGCGGACCTCTTTCGTTATTGTTTCCGATTTCCCGCCACGGAAGTCGCGGGCTGACATCTGCCAGCCCTGACCGGACTGGCCGCCCGACCGATCCGGCAAGGCCTCGGCCGTTGAAATCGGTCCTTCACCGCCCCCCATACCCATTCCTCATTGTGAACCACCGGTTCACGAGCAATCCGATCACCTTGGCCTCCACCCCTCGGCATCTCGGCGCCGCGGCGTGCGATGATTTCTTCAATTGGAGCATGCGTGTCGGTCTCGGTTTCGGAATTCGTGCCATTCGTGCTTCTCCCTTTATGTTTCTTCCCTCGATTTTCAATCGAAGTGAAGTCGGCCCCTGGCTACCGTCTGGACCAGCGTCTCCAGCCCCCCAATACGAACAGAACTGCGATGTGCCCCAAAAACAGCAACAGGTCCATAAAACAGCACTTGACAGATTGGCGAAAGTAGTGCTAAATCCATTTAACACGCTGAGAACTGCTCGACCGAACTGAGAGCTGCTTGACCGAAATGGGACCTTGTTTATCGTGAACGCGGAGGTCCAGCCATTTGCGTTTCGCAGGAGGATAGGGGGCGATGAGGGAGTGCATCAGTTGGCTCCTACTTCTATATGGGACGACATAAGTAATTGCGCATAGCTGCGTGGTCGGCTCTACCCTTGATTCAATTCAAGGGGGTGGACCTTGCAAAGACTTCAAACCCAAGATACCGAGAGCATCAAGGTGGCCTTGCCGCAGGAAATCGTCCGATTCAAGGAATCGCGCTATGGCCATCGCCTGCCTGGGGTGCTGCTGGTGCGCGCGGGCAAGTCCTGCGATGAGGCGGTCGACCTGCTGAGCCACAGTCCGCGCACGATCCAGTATTGGGTGGAATCCTTCGAGCAGAGCGGCTGGGCCGGACTCCAAGACAATGACCGACCGGGGCGTCCCATCGCGATTGACGAGCGAACCCGCCAACCTGTGGTGCAAGACCTGCGCCTGTCGCCGCGCGAGTGGGGCTACGAACAGAATCTTTGGGGCGGCAAACTGCTCTTGCATCACCTGGCCCGGCGCGATGACACCCATCTAGGTGTGCGCCAGTGCCAACGACTGTTCCACGAATTGGGCTTCTGCCGCTGGCCGCCTATTGACGATGCCGGCCGTCACGTTCGGCGCACCAAGCTTTCAGGCCTTCCTCGGGCAGCTGCTGCGCCGTCGCCGGCATGGTCGCCAACAGGAGTTGCGCCGGATATGCGCAATTATTTAAAACGCTTTGTATGCCTGCGCTTACAGAGGGCTATCACCCGCCCGATACACAACTTATCATCACAGAAAGGAACTGAATAATGTTCAAGATTAGAGCTTTTACACTGATCGAGCTGTTAATCGTCGTAGCGATCATTGCGATCTTGGCGGCCATCGCTGTACCCAACTTCCTGGAAGCTCAGAGTCGGGCCAAGGTCTCGGCGGCCAAATCCGATATCCGGGCGATGGTGACCGGCTTAGAGGCCTACCGAGTCGACAACACCCAATATCCGGGGGATTTCGAGCATTTCACGGGGTATCTCGTGGCCCGGAATTCTCCAGATAAGGTGTGGGATTACAGCCGCACGCTCCAGCGCATCACTACCCCGATTGCCTACTTGACCGAGCTTCCCTCCAGCACGCCCTTCGGTCCGGCCTCCAGTGCTCACTGGCTGGAGATACACGGCTACATGTATCAGGGCGGGGACTGGTGGTGGCGGGCGATCAACGAGGGCAACTATAAGGCTTATTACAACGAACAGTATTGGGACGCGAAGTACCTGCTCAGTTGCATGGGCCCGGCCAAGAGCTTCGGCACTTTCATCCCTTACGATCCGACCAACGGCACGATCAGTCTTGGGGACATCATCTACGTCGGAGGCAATAGCGCTTCGTATCATTCCTTTAATTGAGGGGCGGCTTGTCCGGTGCGGCGCCGGGGAATAATGGATGGGGGTCTGCTTCCACGCGCTGCATGTGCGGCGCACGCATGGCCGCGGATGAGCGGCCTATAGTTTCGCGGCCGACTTGGACGGGAGCAAAATCGATGCGCCCGTGGGACATCAGACCGTCCCGAGTCGCATTGGGCACTATTTCCAGCGGCTGGATCCGTCCCGCCCCGGGCCCGGCCGGGCAATTTCGAAAATGTCGTGGCGACTGATAAGAGCGGATAACGCAAAATACCCGCACATGGGACC
>ERZ795058.5364-NODE-5364-length-11702-cov-8.408088_pt1 | contig 11702 bp, 8 predicted proteins | sample MGYA00375142_ERZ795058 | MGnify/ENA primary metagenome ERZ795058 (study PRJEB30187, sample SAMN05720210) | activated sludge metagenome | isolation source: anaerobic digester from wastewater treatment plant | place: Japan | collected 2015-04-20 ...
AATGGCAGCACTTCCTAAGCTTCAGCCTGAAGAGTTAGATTTTATCGAGCTATTTTATTGTCCTGAAGCTTTAGCTGAATGTCTTTTTTCTAATTTTGATAATACTTCTCAATTTGAGGATAAACACTCAGAAATTCGTATAGGACAGTTTCCTCTTCTTAGTTATGATTGTATGTTAGATTATGACGAAAGTAAAAGTGAAAAAGAAAACTTTCGCTTAAAAGAGGGAGCGGGGCAGTGTTATGTTCTAGGAGGTAGGCGTTTCGGTAAGAGCCTTTGTGTAGAAATTATTGATATTTTATTGTCTACTCTTTTACTTGAAAATGAAGATATAGCTTTTACTTCTTTAGACGCTTTACACATAAGAGGTATTTTAGAAAAGATTATTGTAGGACTTGAGAATCATCCTATTCTAAAACAATTAAAAGCTAAAATCAACAGAAGTCCTAGCTATAGAATATTTATAGAACGAAACGGGTGGTTACTTGAGAGTGTGAATATGGCTCTCTCGTCGAAAGACCCTGGTTCGCAATGGTTTCAGAAACATAAAACTAGAACATATGTAGAAGAAGCTTCTTTTGAAACTGATGAAGTTTATAACAAACGAATCGACGCTATTAGTGAATTAGGCTGTGTTGTTAGGGCGGCAGGAATGACTAATTTTACTAAATACTCCCCTAGCGGTAGAACTTTCTTTGACATGACTAAAAAGCCTTGGGTAATGAATATCCCTCAGACGATTAATCCGAGATGGGATAAGAAACAGAAGAAGAAGGCTATTAAAGAGTATGGAGGAGAAAACTGCTTTGACTCTGAAACTGAAATTTTAACTAAAAGAGGATGGAAGAAATATAACGAAATAACTCTTGAAGATAGAGTTTTAAGTTTGAATTTAGAAAATAATAAAGCTTCTTATGAAGAAATAAAACAAATTTTTGTTTACGATTATAAAGACAATATTAATCTTATAGACAAAGAAAACGCTCATTTTTGTTTTACAGATAAACATCGTTTAGTTTGTCATACTATTAAAAACACTAAAAACAGATTTAAAACTGTCGAGGATTTTTTAAATAGAAAAATAGAATACCAAGAGAGAAAGACAGAAAAAACAGACGTTTGTTTAGAATGCGGGAAAAAACTTCAACCTATTAAAAAACAAAAGTATTTTTGTTCAAGAGCTTGTAGAAATAAATTCTACAAATATATTCAATATCCTAATGAAAAGCTCTATATTCCTAGAACCTTTGAGTGGGAAGGGAAGAATGTAGATAACGAAATAGTTAAAATAGGTAAAAACAGTACAAATTCTTTCTCATATGAGTTTTTATTAGATGACTGGTTAAAATTTTTAGGATGGTTTATATCAGAAGGTTGCGTTTATAAACACAACAGAAAAAAATATTCAGAATACGATTATGATGTTTATCGTGTTCAAATTAGTCAATCTAAATTAGCTAATCCTGACTTTCATAAAGAAATATATGAGTTAATGAAAAGAATGAATTTATCGGTTTCAGATAAACATGACAATTTTATCTTTACAAGCGAAGCTGTAGGAAAATATCTTTTAGAAAATTGCGGTTATCTTTCTCATAATAAAAAAGTTCCTGACTTTGTTAAAGAGTTACCTAAAGAGAAAATATTACTTCTTTTAGACACTTATTTTAAAGGAGACGGAAGATTCAACGAGAATTATTATAGAAGTGCTGCTACGACTTCAAAACAGTTAGCCGACGACATACAAGAGTTAATTTTTAAAGTAGGCGGATGGGCTACCGTAAGAGAAGAGAAGATTGAAAAAGAAAATTACCATGATTTATATCATGTTACTTGGAACAATAGCGACGGAAGAATTATAGTTCATCAAGAAGATGTTAAAAAAGTTCCTTATGAAGGAAAAATATGGTGCGTCGAAACTCCTAAATATAACACTTTATTCATAAGGAAAAAAGGGAAGTGTTGTTGGACTGGAAACTCAATACAATATAGAATTTTTGTAGAGGGGAAGGTTGTCGAAGATGGTTTATCAGTGATGGATATGGTTCGGGTCAGGAAATGTTACAAAGAAAACGAAACAATCAAACATTTTGAAATCACTAAAGAAAACTACGAAAATTTTAAATATATTTTAAATGTCGAGCGTCCTAAAAACGCTGAGATGATTTATATTGCGGCTGATATCGGAGAAACAGCTCCTACTGAAATTATTATTATGTCTCTTGTAACAAACGGAGATATAAGAAAATATCATTATTTATATAATATTACAGTATATAATTTGGCGGCTAAGGAACAGGAGATTATCTTTAAACACTTAGGAGATTTATTAGAAGCTAACATAATAGCCCTTGATACTACTGACGGAGAAGGAAGAGCGATTTTTAGAGCTTTAGAATTAGTTTATCCTAAAGAGAATATGGTTTGGGTGGGATTCAACGAAAAGACTCCTATAGGGGTAGCTAAAACAGAACAAGGCTATCCGATGTATAAAGACGGGAAACCTGTTTTTGAAGAAGAATATGTGAGTGAGTGGACAATGAAAAGACTGAAGGGACTTCTTTATGATGAAAAGATGTTACTCCCTATTGATTATAAATTAGATGTTCAGCTTAACTCAATTATCTCTACTCAATCAGGAACTAGAACAGTATATAGCGTAGTATCCGAGGAAGACCATTTACTAGCAGCTTTTAGGGTTTTCGCTTTAGCTGAATGGGAAAAAGAATTTGCTACAGTACGTTCGATACGCAAAAAGGTTTTTTGTAAAAATTAAAACATGAAAATATATAACGAAAAGGATGGTGATTTCAAGTGGGGTTGCTAGATCGCATGGCAGTTGCTCCAAGTTTAACTTGGTTGGCTGAGATGAATAAATTATTAGAGGGAAGTAAAATTACGGTTCCTTCTGATTACACAGAACAAGTAGTTTCAGTAAAAGAAATATTAAGAAATGACGTATCAGGTCTAGTGAACACTGTACTTGATTACGCTATTAATTGTTCTACCGTAGAATACTATGTAGAATCTCACAATACAAATTTAAGCGACGTGTTGAATAATTGGCTCTACTCTATTAACGATAGTCTTAGAGGTAAAATTCCTGTAGGAATTAAAGCTCTCGCTAAGGAATATTTTAGAGAGAGGTGGAAATCGGGGTCTCTTATCGTAATGAGAAGTATATGGGAAAAAGTAGGGGAATATATTCTTCCTACGAAGATGTGGTTTGTAGACGGAGAGTATCTTGAAGTAAAAGATGAGGGAGAATCTCGTCGTTTAGGTGAAGAACAATATTCTCTTATTGTAGGGAAAAAGAGTGACAATAAATTTGTTAAGCTTCCTAGTAAAAAAGATGAGAAAATCTTTGTTCAGAAACCTTTTTCTAGTTGGGGAGTATTAAAACCTACGCCCTTTATTATTCAAAGAGGTATCTATAAAAACGCTAAGATGTTAGAGCTTTTAGAAGAAAAAGGAGAAAATCTTCTCTCTAAAGCTATTGAATATCTTATGATGATTAAAAAAGGTACGGAGAAGATGGCTCTAACGGAGAATCCTGATTTTATTTATTCGGCTGATGATTTAGACAAAATTAAAACTGATTTAGGAGACTTTTTAGCTAAAGGTAAATCTAGTAACGGAGTACCTGTTTACGCTACTAATTTTGATACAGAAATCGAAAACATTATTCCTGAATACGGAAAAATATTAGAGGAGAAGCTTTATTCTCCTGTTGAAAAACGTCTGTTAGCGGGATTAGGGTTTATAGATATTGTAGACGGAATGAGTTTTTCTAGAAAAGAATCTGTTCTTAATCCTAAGCCTTTCATTCAGGAAGTTCATAGCGGAATTGAGGATTTTAAAACTCTTTTTCGGGATATTATGAAAACTATTGTAGAAGTTAATCGACCTACTCATAAAAAATATTTTACAGAAGATATGTATATTGAAATTCATAATTCTCCTGTAACCTCGTTCTTCGATAAGGAAGTTAGACTTCTTCTTCGTTCTATGTATGACCGAGGAGTATTATCAAAGAGAACATTTACTGAAGTTGTAGGAGAGGTTGATTTTGATATTGAAGTTGAACGTAGAACACAGGAAACTAAGGACAATAAGGATGAAGTGATGAAACCTCCTGTGATACAGAACAACGGAGAGACTGAAGAACCGAGTTCTAAAGATACTCAAGACAATGAGAATGAGAATAAAAAAGAACCTGAGTCTAAAAACTACAATAAAGCATCAGAAGAATTAAAAAATATGAAAGATATTATGGAATTAAAAATTTTAGAGGGTAAAATGAGTATCGTAAATAAAATTTTAGAGGAGAACAAAAATGCAGATATTTAAGGATGAAAAGTTAAAGGAGGAGGTCAACCTACTAGATTTAGGGACTGCTATAGCAGGTCAGTCTAAAAGCTATACTTTTTATATTAAAAACGAGTTAAATGTTAAAGTAGAAGATTTAGAATTCTCTATAGAAAATAAAGAAATAGTTATTAATAACGCTCCTAAATTTTTAAATCCTAATGAATCTAGTAGCTTAGTAATTACTTGGAAACCTTCGTTGACTGTAAAAAAAGGCTTGAAAACTGAACTTAGAGTCCGTGGTTACGAACTTTATTTACCGTAGAAATTAAAAGGAAACTAAATGACAGCTCAATATCCTAGTGAAATAGCTACATTAACAAATCCTATATCGGCTGAGGGGTTAAATCAACCTACTACAGGAGTTCCCCACTCTGTCATTGAAACTCGTCAAAATGAAGAAATTCTCGCTATTGAAACTGAATTAGGAACAGGATTAAAAGGGTCAAAGTCTTCTTTAGCTGAAAGAATAGCTGTAGGAATTAACGAAGACGGGACTTTAAAGAGTGAGGCTATTTCAATAGAAAGTCTTTCTGATGTTACTCTATTATCGGGCTTATCTAACGGACAATTACTATATTATAATGCAAGTTTAGGTGAGTGGATTAATTGGACACCTGATTTTAGTTTAGCTGATTTATCTGATGTAGTAAATACAGCAAAAGCAACAGGAAAGATATTACAAGTTAATGCAGACGGAGACCACGAATATGTAGATTTACCAGACCCCGATGTTAGTGGATTAGTTCCTTATACAGGAGCAACAACAGATGTAGACTTGGGTGCTTACGATGTTACCGCCACAGATATAACCGCAGAGGGAAATCTTAAGATATTAAATGAGAAGTTTATTCAAGGAAGAAACTATGTAGATAGTGCAGAAGTAGATATATTAAAAGTAAATACTGACGATGAAGTAGAAGCAGGAGCAAACTTCGTTTTTGGGATGCTTGAATTTTCATCGGCAATAGAACCAATTAGTCCTTCTCAAGAATCTACTTTTATGTATCAAGAAGCAACAGGAGTAAGACCAAATAGGACTATAAGTTTATTAACTAAAAATGAATTGGGAGAGAAAGTAATTATCTCCACTACAATAGTATGATTACACAATTTATAGAAGGACACAAAGTATGATTAAACAATTCATAGAAGGACATAAATTTGCAGTAGCACATAATAATATAGATTATTTTGTATTATGTGAATTAGAAAACCAAGAGATAACGACAGGACAACCTTTTCTAGAACTATTTGATACAGAAGAAGAAGCTATTGCTAAATTTGGAGATAAAATAGAAACTGAAGAAATGATTGAAGAGGTGTTATAATGCCATTCACATTCCAAATTCAGACAACTTCAAACGGGCAAACATTCGGTTTTGTAACCGATAACGCTGTAAATTTATATGTAGATTGGGGAGATAGTTCTAATAATACTTATTCTGGAACAGGAACAAGGACTCACGCTTATACAACTGCAGGAATTTATAATGTTTCTTTAAATGGTCAGGCGACAAGAATTGCTTTTTATGGGACTGGTGCAACACCCACCTTGTTAAAAGATATTTTAACAAAAATGAGTGATGGATTGACTGGGATAACTTCTGGACAAGATATGTTTAGAGGATGTACACAGATAACTACTTTTACGGAACCTGCTTTTTTTGATGATGTAAGTGGAAATGTTACAACTATGCAGGGAATGTTTTTTGTAGCAAGTAATTTTAATGGAAATATTTCTTCCTGGAATACTTATAAAGTTACTTCAATGGCATATATGTTTCAAGATGCAACTTCATTTAATCAACCTTTGAATAATTGGAACACTTCTAAAGTTACAACTATGGCTTATATGTTTAGAGGAGCATCTTCTTTTAATCAAGACATTTCAAGTTGGGATACTTCTTCTGTTACAAGTATGGCGGAAATGTTTAGAGGAGCATCTTCTTTTAATCAACCAATAGGTAATTGGAATACTTCAAAAGTTACGAGTATGATTAGGACATTTTACGGAGCAACAGCTTTCAATCAAAATCTTTCTTCATGGAATACCTTTTTAGTTACAAATATGAACGGAACATTTTACGGAGCAGTTTCTTTTAATAGCTCCCTTAATTCTTGGAATACTTCTAAAGTTACTAATATGAATGCGATGTTTGGAGGTGCAATTTCTTTTAATCAGCCGTTAAATGATTGGGATGTTTCGAAAGTAGAAAATATGAATTCTATGTTTTCTGGTGCGAGTTCTTTTAATCAACCAATAGGAAATTGGAATACTTCATCCGTAACCACGATGGCAGATATGTTCCGTAACGCAATAGTTTTTAATCAACCAATAGGTAATTGGAATACTTCAAAAGTTACGAGTATGATTAGGACATTTTACGGAGCAACAGCTTTCAATCAAAATCTTTCTTCATGGAATACCTTTTTAGTTACAAATATGAACGGAACATTTTACGGAGCAGTTTCTTTTAATAGCTCCCTTAATTCTTGGAATACTTCTAAAGTTACTAATATGAATGCGATGTTTGGAGGTGCAATTTCTTTTAATCAGCCGTTAAATGATTGGGATGTTTCGAAAGTAGAAAATATGAATTCTATGTTTTCTGGTGCGAGTTCTTTTAATCAACCAATAGGAAATTGGAATACTTCATCCGTAACCACGATGGCAGATATGTTCCGTAACGCAATAGTTTTTAATCAACCAATAGGTAATTGGAATACTTCAAAAGTTACGAGTATGCTTAGGACATTTCTTAGCGCAACTAATTTTAATGGAGATGTTTCAAATTGGAATGTAACAAGTGTAACAACTGCAGATGCGATGCTTAGTGGAACGGCACTCTCTACAATAAATTATGATGGAATTTTAATTAAATGGTCAAAACAAACCCTTCAATCAGGAGTAACAATTAGTTTTGGTGGTTCTAAATATAGTAATGGATTACCTTTAGAATCTAAAAATAAAATAGCTTCTAATTTTACTTGGACAATTACTGACGGTGGAAGCACTGGGATAACTTATGTAGATAATAAAAGGGTATCCCTAAGAGCAATGTTTCCCTATACATTATATTGGTCTATGGATAAAGTTTCAGGTAATTCTTTAATCGACGAAAAAGGTTTAAAAAACGGAACTATTTATGGTGCGGTTCAAACAGATGGAATAAAAGGTAAAGCGTTAAGTTTTGACGGAACAGATGATTATGTAGATATTCCAGTTGGTTCATCTTATATTAATCGTAATTCTTATTCAATATCTTGTTGGTTTAAATTAGATACCTTAAAAGATATGAATTCTATTCTATCTATTGGAGATTCTCCAACTGCAAATAGTCCAAATATGATTTTAAGGGCAGATAATGCTGTTCTAAAAACTTACAATATCGGAAGAAGCCCGACCTATGTAACCGTTGGAACAGTAGAAGCAGAAAAGTGGTATAATGTGATAATTACTAGAACTACTACTGTTGAAAAAGTATATTTAAATAATGTTTTAACTAGCGAATATGCTGTTGGAAATAATACTGGTACATCTACAAATATTTATTTCGGAGCAGGATACAATGGAAAATTAGATGGATTATTAGATGAGGTATTATTCTATAACGGAATTTTAACGGAAAAAGAGATGGAAAGAATTTATAATGTTGGGGTAGAGAAATATAAACTTAAAACAGGAAATGAGACAGGAATTAAAATTAAAATAAATGTAAGAAAGTTAGACAGAAGTAGCGTAGTAGGTTATTGGTCAATGGACAACATTTCAGGAACAACACTCATAGATGAAACAGGAGTTAATAATGGGACAATTTATGGCGCAACTCAAGTAGATGGTAAATTGGGTAAAGCATTAAGTTTTGATGGGGTTGATGATTATGTAAATTGTGGTAATAATGTTGCAGGTAATTCTGATATGACTATTTCTTTCTGGGTAAAACCAAACAAATCTCAGGCAGGAGGACTAATTTATAAAACTGCGGATTATATTGCAGTGCGAGAAGATTATCATATTTTTTGGTGGACAGGCGCTTCAGGTATTCAAATTGGTTTTTCGGATGGTTCTTCTCTAATTTATAATGATTTTGGGGGCTCTGGTATAATCATAATAAATGAATGGCAGTTAATAACAGTAGTAAAAACTGGAACTAAAGTAGATGTTTATCGTAATAGCGTATTTTCTAGTTCAGCAAATAATTATCCGGTAAATGTTCAAAATACAGCAACTCCCTTAATAATTGGAAAAGAATCAACATCATTTCAAAGAAAATTCAAAGGCTCAATCGACGAAGTAATGATTTTCAATAGAGCATTAAGTCAAGAAGAAATAAGTTATTTATACAATTCAGGCAAGGGGAAATATTCCCCATTTAGATAAAACAGGAGGTTAAAAATGAAAAAGTATTTAGAAATAATGGAACAACTTTCAGAGGAAGAAGCACTAGAAGGACAACCGCAATTTTTAAGAATTGAAGTGGCTAGTGATGAAGAAGCAATCCAAAAAGCAAATGAATACAAAAGTATTTTTATAGGTAATTTTACTTATCACATACACACTTGTAATCATTCAAATGAAGGAAATCTACCTTGTGAAGTAACTCCTATTGAGGTCTAAAAATGGCTATACAAAAATACGCAGGAGATCGGGTAACCGGCTTATCTTCTGATACAAAACCGACAAATATTGCAGATGGTGCAGTTTTCTTTGAGACGGACACAAGAAAGATTTATTTAAAGAAAGCTGGCGTTTGGGCGGAGGTAGATTACGATAACTACACTGACGCAGAGGCAGTAAGTGCAATAAAGGCAGATGAAGACTGGAATGCTACCGACTGGGATACAGCATATGGATGGGGAAACCACTCTGCAGCAGGATACTTAACGGACGCAGCTTCTGATGGGAAAACCTATGGTCGTAAGGACGGAGACTGGGCAGAGGTTACTGGAGGAGGAGCGATTGAGGTTGTTTTTGATGGCGGGTCAGGGGCGATTCAAGCGTCAACTCAACTTTGGCTGATCGTTCCTAAAGCAATTACGATCACAGGAGCTTATGCGTTCTCTGACGTTTCGACAACTACGGTTGTTGACGTTTGGAAGGACACGATTGCGAATTATCCTCCGACTAATGATGATTCAATCACGGCTTCAGCTCCTATTACGATTACAACTGCTACTAATAGCTCTGATACAACTTTGACCGGATGGACAACCGCTATCGCCGCATTGAGTGTTCTTGTATTTAACATTGACTCAAATACTGCTTCTAAGCGCTTAACCGTTGTTCTGACTTATAACAGGGCTTAATAATGGGTACGCCGAATTATTATCAGATCGATTCAAACGACAAACTCTTCCTCAAGATGGACGGGACTGCTGACGAGTTTGTAGATTCATCTCCATCTGCGAAAGCTGTAACCGCCAACGGCAACGCCACGCAGATTCCTGTGTTGGAGGATGGGAAACCGCAGGCGATGTTTTTTAATGGGACGACAGATTACGTCGATATTGCCAACTCCGCAGGCTTTGCTTTCGGTGACGGGGCTTTTGAAATCGAGTTCAGTTTTATGACGAATATCGCCGCAACTGCTCAGACGATTATTGATAATCGTACGGCAACAGCAGACACGGACGCATGGCTTGTCAATATCATCAATTCCTCGGGAAACAAACTCTGCTTCACGACCGCAACGACCGCAAGGATTACTGGAACAACAACGTTGGCAATTAACACGAAGTATCGGTGCAAGATTGTTGGGAATGGAGGGGCGAATGGGTCGAGAACGGTCATTATGTATCTCGCTGTTGGGGATGGTGATTACGCTCAAGAGGGTTCCACATATACCGCTGATTATTACTTTGCGAAACGGACTTTGAGAATTGGTTCCGTTAAGGCTACTGCGGGGACTTATTACAACGGATGGTTGAAGAACTTAACGCTCAAGAAAGATACAACAACCGTCCTCGATATGCGTGGGAACACTCCCGCCACTTCTCCTTTGGGGCCAGCGATTGCGTTTGATGGGACGGGGGATTATTTGGATTTCAGCGACTCGGCAGATTTTGCCCCAGGAACAGGGGCTTTTACGGTTGAGGGGTTTTTTAATACTGGTGTTCCCGCTACTGCTCAAACCATTTATGACACTCGTACAGCCACGGCTAATACAACTGGATTTTTAATCAATATCGCTTCGAGCAAACTTTGTTTTACGACAGCTACCACGGCGAGAATAACGGGTGGAACTACGCTTATTGCAAACAGAACTTATCATTGGAGAGTTGTTGGGAACGGCGGTGCTGATGGGGCTAGAACTGTAACTCTTTATCTGAACGGACAAGCGGAAGGTTCTGTCTACACGAATAACTATAATTTCACAGACCAAACTCTCCGTATTGGTTCAATTAAGGCGGCGGCTGGAACTTATTTTAATGGTTGGATGCGAGAAATTAGAGTATCAGACAACGAGAGAAATACCACCGCCTTCACCCCCTCCCAAACAGGCTTCACTGTGGATGCGAATACGAAGCTGTACATCAAGGGCGACCAGAACAACGGAGTTGGTGGAAACAACAGCACCGACATTCTTGATACCACGGGGAAGACTGTCACTTGCAAGGGCGACACCAAAATCAAATACACCGAAGACTACCGCTCCTGCATCTTCAAGGACGAGATAGGGAAGTCTCCTTATCCCGTTGGAAGTGCCAAAGTGGACTTCATGGCGATTGGGAGTGGGGTTGGGTATTTTGATGGGACGAATAGTCGCCTCAGCGTTGGAGCAAGTGACGATTGGAAATTCGGAACTGGAGATTACACTTACGAGGCATATTTTAGGTCGAAGTCTTTTGCAGCAGCACAGGCATTCATAGATTGTTCTGTTTATGGTGGAGGGGGATGGTATGTTGGAGCAGACTCTGCAACACGTTTTAATGTGAACGTAGGCGGTAGTTCTCATACAGCAGATTGGGTCATAACAGTTCCTACTATTCCATTAAATCAATGGAATCATATAGCAGTATCAAGAACTGGAACAACTGTAAATGTTTATCTTAACGGAACTCTTATTGGAACACGGGCTGATACTTACAATTACCAACCCGCAAGAGCCTTAGAAATAGGTTGCTTCTACTACACCTACGATTCAACAAGAAAGTCTTGGATGAATGGAACCATCGACAATATCCGCATCTCAAAAGGCGTGGCGAGGTATACGGCGGCGTTTAATCCGCCAGAATTTATTGGCTCTACTCTGTCTCAAATTATATGGATTGATTAAGGAGAAACGGAATTACAAGCAGATTCTGCTGCACTTAGGCCAATATTCCATCTA
>ERZ795058.5368-NODE-5368-length-11699-cov-4.624184_pt1 | contig 11699 bp, 9 predicted proteins | sample MGYA00375142_ERZ795058 | MGnify/ENA primary metagenome ERZ795058 (study PRJEB30187, sample SAMN05720210) | activated sludge metagenome | isolation source: anaerobic digester from wastewater treatment plant | place: Japan | collected 2015-04-20 ...
GGAGGTACCTTATAGAGGGCGGGTGGGTGGGGCGTCCTTAAAAACTGGCCGATTACCGACGCGAGATACAAGGAAGCCAAGGAGCGGACGCAAATGAAGTCAGGATAAATATAACCATGTTTTTGAATTCTCCATGAAGTGAAAGGCGGCAGGTAATCGAATGAATGGAGAAAATGCAGGGGGCGTGACATAGCGGATGCGCCGCTATGGCGCGATCCCCTGCTCACCTCCGAGGGGTGGGCGGTCGGGAATTCCCCCGCCGGGGGATGTAAGGGGGGGGATAAAGGCAGAAAGCAAGGGGCGTGACGGGCATCCGTCAGGTGGCTGGCGCGTCCCCTTGCCTACCACAGAGTGTGAGATTTCATGAGAAACATAGACCCGTATTGCTTATCGAGAAATCATTATTTGTTCTGTTCTTATCTACAGATTGAGATAACTGCTTGACTCTATGAAATATATGATTAAGAATTATCAGCAATCATGCAATCTTTTCAATAGTAATAATCAACTGCTCTGCCACTCGTGCCAGTTCAACCGCTTTCTCCGGGCTCAAGGAAGACGGCGTGAAGCGTAGCATGTCGCATTCATAAATAAAGCTGTCCAGTTGCTTCTGCGCGTCCGGCGGCAGGCCTTTATTGATTAAAATTTCTCTCAAGCCGTCCGTTGTGATTCCGCTGGCGGAAAAACCATATTTATCTCCCAGATATTTCGCCACGGAATTGAATATTTCCCCAAGAAATTCTTTCAGCTCGTTCTTCTTTAACAGATGAGACGCTTTTCCCAGCCTTTTTCTGGCGACTTTGAGTGCCTGCCTCTGGCGGAATTTTGCCGGATCGGCAACCAATTCTTCCTGATATTTTTTATATAAAATAAAGATGACGATGAGAACAATGACGACTGATAACGGCACACAGAAGTACATGGAAGTGACCACCGCCAGAACGGCTGCAAAAATTTTCTGCCAGTTGATGGTGATCGGCGTCATCTGTTTTTCTGCCTTATTCTCGGCCAGGCTTTTTTCATATTCCTGCGGCAGCGGGGTTTTGGAAGGCAGAATATTCAAACTCAGTTCACGGCTCTTCAGCGTTCGATATTCTTTCTTATCCGGATCAAAATAGGAAAACTCAAAAGGCGGCAGAGTACATTTGCCTTCTTTTAAAGGAAGGAGAACGATCTCAAAGCTTTTAGAACCGGAAACACCGCTTTTCTCCTTGATCAGATCTTCCTTCCCGGTGGAAGAAAGTTTTTTGAAATCTGAGGAAAAAGAATTGATCGGTTCGGAAATCGTTTGGATATTTCCCCTTCCCCACACTTTAGCCGTTATCTGGATGGGCTGACCTCTTTCAATCTCGGGTTGCTTGAGTGTCACATCCATTTGATAGCTGCCCACCACCCCCGAAAAATTATCGGGTTTCCCTTTTTCCGGTAATGGCAGAACCTTGATCTTCAATGGATTGGTTTTTATCGTTTGCGCAGCTCCGAAGGGATCGGTCTGCACCAGCAGCGTTGCCGGACCAATAACAAAATCGCCGACTGTTGTCGGGAAAAGTGCAGTTTTGAAATCCTGCGCCACGTACTTTATTCCATTGAGCGTCACTTCATGCACATCCGTATCCGACGGCAGATTGACCGCCCAAAATCCGGTGTTGTCCGGCGGTGAATAGGATGGACTTCGAAAAAGATTTACTCTTCTATAAAAAGTAAAGGTCAAAATGATCTGCTGATTAACATAAACGGTATGCTGTGAAGCCTTCAGGTCTACTTTAATCGGATCTTTGACGGTCTGTGGCCGCGGGGAATGAGAAGGAAAAGGCGATTTGAAAAATTCATCAAAGTCGTCCCAAATGCTCGGAAATCCCGAACGAGCCCCTGATTGAGGACCGGTCTGATTTTTTCTCCCTTCAGCTTTGGTAACGGTGATGCTAATCGGTTCGGTTGTATACGTCTGACCGTTTATTGTAATGCTGGCCCGACCAATGTATGCCTGACCGACTTTCCCCGGCTGAAGCGTATAGACAAAAGATTTGGCAACGCTGGCTTGACCGTTAATCATGGTAATGTTGGAGGATTGAAACGTTCCGACCACGCTTAATTTCTCGAATTTTGGGAGGGTGGGATTGGTCGCACTGCTGGCGGAATTTCCCGATACCGACAACGTGTATTGAACCGTATCATCCAGCGCCACGGAATTTTTATCAACGCTGGCATTAAAAGTAACGTCAGTCGCCAGAACCACACCACCAATGAAAAATAATAAAATAGCCACCGCTATAAAACACCAAGCAAGCTTTGCAATTTTATATTTTCCGCTAAGTGTGATTTTACCAGTCTTTGACATCGCCCCTACCTCTTCCGGCTTTTATTTTTTGCGTTTTATGTTTTTCCTGATCCTCGAGAGCGTTTAAAATGCGCAGAGCGTCTTCTTTGCTCATCTGTCCGGGTTTTATCGACGTCTGCTCGTTTTTATCTTTACCTTTATCCTTATTTTTGTCTTTGTCTTTGCCTTCGGATTTATCGCCTGACTTATTTTTTTCATCTTCCTTTTTCTGCTGTTTGTCTTTTTCTTTATCTTTTTGTTTATCCTGCTTGTCCTGTTTGGGCATCGTCAGCATCTTTTTTGCCAGTTCCAGATTAAACTGAGCATCCTTATCCTTCGGATCAATTTTCAACGCTTCTTCATAGGCGCCGATTGCGCTTTTATAATCTTCCTGCTTAAAAAAGGAATTGCCCAGATTGTAATAGGCCGCCTCCCGGAAACCCTTGGGCATGTAAGGCGCGGTCAGACTTTCAAAAACTTTTTGGCTTTCTTGATATCGCCCTTCTTTGTACAAGGAGTCTCCCAAATTAAACCTTGCGTTCAGATCACTGGCTTTCTTTTGAAGAATCTTATCATAAATCTGCCCGGCCTCTGCATATTTTCCTTTTTTATAAAGATCATTACCGCGATTCAAGTCCGAGCGAAACGGAAGTGCAGAAGCGCTTTGCGCCATCATCGATAAACAAAGGATAAGGCACAAGACAATGATATAGTTATTCATGCTGAAATTTTTACGTTTCATGATTTTCTCTCCGGTATCAGCATTTCCGCCACCAGGCACAACAGAGATAAGAAAATAAATATCTGAAAACGGTCCTGATATTGATAGGCCATGTTTCCTTCAAGCCTTTGCTTGGGCAGCATGGAGATGGCAGCGAACAATCTTTGAAATCCTGTGCGGTCCTGGCTGATGAGAAATGATCTTCCGCCGGTTTTTTCAGAAAGAACGTTCAAAAGCTCCTGATTTACGCGGCTCATAATGATATTCCCCTTTTCATCTTTTTTAAAGCCGCCCTCGGCCGGAATCGGCGCACCTTCCGTCGAACCTATCCCCACAGCAAATATCCGGATACCTTCTTTGTGAGCCAGCTCTGCAGCAGATAAAGCGGAACCGGAAAGCTCTTCTCCGTCCGTCAAGAGAATAATCACCTTGCTGTTGGTCGATTTGCCGAAAGCCTTAATACATTCCTGAACAGCACTTTCTATATCCGTTCCCGGATCGGGAATGAGTTCCGTGTCAATGGTTTTGAGAAATATTTTGACCGCTCCGATATCCGTGGTCAACGGACAATTGATAAAACCCGCTCCGGCAAAGGCCACCAGGCCGATGCGGTTGCCGGCCAGTTCATCAATAATCAGATTCAGAGAACTCTTGGCATTTTCTATCCGGTTGGGCGTAAGATCCTGTACCAGCATGCTTTTGGAAACATCGATGGCAATCATCACGTCAATTCCCTTTTGTCCGGCAACTTCGGTCTTCTTGCCCCATTGCGGTCTGGCCAGCGCCAGAATCAAAAACAAAATGGCCAGCGCAAAAAGTCCCTGCTTGATGAAGCGCTTCTTTTTGTCCCAGTTTTTGAACATCAAATCCGTCAACTCACCCGGGAACATCGACGCGATCAAATTTTTCTTTTTATTCCAGAGAATCATCTCCAGAACGATCAGTCCGATGACGATCAAAAGCAGCCAGAGGTTGACAGTGTCTCCAAAAATCACGGCAACCTCCTCAAATAAAAACGGCGATACGACCACTCCAATAACAACAAAAGCAACGCCGGCCACGCAAACCATCGATAATATTCATTATAAATGAAAACATCTTTGACGTTGAATTTTGTTTTCTCCCGTTTGTCTATTTCGGAAAATATTTTCTTGAGTTTGTTTTCATCACCGGCCATGAAATAGCCGCCTGCACTGATCGTGCTTATCTCTCGCAAGCCGGATTCATTCATTTTCGTTAAAAGCAGAGAACCGTCAGGATTACGGGCATAGACCCATCTGCCCCAGGGATCTTTAACCTTGACCGGCGCCCCGTTGGGATCGCCGATGCCGACGGAATATATTTTTATACCCAGAGCCTGCGCCATTTTGGCGGCTGTTTCCGGATCAATTTCGCCGGAGTTGTTTTCCCCATCGGTCAAAAGAAGAATGATTTTTGTTTTGGCTTCCGAATCCTTCAGCCGGTTGACGGATGTGGCCAGCGCCATGCCGATGGCGGTGCCGTCTTCAATCATGCCGGTATGAATCTGATCCAGATAGTTTAAAACCGCGTTGTGATCGGTGGTCAACGGGGATTGCAGATAACTTTTACCGGAAAATATCACCAGACCGACGCGGTCCTGCGGGCGGCCTTGAATAAAGTTTTTCAGAACATCCCTGGCGACCGTGATTCTGTCGGGCTGGAAGTCTTCCGCGTTCATGCTGGTGCTGACATCCAGCGCCACCATAATATCCACACCGTTGCGGTTGCTGGTGTCGGCAACATAACCATACTGGAGGCGCATCAAAGCCAGAATCAGAAGTACCAGCGCCGCGAGCCTCAGGTATAACGGCAGCTTATTTTTAACGGTTGCCTGAGGAATTCTATTCTTGAGCTTGCTTATGAAATCAGGATGCGGCAGGCTGGCCGGCTTTTTTTTCACAACAAACCGGTAGAAAAAAGGCAAAGCAAATAACAAAACAATGAACCAGAAACTTTGAAATCGCATTCCCTACACCTTCTTCCCACATTCCTTAACGATATTTTCCGATTCCGTTTTCTTCTGTTTCATGTCGGCCAATCCCGGTTGCAGCTTGGCGAATTTCACCAGATCGCAATCGCTGAAGTAGCGATCAACCTTTTTTACCTTGTCAAAATCGCGCTCCATGCGCTCCAGTTCTTCAATAATTTCCAGAGACGTTTTATCCAGCGTGTCAATATGATAGTGGGAGCCAAGAAATTTGCGGATAACATCGGTTATTTCGAAATAATATTCCTTGATCTTCCTTTTTTCAAAATACTCGACCGGATCAATCTTCATCAGCGCCTCCAGTGCAACGTCATTACACGGTCGTTCCGGCATCATCGGTTCTTTCTTCGTAACGCTACGGTTCCGCCGCCACTTTTTCAAAAACTTAAAAAGAAAATATCCGGCAATGACCAGCAGCAGAGCGATCAAAAGAAAAAATAAAAAAGTGCCCCAGTCAAAAATATAGATGACGTCTTTGATGTCTCTTAATTGTTCCGGCATCAGTGCGCTATCCTTCTTTCCCGCGCCTTAAAGAAGCGATTGAGCGCGGCAATGTATTCACCATCGGAGCCCAGTTCAAGATGGTCCAGTTTCAGCGACCTGAAAAATTTTCGTAAGCGGTTCAATGCGTCGGTAGCAACATCACGATAAGCCTGACGCAGTTGTTCATCCCGTAAATCGAGATGAATCAAATCGCCGGACTCGGGATCTTCAAAGCACACCAGCGGCAGCCGGGGCAGTTGTTTTTCCATAGCATCCTTGATGACGATGGGAATGAGATCATGTTTTTTGGACAGAATATTGATCGGCTGTTCATAGCCTTCGGCCAGAAAATCGGATATCACAAATAAGATGGAGCTTTTTTTGTTCACACGGCTCAGATATCGCAGCGCCTGTGCCATATCGGTTTTTTTACTCTGGCGTTGAAAGGAGAGAATCTCCCTGATGACCAGCAGGACATGACGTCTTCCTCTTTTCGGCGGAATATATTTTTCAACCTTATCGGAAAACATCAGAAGACCGACCAGATCATTGTTCTTGATTGCGGAAAAAGCCAGCACGGCCGCAATCTCCGCGGATGCTTCGTTCTTGCTCAATTTTTGCGATCCGAAATCCTGGGAAGCGCTCACATCCACGCAAAGGATGATGCTCTGCTGCCGCTCCTCGATAAATTTCTTGACATACGGCGATCCCAGACGGGCGCTGACATTCCAGTCAATCAGGCGGATGTCGTCTCCGGCAACGTATTCGCGGACTTCGTAAAATTCCAGGCCCTGTCCTTTGAAAACGCTGCGGTATTCGCCGGCAAAAAGCTGATTGACCGCCTTATGCGATCGGATTTCGATTTGCCTGATTTTTTTGTAAATCGAGCGATCCAGCATGGATTAGGGCACCTCGATGGTGTCGAATATTTTCTGCACAATGGTTTCCACGCTCTGTTCCTCGGCTTCGGCTTCATAGGTCAGAATAATCCGGTGTCGCAAAACATCCATGCCGATGGTTTTGATGTCATCGGGCGTGACATAGCCGCGGCGGCGTATAAACGCGTGACCTTTGGCGGCCTGCGCCAGATAAATGGATGCGCGCGGCGAAGCGCCGTACTGAATCAGGCCTTTGATGTCGTTAAGGCCGAAGTCTTCCGGCTGCCGGCTGGCACGTGCCAGATCAACGATATAATTTTTCAGTTTTTCATCAATGTAGATTTGATTAATCAAGCTGCGGGTGTCCATGATATCCTGGGGCGTGATCACCTTATCCACTTTCGGTTCCTCGCCGATCAGCGCCGCGTCAATAATCTGTACTTCCTCCTCCTTGCCGGGATACGTTATTTTGACCTTGAGCATAAAGCGGTCAATGGCCGCTTCCGGCAGCGGATAGGTCCCTTCCTGTTCAATCGGGTTTTGCGTGGCCATGACCATAAAAGGCTCCGGCAGGCGATACGTTTCCTTGGAGATAGTTACATGATGTTCCTGCATGGCTTCCAATAGCGCGCTCTGCACCTTGGAAGGAGAGCGGTTGATTTCATCCGCCAGAATAATATTGGCAAAGATCGGCCCCTGACGGGGAGTAAAATCACCGGTTTTGGGATTGAGAACCATCGTGCCGATTAAATCCGATGGAAGGAGATCGGGCGTGAACTGAATACGCGAAAAATGAGCGTCGATGGCCGCGGCAAGCGTCTTGACAATCAGGGTCTTGGCCAGTCCCGGAACGCCCTCGACCAGAACATGGCCGTTGCAGAGCATGGCGATCAAGAGACGGTCGATAATATTTTTCTGGCCGATGATCGTCCCCGCCATCGCCTTGTTAATTTTTTCCACAAATTCGCTTTTGGCTTTTACTTTTTCATCAATGAGCTTTATTTGCTGATCCATAATTGATTCCTCTCAAAAAAATAATTTTAACGATTTTTTATCGCGGTTAAACGAAAAATATTAAATTAATCCTGAATATGTATTGCCCCTCGATAAGATCGGATAGATCTATGATTTTATGATGATATTTTCAAGAAGAATATAAGAAGCCATCCCCCGTCTGTCAAGATGGGATTAAAAAAAATAGAACGGGAAATGTGCAATAATATAAGATTCGTTGCCGTGATTTATTCTTGCAATCTATTCAAGAAATTGTAATATTTAAGACGTGATAACAAAACATTAATGAAAGAAAAGGAGTCATATTTTAAGCCCTGTCCTGTTATTCTAAAAAAATTTAATACATCTTATCCGGGCGACAAATTTTTCGTGCACAAACCCGGTTAAAGGCTAAACGTTCAAATAAGTTTATCGGCGAAAATTGTTGGTGGAGTTATCGTATAAACAAAGCACAATGGAGGTTTTTATGAGTACAGGATCAGCGCCCGAACATGCCATCAAGGAACCCAAGGGACTATCTAAACGCATCCAGTGGCTCCGCGATTATTATTTTCAGGGAACGGAGCGTGCCTGGAATAATGAATATACCTCCTGGACCACAGGCACGCCCTGGGACATCATCTACAATGAAATGACCTTTTATATCGTGCCGGAGACCTACACCCTGCTCACGACGCTGGGCGCGTCCTACCTTCAGGCGGCACGGCCGGTTGCCTTGCCCGAAGATTTCTGGCAGTGGCCCAGAGTTCAGCGTCGCGCCTGGTTTGTCAGAGAAGTCATCGTCAATTATGTGCCGCAGGAAATGCTGCCGGGCGATTTGCTGGCCGGCGCCCGATTTAATATTCAAACCTCCCTGTGTTTCACCAAAGAAGAAAGCAGCGAGTGGCTGCGGATGATCCGGGGCAAAGATGGCGCCCGTTCCAAAATGAAGTGGTTTCATGATCACGGTTACGGGAATGCCGGCGCCACCAGCGGTCATCTTATTCCCGGTCATGAACGATTACTCAAGATAGGCTGGAAGGGCGTATATGCCGAGCTCCTTTCCTTTTACAACGCACTGTCCGCGCAAGATCGCAAAGGAGCGAAAGGGGCGCAGCTCAAAGCCATGATGACCGCCTCCACCATGGCGCGCGATCTGGCGTTGAAATACAAAGACCTGTGTTTGGAACTTGCCGCTAAGGAAAACGATCCGACGCGTAAGAACGAGTTGACCGGAATGGCACAGAATTTAAGCAAAGTGCCCTGGGAACCCGCGACGACATTTTGGGAAGCTGTGCAGGCATTGTGGCTGAACCACATGCTGGTGATGACCGATGAAAACTATCCCGGTCCCGGCGTTTCCTTCGGCCGGATTGATCAGTACCTCTGGCCGTATTATCAGCGTTCCACGATCGAAGGCATGACCAGGGATTTTGCCAAGGAAATCCTGAAATGTTTCTGGGTGCACGCCAACACCGCCTACGATGCCATGATTCGCAACGGCAATCAGGGCATCACCGCCGGATTCGGCCAGCTCATCACGCTGTCCGGTCTGGGGCCGGACGGTAAGGATATGACCAACGATCTGACCTACGTCATCCTGGATGTCATTGATGAAATGTCACCCATCCTGGAGCCCAAGCCCAATGTACGCCTGCACCGCAACAGTCCGGAAGACCTGCTGGATAAAATCGTGGATATGATTGAAACCAGTCAGGGAGCGCCGTTTCTGCTGAATTTTGATGAACGCTCCATGGCCGGCATGATCCTCGAAGCGAAAAAAGCCAATCTCACCCATCTGATCAACAAGGACAATGTTCACGACTACGCGCCCGTCGGCTGTCTGGAAAACACCATGGTCGGCAACGACCGCTCCGGCACGGTCGATAACAATCTCAATCTGCTCAAAGCCGTGGAGCTGGCACTCACCGGCGGCAAGGATCTGCTTCCTTATACCGATCCCATGACCGGCAAAACCCGCTATCCCCAACAGGACGGCCCCCCCACCGGCGATGCCACGTCGTTCAAAACATGGGAAGAATTCTGGGAATCCTACGTCACGCAGACAAAATATATTATTCAGAAGTGCGTTGGTTTATACGAGGCATCCGAATCTATCCGCGCCCGTTTCTTCCCCACGCCTTACCTTTCCTGCATGATCAAGGGCTGCGCCGAAAAGGGCATGGACATCACCCAGGGAGGGGCCGAAATCAATTTCACCACGCTCGAGGCCGTCACCTTCGCCACCACCGTGGATTCGCTGCTGGCCATCAAATATCTCGTCTTCGATAAAAAAATCTGCACGATGCGGGAACTGATGGACGCGCTGAAGGCCAACTGGAAAGGTTACGACGTCCTGCAGGCCAAGGCGAAAAACCGCGCGCCCAAATACGGACGCGACGACGATGAAGCCGACGCGCTTGGCCGTGAGGTCATGCAGCTGTGGTGCGACGAAACCTGGTGCCACAGCACAAAATCCACCGGGCGCAGATTCCGTCCCGGCATGCTCAGCTGGAATTACTGGGCCGGAGACGGATACATCATGGCGGCCAGCGCGGACGGGAGAGCCAAGGGACAGTTTCTGTCCAACGCGATTTGTCCCAGCAACGGTGCCGATATCAAAGGCCCGACGTCCAACACCAATTCCGTAGGCTTTGTGCTCGGCGGCAAAGCCCCGGATGCGCAGGGCGACTGGGAGGATTACCTCAATGCACTTCCCAACGGCGCCAGCCACACCATCACGTTTAATCCATCGATGATGAAAAGTCCCGAGCACAAGGATAAATTCAAGGCGTTTCTGAAAGGCTACGCCCGAAACGGCGGCACCGCTTTGCAGATCAACATGCTGGATTCCGACATGCTCCGGGACGCGCAGAATCATCCGCAGAACTACCGGCATCTGCTGGTGCGCATCACCGGCTACAATGCCTACTTTACGACGGTGGGAAGAGAACTTCAGAACGAAGTCATCGAACGATTAAGTCACAGAAAATTTTAGGGACGCTGCCGATGACCCGACAGAAAACCGCTGAAGATCCGCAGGGCACCATCCTGGAGATATCCCGCATGTCCACCGAGGACGGTCCGGGTTTACGGACAACCGTATTTTTCAAAGGCTGTTCGCTCAATTGCTCGTGGTGCCACAATCCGGAAAGCATCAGCCCCAAACCTCAGATTCAATGGCTGGGGGTACGCTGCATCGGCTGCGGTCTTTGCGTGGCCACCTGTCCCGAAAAGGCGCTTCGAAAGTCCGAAAAAGGAATCATCATCAACCGGACGTTGTGCAACGGCTGCGGGTTATGCACCGAGGAATGCCCCTCAACCGCGATGGAACTTCTGGGTAAAAAATGGAGTGTGCATGATTTGGCGCGAGAGCTCATTAAAGACCGCGCCTATTTCGAACCGTCCGGCGGCGGCATCACCCTGTCCGGCGGAGAAGCGGCGCTGCAAAGCGATTTCTGTCTGGCGCTGTTAAGACAACTCAAAACGCAGAGGATTCAGACGGCGCTGGATACCTGCGGGCAGATTTCTCAATCGACACTGGAAGAGCTTTTGCCTTATGTCGATATTCTGCTTTACGACATCAAAGAAATAGACACGGCCAAACACAAAAAATTTACCGGCACGGGTAATGAAAAAATACTGGCCAACGCCATTTTCGCGTCGGACTATAAAAAAACGCATCAATTTCCCAAAACATTCTGGATCCGCACGCCGGTGATTCCGGGCGCGACGGACACGGCGGAAAATATCCGGGGCATCGGCGATTTTATCAGGACCAATCTGGAGGGGACCGTCACCCGGTGGGAGCTGTGCTCCTTTAATAATCTGTGCCGTGATAAATATAAAAGACTGGCGATAGACTGGCTGTATGCGGATAAGGACCTTACGCCGAAAGATACGATGGAGGAACTGGTACGGATCGCCCGCGGCAGAGTCACGCCGTCGATAGTCTGCTGGAGCGGTTCAACCAAGGCGGAACCGAAGGACAAAAGTAATGTTGAAGCACAGCGTCAGCCGGTTTCTTTATAAAGATTGCCGAAAGGAAAAAGTCGATGACCATGAAAAACTGATGAAGTAGAAGACCTTGAAGATTCAAACCTTTCGGAAACTGACGAAGAAGAATATTACGCTAAATCGGAAGAAATAATAAACAAATACGTTAAGCTTTGGGCCTGTTTTGTTGATGATAAACGTAAATTTGCCGATGTTGAATTCTATTTCGAAGAATTCACAGAAACCTACTTTTGGCTAATTTAACTTCCATGTTACTTTTTCTTTTCTTTCAGTGACCACATA
>ERZ795058.5369-NODE-5369-length-11698-cov-3.614361_pt1 | contig 11698 bp, 4 predicted proteins | sample MGYA00375142_ERZ795058 | MGnify/ENA primary metagenome ERZ795058 (study PRJEB30187, sample SAMN05720210) | activated sludge metagenome | isolation source: anaerobic digester from wastewater treatment plant | place: Japan | collected 2015-04-20 ...
CTCGACGAAGCGGCGGCCTGGCTGGGTGGCGACCCGGCAACGGCGCGCGCGGCGGCGATCTCTCTGGCCGGGTTCGCGGCATCGCGCCGGTATGAGTCGACCGAGGGAGATCCGGCACACCTGTACCTGATGACTCTATCGGATTCGATCGACGATCTGAGGCCGACCCTGCAACAGTACGCTCGCCTCCTGCACCAGGCGGGGCTTATCCGTCATTTGCGGGAGGCGCGTATCGCCACGCCCGCAGCCATCGACCGCATCTTGCGCCGGTGTCCGGCGACCGTCTGGCTGTCCGACGAGTACGCGACCGGCGTGGCCTACTCGAAGCGCCAGCCAGCGGGAACGCTGGAACAGGCTTTCGGGATGATGACCAGCCTGTACGGTAAGCGCTTCTTTCAGCTCGAAGCCACATCAGACGCGGCGCGCGCTGACGCCGAAACCGAGGTGGTGCATTGCCCGGCGCTCTCAATCTTCGCTGCGGCGGCCCATGCCGATGTGGCGCAGCTGGTGCGCGCGTCTGAAATTTCCCGCGGGGCCTTCGGGCAGATGCTGATGATCCAGGCGGCGCAAGGCATTTCCGACCCCGTGCGCGACCCGGCACCGCTCTGGTTGGTGACGCATCTGCGCGCCATGCGGGGCCTACCGGCGGACCTGTGCGAGTTCGCCCCGCCTTCCACAGTCTTTGCCGAGACGCCAGGCGTTGAGCCGGCGTTGATTCAGGTGGTGTTCCAGGATTCGCCTGATGCGTACTGGCCGGCGTTCAGGTCGCTGACCCCGGTCAGAGCGTTGCAGGCGCTGCTGCGCTCAGCGTGGCGGAACATGCGCCGGATCAGCGTGGCGCTGGCGGCATGGGCCAACCCTGCGGCGCCGGTGGTGACGCCGCCCCTCCTGGAGTGGTGCGCGGGGTATGTGCTGCACCACTTGCGCTCGCAGGTTGAGTCGGTCCAGGTGCTGGGCAACGAGGATGGCAAGACGACGGTCGAGCAAAAGGTTCTGGACTTCATTCGGAAGGCCGGGAGCGAGGGGGCGACGAAGAACGAGATTCAGGGAAGTTGCTACGCGTTTCGGTCGTTGAAGTCGGCGACCGAAAGAAACAGCGTGCTGGCCAACCTGATCGAGGACGAGGCCATCGAGCAGGTGCAAATCCGCCTGCCGGGAGCGCGGAAGCCGCGGAACGTCTATCGCATCGTAAACGCTGCTGAAAACGCTGATAACGCTGATAAACGCTGCGGTCATACCTCAGCCCCTATAACCCTTGCTGCGCAAGGCCCTGAACCTATTCGCTGAGAACGCTGATGCTTTTTGCTTGGCCCTTATTCTATAGAGGTAAACCGTCTACCTTGCACATCAGCGTCTCAGCGTATTGCTGCAGGCCTTGCTGCGCAAGGGTTTGAAGGCGCTGATGTGGCATCAGCGTTTTCTCAGCGACATCAGCGTTTTCAAAAAATCACGACAACGGGCAAGAAATGACTCTGACACCACACCAGCAATTCGCCTTCGACACCCTGATGGATTTCGCCAGCCCGGATTCGAATGCCGGACTGGCCGTGCTCGCCGGCTATGCCGGGACGGGGAAAACCTTTCTGGTCGGCAAGCTGGTCGGAGCGCTCGCCGGAAAGTTCCGGCTGGCTATCGCCGCCCCGACGCACAAGGCACTGTCAGTGCTTGCCGCGAAGATCGACGCCACTGTGGACTTCCTGACCGTGCACTCCCTGCTAGGTTACAAGATGACGGCGAACGATGATGTGAAGGTGGCGGAACGTGATCGCCCGCCTTCAATCGACAAGTTCGACTTCATCTTCATCGATGAGGCGTCCATGATCGGCTCGAAGTTCTTTAGTGACATCGTGATGTACCGCGGATGGACCAAGGTGCTTTTCGTCGGTGACCCGGCGCAACTACCGCCGATCGGCGAGCCTGGCGTATCTCCTGTGTTTTCGCGCGTGAAGTTTCAGCTTCTGCTGTCCGAGGTGGTTCGCCAGGCCGCGGAAAACCCCATCATTGCCCTATCCATGGCCGTCAGGGCCGCGCACGAGGCCGGGGTGACCATGGATGCCCGGTCTATCCTTGCGGCGGTCCCAGAGGGCGCCTACAACGTCGGACACTGCCAGCGCGAGGTGTTGGCTGCGTGGGCGATCGATGAGCATCGGGACGGGCGCGATTGCCGAATCATCGCCTACACCAATGCGCGCGTGCTGGCCCTCAATGCGGATATCCATGAGGCGTTGCACGGCGATACGCCTACACCGTTCGTGCCGGGTGAGCGCGTCATCGTGCATGAGTCTCGGGACTCGGTGCGCAGCGCTGACCATCCTGGCGTAAGGATGGCGATCCGCACCAGCGAGGAGTTGATCGTGCGCTCTGCCGAGTGGCGGACGGGGCCGATCGGGAGTGACCTTCACCTGGTTGTCGAGCGCGATGGCGGCGCGCTGGCGAAGGGGATCTGGCTTGACGAAGAAAAGCAGCGGGAAACACAGCGCCGGTTTGCTTCCGCCAGGGCCATGACTGACAGAAATGAAAAACGGTACGAGTTTCAACGCGCTTTCGCTTTTCGGGAGAGCTTTCTGGATCTGCGCCATGCCTACGCGATGACAGTGCACAAGAGCCAGGGCAGCACCTTCGATACGGCCCTCATCGACATGCCCGACCTCATTCGTATGCCACCCGCTGAATTCAATCAGGCGCTCTACGTGGCGATTACGCGGCCGAGAGAGTATCTCGGTATCGGCGTATGACATGGACAGTGATGGGGCAACACCGTGTTTATGACCCACTCAGCCTCGCGGCGCAGCTGTCGGCGCTCGGTGCCACGAGGACCGTGGCCAGGGAGCCCTCTCCGGGTAACTGGAAAGGCGTCCCCGCACAGGCCAACGCCACGCGCCTTGTCCTGGACTACCTGCGGTCGGAGTCGGGTTTCCGGCGGCAATGCGATATCCGATGGGCGCTCAAGCTCAGTCATCCGTCGGTGGCCTGGGCGCTGCAGTGCCTGCGCAGGGCGGAGTTGGTCGACGTGGTGCAGGACACGGCGCGGAATCCGCGCTACATGAGGTATCGGGCGAGGACATGAGCCGATTCAACGAACACGGGTTGACGCCGCAGCAGGAAGCGTTTGCGGTGGCTGTGGCTGCCGGGTCGAACCTGTCCGACGCCTACCGGGGCGCGTACAAGGCCGGGCGAATGACGGCCAAGCAGATCAACGAGGAAGCCTGCAAGCTGGCGGATAACCCAAAGGTTACCCAAAGGATTCGCGCCCTGCAGGGTGCGGCGGCGGACGTGGCCATCCTCAAGGCCGGCGACATCCTGACAGAGGTGCGACGCCTGTGCCTGTCGGATATTTCAGGGATCATGCACCCCGATGGCCGGGTCAAGCTCCCGCACGAACTCGATGCCGATACCCGCGCCGCTGTGGCGTCGTTCGAGATTGATGCCAAGGGTGTCATCAAGTACCGGTTCTGGGACAAAAACGCAGCGCTTGAGAAGGCGGCCAAGATTCTTGGGCTGTTTGAGAAAGACAACAAGCAGAAGACCGACCCGCTGCAGTCACTGCTCGACTCTCTCAGCGGCAACGTGATCGGGCCAAAGCCAGACAACAGAGAGCGCCTCATTGAGTCGGCGGCGCCAGGATCTGGTAAGGCCGTAGAGGCAATACCGGTATCCGGCGGCAAGGTGTATGGGCCGGATGGCGACCACGATGTCTCCTGACGAACTGAAGCGCCTCCTGGAGGACCCGGCGCTGCGTCTCGAAACCCTGTACTGGATCATCACCAAGGGCGAGGGCGATGACGACCTTGTCGTGCGCTTCGTGCCGAACGCAGTGCAGCACCAGCTCATGGAGCGGTTGTGGCACCGCAACCTCGTCCTCAAGGCGAGGCAGCGCGGGATCACGACACTCATCGCCATCCTGTGGCTCGACACCGCGCTGTTTTACCCTGGGCCGGTGTACTGCGGGATCATCGCTCACGAGCGGGAAGCGGCCGAGGAGATATTCCGGACCAAGGTGGTGTTCGCCTACGATCACCTGCCGCACGAACTTCGAGAGAAGTTCCCGCTGGCGAAAAAAACCGCCACCGAACTGGTCTTCGCCCACAACGGCGCGACGATCCGCGTCGCCACGTCGATGCGCTCGGGCACCATCCACCGGTTGCACGTCAGCGAACTGGGCAAGATCGCGGCCAAGTATCCGTTCAAGGCCAAGGAGGTCTTGACCGGGTCCATTCCGGCTGTGCCGACATCCGGCGTCCTGGTTGTCGAGAGCACCGCGGAGGGACAGGACGGCGCCTTCTACGATCTGGCGCAGATCGCCAAGGCGACGGCCGATTCCTGCCGAACGTTGAGCGAGAAGGACTACCGCTTCCACTTCTTCAGTTGGTGGGATGCCGACGAGTACGAGCTCGACCCCGAGCTGGTGGTCTTCACGGAGAAGGACCACGAGTACTTCCGTCGCGTCGAGGCGATCATCGGGCGGCCGATCTCAATGCGCCAACGCGCGTGGTACGTGGCCACGCGGCGCGCCGACTTCGCCGACGAGGCGCCGCTGATGTGGCAGGAATACCCGTCCTATCCGGACGAGGCCTTTGCCGTGTCGATGGAGGGTTGCTACTACGCGACGCAGATCACCACCGCGCGCCTGCAGGGGCGCATCCTGCCAGGCCTTCCGGTCGTCTCTGCTCCGGTGAATACCTTCTGGGACATCGGCAAGGGCGACATGACGTGCATCTGGTTCCATCAGCGCGTCGGGCCGGAGAACCGGTTCATTCGGTACTACGAGGCGAGCGGCGAGGATCTCGATCACTACGCCGCCTACCTGCAGGGCACAGGGTTCGTGTTCGGGACGCACTACCTGCCACACGAGGCCGCCCACAAGCGCATCGGCAAGGACGCAGACCACAACCAGAGCATCCGCGAGATGCTGGAAGAACTACTACCCGGTCATCGCTTCGAGGTGGTTCCGCGCGTGACGCAACTGATCTCCGGTATCCAGGCTACCCGTCGTCAGTTCGCCACGTGCGTGTTCAACGAGTCAGGCTGTCAGCAGGGCATCAAGCGGCTGACCGCGTACCGGAAGCACTGGGACAAGGTTCGCGGTTGCTGGTCGGACAATCATGAGCACAATGATGACTCGCACGGAGCCGACGCCTACCGGCAGTTCGGACAGGTTGCGGACTCCGGGGATGATTTCACTGTCGCCAGCGATCAGAGCGCGGCGACACGCAGGCGCAGGGCGCCAAACTGGCGCGCATAGGACATGAGATGCTGGACTGTAAATCCGCAGGGCTCCGCATCGAGCCACAGACCGAAACCGAGCTCAGTCTGAGCGAGTTCACGACGTTCCTTGAGGAAATCCGCGAGCAGCCGGCGTGGCGCGCGAAAGCCGACAAGGAAATGGACTACTGCGACGGCAACCAGCTCGACAGCGAGATCCTGGAGCGCATGCAGGATATCGGTATCCCGCCCGCGGTCGAGCCGCTGATGGGGCCGACGATCGACGGGGTGCTCGGCCTGGAGGTCAAGAACCGGGGCGACTGGAAGGTGATTCCCGACACCCAGAACGATGGCGATGATGTCGCCGACGCCCTCAACTTCAAGCTGCATCAGGCGGAGTCGCGCTCCGCCGCGGATATCGCGTGCTCGGATGCGTTTTCGTCGCAGATCAAGGTGGGTCTGGGATGGGTCTATGTAGGCGAGGAGCAAGACCCGTTCCGGTACCCCTACAAGGTCGAGTCCGTCCACCGCAACGAGATCTTCTGGGACTGGTTCGCCAAGCCCGATCTGTCGAACGCGCGCTACCTGATTCGCCGCAAGTGGTTCGACCGGCGCATTCCCAAACTGATGTTCCCGGACAAGGCCGAGCTGATCGAGCACGCCGGTACCGGATGGATGGGGCTGGACCACACGACACTGACCGTCGACGGCGGCACGTCGACCGGGTTGTACGTGGCCGCCGATCAGGAGCGCGGGTGGTCGATCGAGGAGCAGGAGTGGCGCGACCTCAACCGGAATCGCGTCTGCCTGTTCGAGGCCTGGTACCGCCGGTGGGAGCGCGTGCTGGTCCTCAAGGCGCCGGACGGCCGGGTGGTGGAGTACGACGCGAAGAATCCGGCCCACCGCTATGCCGTGGCCACCGGCGCGATCGAGCCGGTATGGGCGATCGTCTCCCGGGTCCGGCTGTCCTGGTGGATGGGTCCGCACCAGCTCTCGGACACGCCCAGCCCTTATCGCCACAACCGCTTTCCCTATGTGCCGTTCTGGGGCAAGCGCGAGGATCGCACCAGCGTGCCGTTCGGCCTGGCGCGCGGGATGATGTATTTACAGGACCAGATCAATGCGCTGCACAGCAAGTCGCAGTGGATGATGGCCGCCCGCCGTGTCGTGCGCACCGATGGTGCGGTCAAGGGAGACGACGAGCTGTTCCGGCAGGAGGTCGCCAGGCCGGATGCCGACATCGTACTGAACGCGAAGGCGATGCGCGACGGCGGCGTGTTCAAGGTCGAGACCGATCTGGAATTGACGCAGCAGCAGTTCCAGCGCCTGCAGGATTCGCGCGACGGTCTGCGGCGCGTCGGCGGCATCTACTCCGAGTTCCAGGGGCAGAACAGCAACACGACCAGTGGTGTGCAGTTCAATTCGCAGGTCGAGCAGAGCAACCAGTCGCTTGCCGACATCCTGGACAACTTCAAGACCGCGCGCATGGCCGTGGGCGATCTGCTTCTGTCGATGATCATCACGGACTCGATCGGAAAACAGGAGTCCGTGTTCATCAACGGCAAGGGCCTGCGGCCCGACAAGACGGTGCTCCTCAATGCGCCCGCGACAGGCACCCCTTCCGACGAATCTCAGGTGGCGGACACCCGGCCACCGCAACCGAATACGCCCGCCGCGCCGGAGCCCGTCTCCGCTCCGGTATCCACTGCCGCTACCTCTCTCCCAACCAACCAGGCAGAGCCGGCGGGTGTTCCCCCCACGACCACAGAAGGAGTCTCAGCCCATGCCTCTCAGACCCAAGAAGCCGTCACGCCAGCGCCGGGACGAAAGGAAGAACCCGCCAAGGTATCCGGTACCGGCGTAACCGCTGGTACGAACACTGCCGGTATTGAGTCCGTAAATAGCTCGCCGCATCAGGAGTCTCAAGGAACGGTTGCGAAGGCGGTGCAATCCGCTACGTTGCCGGCAGTGCCCAATGGCCGGTCGGAACCCGTAACGCCCGCCGGCGCCAGTCAGGACGTCAGCCTGCAGAACCGCGACCGCTCCCGGGCGGCGTCGGTCATGCAGATGACGGAGATCGCCCGCAACCCCGACTACCTGCGCCTCGGTCCGAGCCGTACCCCGGACTCGGGCGCCCCGATGGTCTTCGCCGTCGGCGATGATCATTCCCGGATCCCGGCGAAGAACTTCGGCAACCAGGACATCGCCGTGATGTCCGACGGGCAGCGTGTGCCGTTCCGCTACGCGGTGGTGGATGCGAGCCAGGTCGAGCCGTCGAACTTTGCCGACGGACGCGTCAATCCGGCGTTTTCCGCCGTCGCGAACGGCACCATCAAGGCGCTGAACAACGGCCGCACCGCAGGCCTGCGCGCGTCGTATGAACTCGGCACGGCTACCGCCTACCATTCGGAGCTGACCAACGATGTCGCCAACGTCGGCATCTCTCCCGAGGTCGTGCGGCGCGTCCGGAACCCGATACTCGTCCGGGTCTATTCGGAGTCCGAGAACACCAACGGGATGGCCGCCAAGAGCCAGGCGCAGGGCCTGGGCATGTCCCCGGGCGAGCTGGCGAAGCAGGACGCGCCGCTGTTCGATTCCTCGATTCTGTCGCTCTTCCGACCTGGCGAAGTAGCCAGCGCCGATAACCGCGACTTCGTGCGCGCCTTCGTCGGCAAGCTGCAGCAGTCCGGCCAGGACGTCGCGGGCATGATGACCGATACCGGCATGTTGTCGCCGACAGGCCGTAGCCGCATCCAGGCTTCCCTGATGCAGGCCGCGTACGGTGACGCCGACCTGGTGGCGGAGATGTTCGACTCGATCGATACCGACATCAAGGCGATCGGCGAGGCGCTCAAGGCGGTGGCCGGCGAGTGGGCCAACATGCGTGACTCGGCCCGGATTGGCGCGATCGACCCCGACGTCGACATCACACCCAACGTCATCCAGGCGCTGAACCTCATTCGCAAGGCCAGGCGTGACAAGTCGTCCCTTGCCGATCTGGTTCGCCAGCCTGATCTGATGACCGGCGAGACCCCGGAAGAGCTGACGATTGGCGCGCTCAAACTCTTCTATTCCGGGCAGCACTTCAGTCGCGCGGTGGGTCGTGACAAGCTGATTACCGAGCTGCGCGCCTACATCCAGGGAGCCATGGCAACCCACTCCGGAGCCGATATGTTCGGTGATAAAGTGACGGCTGCGGACATCATCAGAAGCGTCATCGAGAAAGGGGAAGGCAGTGCAGAATCTCAAACCGAAGAAGGCGGCAGAGGCCCCGTTGGCGGCAGCCCTGCTCGGGATGGTTCTGGTCAAGTCCGGGCAGGAAGATCACGACAGCGACCAGACGGAGCACGGCAGGAGCCTGCTGCAAGTGGCGATGAGAAGCGAAAAGGCCAGGACACCGGAGTTCAAAGCGGCGGTGAAGAAGGCGTCCGAGGCGATCGGCAAGGTGATTCCGGAGCCCTCGAACTAACCGGCCAGACTCCGGAAGAGATCGCGACCGCCGAAGCCGAGCGAATAGCCACAGAGAAGGCGCGCAAGGACGAAGAGGCTAGGGCCAGGGCCAAGGAAAAAGCGCAGGCGATCAAAGCCGAAAAGGAGCGCCGGGCAGCCGAGATCCTCAAGGAACGCGAAGCGGCCAAGAAAGCCGAGGTCGACAAGGCTGCGGAAGACTTCGCGCTTGGCCAGAATGCGCCGGCGCCCGTAGAAAGAAAGGTCACTACCGAGGAGGCAATCGGGCAGCGCGATGTGTTTGACGCGCCACCGGCAAGGGGACCTACAAGCAATACTCGTGAGTTGCCAGAAGCGCCGGCCGCGCCCAGCGACGACCTCGACGCATTGTTCGACGCAGAGCTTGATGCGGCATTCTCCAAACACAAGGAAGTTGGAAATGAACAGGGTCCCGTCAGAAATTCTCAACGAGATCGCCAAGCTCCCGCTTCGCAACGCGGCGATGAAGGCCCTGTTCCAGATGAGCGAGGAGGAGAAAGCGCGACATCTGGAGCAGGAATACCGGTTCCTGACGGAAACGGCGGGAGTGGACGGGCTGGCGGCCCTGGCGTATCAGGAGTTGGCGCCGCTGCTGGCGGAGAACAAGGCGATCAGCCGGTACGTGGTGCGCAGCGGCCGACCGGATCTGAGAGGTTGCCTGCCGGAAATCGTCAGCGTCAAGGAAGCTCTGGTGTACGCAAGGGCGGAGTGGCCGCTTCTGGAGGGGAAAGCGCTGCGGCAGTTGGCGGACCTGCTGGCGGGGGGGTAGGTCCCCGGTCGGCCTCAGAGGCCGGGAAGAGTGCCGCCAAAAATGCCGGCTTGGCGCTATCAGATGTCGCCAAGGGCCTGAATGCACTGTTCAAGCCCAAGCCAGGCCGCCTCGGCATAGGCGTGCCTTTCGACGAGGACACCTACGCCGCGGCCAAGCCGTATTTCCAGGCTGGTCTAGCCCACTTCCGACAGGCCGGCACCGACATCGCGGACATGATGCGCGCCTTGATTGCCGCCCTGCGCGATCAGTTCGGGATGGACAGGGAGACGATCGCCGCCATGAAGCCCTACGTCGTGCGCTACATGACCGACGTTAAAGAAGGGCGGGAAGGGATCGAGGAAACCAATCCGCAGGAACCGCCGAAGGACAAACTCCAGCAACAGCAAGCCGCCGAATCGATCAAGGTTGTCGTCGGCGACAAGGCGAACATCGACGCAACGCTGCCGTTCCTGACCGCGGGGCAGCGCGAGGATGTCCAGTTTGCCGAGAAGCGCTGGTCATCGCCGGACGGCTACGGCGTGCTGTTCACCAACGGTACCGGCACCGGCAAGACGTTCCTCTCTCTGGGGGCCATCAAGCGCCTCACCAAGCAGGGCAAGGGCAACGGCATCGTCGTCGTACCGAACGAGGCGGTGATGAACGAATGGGTGAAGAGCGCCCCCGCCCTCGGTCTGCAGATTACGCCGCTGGCCGATACCAAGGACGCCGGATCCGGGATTGCCATCACGACCTACGCCAACTTCGGGCAGAACGACGATATCGCGAAGCGCGACTACGACTTCGTGACGATCGACGAGGCGCACCTGCTGATGCTGGGCAAGGAGGCGGCCTCTACTGAGGCGTTGGGGGCGCTGCGCGCGGTCAGCCTGCACCCGGACGGCGTGCTGCGCCGCGCGGAGATGCAGAACCGCGAACTGGTCGATCGCATTGCGAGCAACCAGCAGCGCATCCGGGAGCTGCTGAAGAGTATCGCCAACCCTGACACGATGGACCAGATCGTGTTCGCCACGCGCAAGGAGATTGAAGCGCTGGACAAGACCCTGGATGCCGACCTGCAGACGTGGCGGGACGTTCAGGACCGCGTCAAAGCGGATGTCCTGTCCCGCCAGGGCGAGAAGCGGCCGCGCGTCATGTTCCTGTCGGCGACGCCGTTCGCCTACGAGCAGAACATCCAGTGGGGCCAGGGCTTCCTCTACGAGTTCCCGGAGGTCGAGGGCCGCGGGTACAACGCACCGGACCCGTACGGCGCATTCATGATCCAGCACTTCGGCTGGCGCATGCGCACCGGCCGGCTGACCCAGCCGGACGACGCCGTCGATCGGGATCTGATGCAGCGCCAGTTCAATAGCTGGCTGCGCAAGCAGGGCGTTCTGTCGGCCCGGATGCTCGATGTCGACCAGGACTACGAGCGCAAATTCATCCTGCTCGAAGGCGGTATCGGCCAGAAGATCGACGAGGGCCTGAAGTGGCTGCGCGATACCGAGAACGGGCGCTACATGCACCTGTACGGCGCCATCAACGACCGTTTCGACTACCTGACCCGCTCGCGCCTGCTGGAAGCCATCAAGGCCAAAGCGGCGATTCCCTACATCCGTAAGCACCACGCCATGGGCCGCAAGGTGGTGGTGTTCTACGACTTCAACACCGGCGGCGGGATCAATGTATTCAACGTCGACCGCGATCTGGCGAGCGCCGAGGCGGGCGAGCGGCGGCCAGAATTCAACCTGGAGAAAGACGGGTTGCAGGTTCCCGTTCGTGGCCAGCCACAGGCGCACTTCGGGTCGTCATCCGCGGTGAAACTTGAGCGTGTCACGTTCGCGCAACTGCTGCGCGAGTTCGTTGCCGCCAGGCCCGATCTGCAGAACATCGATTTCAGACAATACGGCTCGCCGCTGTCCACGCTGACACAGGCCTTCCCGGGCGCCGGCGTCTACAACGGCATGCCGCAGTACAAGAAATCCCGCCTCCAGGCCATTCGGGATTTCAACGACGACGCCAAGCCCCAGGCGAACCTGCTGCTGGTGCAGAAGGCCGCGAACGCCGGTTGGTCCGGTCACGACACGACGGGCACCCACATGCGCGTGCTCATCAATCTGGGCTTGCCGACGGCGCCGATCGAAGCCATCCAGCAGGAAGGGCGCATCTATCGTGTCGGGCAGAGGTCGGACGCGAACTTTCACTACTTCAACACCGGGACGAACTGGGAGCGCTACGCCTTTGGCTCGAGGATCGCGCGCC
>ERZ795058.5379-NODE-5379-length-11676-cov-17.922038_pt1 | contig 11676 bp, 6 predicted proteins | sample MGYA00375142_ERZ795058 | MGnify/ENA primary metagenome ERZ795058 (study PRJEB30187, sample SAMN05720210) | activated sludge metagenome | isolation source: anaerobic digester from wastewater treatment plant | place: Japan | collected 2015-04-20 ...
CCGTCCCGTCGCTCAAGAGCGTGGCGCTCACATGGTCGCCCTACGCAGGCGACGGTTTCCAGTGTTACAAGGTCTTCCGCCATACCGCGCAGAATGTCGACGAAACGCACACGCTTGTCGCGACTATCACCGACCCTGCCGTGACCAACTTTACCGATACGGGTCTCTCGGCGCGTACCCGCTACTTCTACAAGGTCTATGTGTACAACACATCCGACACCGGTACGCCTTCTAACGAGGCCTCCGCGCAGACACTGGGCGTTCCGCTCGGATGGACGGACGACTTCGGTTCCGGCGTGGATCCTGCGTGGACCTTCTCCGGCACTTGGGGCATTCAGGACGGCGCAGGCGTGGACGGCTCCCCCGCGCTGACCGACTCGCCCGGCGACTACACTAACTACAGTGACACATGGGCGCAGACCGCCGTGGACTTGAGCGCGGCGACATGGCCCGTCCTCGTCTTCACCGACCGCCATACCCTGCCGCCCACGGGCGACAACGCCTATGTTCAGATCGGCGCGGCTGACAACAACGACATCGCCTCGATCACGTGGGCTACCGTCTACAGCATCCGCGGTACCCGTGCCGACTGGCGCGAGCAGCAGGTCGATCTCTCGCGCTGGAAGGGGCGTCACACCGTCTATATCCGCTTCCGCTTGGGCACGGACTGGAGCGTGACCGATGACGGCTGGGCCATCGACAACGTCGCCATACGCGAACACACGCCGCTTCCGGGTGCATCCTCCCTGCACGAACGCTTTGAAAATGGCCTGGATGCTTGGCTCAACGGCGGTTGGGCCGTCTCCACCGTCACGCCCTACGAAGGCAGCGCCTGTGCCCTCGATCACGTCCATAGCACAGTCCAGAGTTACACCGACTCGTGGCTGGTCTATGGCGGTGAACTCGATCTCAGCGGCATCGACGATGCCACGGTCACGCTCTACGCCCGCGGCTGGCGCGGCTACAACAACTACGGCCATCTCACCGTCAGGCTTTCGAAAGACGGCGGCGTGAACTGGCACGACCTCTCCGGTGCTCTCAATGTCGCCGATGTTTGGGGCCGCTTCCAGTATGCCGTGCCGGCTGACTACCGTACCGCAGGTGTCAGGATCGCTGTATCGAGCTATGCGTACCGTTATGATCTCGATAGCCAGTTCTACATCGATGCGCTCGGTATCGGCGGTGCGGCGCCCAGTGCGCCCGTCCCGTTCACGCCTGCTGACGGGGCGACCGTCGCGACGCGCCGTCCGGTGCTTATCGTCGACAATGCGGTGGACAGCCAGAGCGACTCGTTGACCTACCGCTTCGAGGTCTACACCAACGCCGCGATGAGTACCGAAGCGCTCGTGGCGCAGACGCCAGCCATCGCCGGCGGCACCGGGACGACCTCTTGGCAGATTGATGCTGACCTCCCCAATGGCGCTCAGGTCTGGTGGCGTTGTCGTGCCGCCGACAATGGCGGAAACATCGGACCGTGGGGCGAGACGGCTACCTTCTTCGTGAACCTCGTCAACCATGCGCCGACAGCGCCGGAGATTATCTCGCCCTACGCTGGTGCTACGATGCCCGATGCCAACGGCTACTTCATCTGGTTCGCCAGTGAGGACAGCGATATCGGCGACGCCATTACCGGCTATCAACTCCAGATTGCATCGGACGAGACCTTTACCAACATTCTGGTGGCGGCGGTAATCGCGCCGCAACCCAGTGCGCTTCTGGCGCGGATGAACACGCTGTCCGGATATGATGCGCTGACGTTGAATGCGCGTTACTACTGGCGTGTGCGAGCCTTGGATATCTGGGAAGAGCCGTCGCAGTGGTCGACTGCCGCGTTCGTGTACGGCACGTCGCAGGTACCGGAGCCGCCGGAGCCGCCCGCGCCGGTCACGATTACCAGCATACAGATGGGGGCGGGCAATCAGGTCACGCTCTCGTGGACGGCCAGCGAACGCCCGGTACGTATCGAGTTCACGCGCAGCCTGACCCATCCGCAGTGGACCGCGATTGACGGCGCGACCGGACTCACCGTGACCACGGCCGTCGTGCCGTACCCGGCGGACGCACCCCGCGGCTTCTTCCGCGTAGTCGTCGAGAACGCCGAATGAGCAGGGGGGGGAGTGCGTTAGTTCATTAGTGCGTTAGTGCGGGAGTGCCGCGAGTCGCGAGTCGACCTTTCTTGTTGCGACCACGCAGTCGCTCGCACGGCGGTTGTCACGGTGTCTGCTTTGGTGTAAAATGACCGGCATTCATGTGCTTTGTCCCGAGAATAGATTCCTCTTTTGTGGCTGTTGTCACTCCGTTTACGCATGCGTTCCGGCATGTGCGTCGGGTGTTGTGCGTCACCTTGCTGGTAAGCCTGTGCGGTTGTACGCACCTGCGGACACCGGAAGCCGGGAGATGGTCGTGGGGCTGGCCGCCTTGGGCGCAACGTACCGAGGCGACGGCGGACGACGCACTGAAAGCGGACGCGGAAGCTGGCGATGCGGCGGCGCAGTATACGCTGGGGTTCTCGCTTTTGTACGGCGAAGGATTGCCGCGCAACGTGGGCGAAGGCTTGGCATGGTTGCGGAAGTCCGGCGAGAACGGGTATCTAAAAGCGCAGGCAGCGCTTGGACTCCTGTACATGAAGGGCATGCCCGGTGACGTATCGATCGATGAACGTCAGGCCGAGCAGTGGCTGACCAAGGCCGCTCAGCAGGGGCATGCGTCAGCGCAGGCGAGTCTGGGCGCGTTACTGCTTTCGCAAAGCAGCAGCGTGCGCGACCCAGAGGCGGGCGTGGTGTGGCTGAAGCGTGCGGCAGACCAAGGCGACGAAACGGCACAGGTGGCGTTGGGCCTCATGTATCAAAAAGGCTACGTGGTGGCGCAGAATGATGCGGAGAGTGTGCGCTGGTACAGCAAGGCGGCCGAGCAGGGCCATGCGACCGCGCAGACGCAGCTCGGTATCGCGCGTTACCGCGGACGGGGCGTCGCGCAGTCATTCGAGGAGGCACGTATCTGGTTCGAACGCGCTGCAGCGCAGGACAATGCGTTGGCGATGTCCAATCTCGGTGTGATGACGAGTCGTGGCGAGGCCATGCCACGCGATGACGCGCAGGCGGTCGCCTGGTTCCGCAAGTCGGCGGAGCGCGGCTGTGATGACGGCCAGAGTAATCTCGGCGCGGCCTACTACAAGGGCATTGGTGTCGAGCAGAGTTTTGTCGAGGCGTTGGCTTGGTTCCGCAAGGCCGCCGATCAGGGGCATGCGGGGGCGCAATTCAGACTGGGCCTGATGTTGGTGTCCGGTCAGGGCACGGCCGCAGATGCTGCGGCCGCCGCAGTTTGGATCGCCAAATCAGCGCAGCAAGGTTTCCCTCCAGCCGTGAAGTGGCTGCAGGAGAAAAACGAATAACGTACAGTAATCAGTGAGTGACAATCAGAAAACTGATGGAGGTTCAAAATGGCTCGTGTTGCTTTCAACGGTAATCCTGTGACGACGGCGGGTGACTTGCCCGCAGTGGGCGAGATGGCCCCGGATTTTGCTTTGGCAGGCAAGGATCTTTCGGACATCACGCTCAAAGAGTTCGCAGGGAAAACCGTGGTGTTGAATATCTTCCCGAGCATCGACACGCCGGTCTGCGCGGCATCCGTACGTCGCTTCAATGCCGAAGCGGCGGCGCTGGGCGATACCGTTGTGCTTTGCATCTCGGCTGATCTGCCGTTCGCTGCGGGTCGTTTCTGTACGGTTGAAGGGATCGACAAAGCACTGCCGGCGTCGAGCTTCCGTGCGCCGGAATTCGGCGTGCAGTACGGCGTTGCGATCACTGACGGGCCGTTGCGGGGGTTGCTCTCCCGTGCGATCGTGATCGTCGGCCCGGACGGCAAGGTGCGGTATGCCGAGCAGGTTGCCGAGATGACGCGGGAGCCTGACTATGAGGCGGCGTTGCGCGCCTTGGCAAAGGAGTAAAGTCGATGATGCGTGAGCGTCGTGCGTGTCTCCGTGTGTTTGCGGCAGCATTGATGGTTGTTGGCTATGCGGCGCTGGGCGCCGATGCAGTGCCGCCGGCTTGGCGCGCCACAGACTCGGGTTTCGAACTGGCACTGGCGCGCGGGACGCTCACATGCGACAACCGCGGACGAATGACGCTGCGTGCGGAGGATCAGCCTGCGTTGGATCTGGTGTTCTTCCTCTGGCATGGTGCCTACCTGTACGAAACGCAACCTAAGGGACATTCGGAGAGCGCTACCCTGGAGGCGAACGGTGTCTTGCGTCTGGTCGGTCTGTGGGGTGCGCGCGAGGGTTCAGCGCCGGTGCGCTACACGATGGACCTCGTGCCGTCGGCCGAGGGGGCCGAAGTGCGATTGGCGCTTGTCAAAACCGGGGAGTTGCGGCTGACTGATGGTGTCTGGCTCTCGTTGGCGACGCAGGCGCAGAAAGACAGCGATCCGCGCCGCATCTACCTGATGCCGACCAAGGATGCGCCGCTCGGCAAGGCGGTCGAGGGCCTGTTCAAAGAGCTTTACATCGGCCGCGAGGGCGGGACCGCCTGCCGTCTGCGCGGCGACGGCGTGCGTTATCTACGTTCACACGTCAGTCCGGATCGGCACGGTTGCGAGATCAAACTGACGAAGCAGCGTGACGTCGCGCTCGGCGAGACGCTGCACGTGGCGCTGTCGCTCGGTGTCGTGCCCATGCCGAAGATCGTGCGGCCCGCCGTGACCAGTCGCGGCGAGTTGACGCTCACGGCGCAGGCACCGCGCATCGTGCCGCTTTACGGCAAGTGCGAATTGGATGTGGCGCTGAACGGTACGTGGGACAACCCGTATGATCCGGATGACATCGCGCTCGACGCGCAGGTGGTCACGGCGTCAGGACGGCGCTACACCCTGCCGGGCTTTTTCATGGTGCGCCATACAGCGCTGCCCGGCGACGCGGAGTCGGAGTTGATGCTTTCGGAGGGCGTCGGCCAGTGGAAGGTGCGGCTGGCTGCGACAGAGGTTGGCCCGATGCAGATTACGTTGACGGCGCGCGACCGTTCCGGCATGCGCACATTCACGCTGCCGCAACCGGTGGAGGTTACGGAAGACCGTCAGGCCAAAGGTTTCATACGTGTCAGCCGGGCTGATCCGCGCTATCTTGCGTATGACAACGGCGAGGGGTATGTGCCGATCGGCCATAACGTGCCGATCTATCAAGGCAGCAACGGCATGACGGTCCAGCAGATCCTTGAGAAGATGGCCGCGCACGGAGAAAACTGGAACCGCTGGTGGATGTCTAAAAGCGGATTGGGGATCGAGTGGGAACCGCAACTCGGCTGGTACCGTCAGGATGCCGCTGCCAAACTGGATAACCTGTTGGAGGATGCGGGGCGGCTCGGCATGACCTACATGCTCTGCATGGACACGCATCAGGATTTCCGCATGGGGGGTTGGAAAGCCAATCCTTACAACGTCGCGCAGGGCGGACCGTGCGAAACGGCCGGCGCGTGGTTCACGAATGAGACGGCCAAGGCCTTCTACCGTCGGCGCTTGCGCTACACGGTAGCGCGCTGGGCTTACAGCCCGCATGTGATGTGCTGGGAGTTCGGCAATGAGTTCGAGGGTTGGGCGAATGCGAAACAGGAGGATATCATAGCGTGGCACCGCGAGATGGCACCGTTGTTGGCCGCGCTGGACCCGTACGATCACGTGATCTCCACGAGTTGGTGGTCGAAGACCGGTCCGGAGGCTTGTTGGCAGATTCCCGAACTGGCGCTGGTGCAGACCCACAGTTATGCCAACAACGATTTGAACACCGCACTGGAAGCGCACGCTTTTTGCCGCAAGCAGTGGGAGGACTTTGAAAAGCCGCACCTCTTCGCCGAGTTCGGCATTCGCAGCCACAACTTCAAGGCAGACGACGATCCGGACGGTCGTGCGATTCACAACACCTCGTGGGCGTCGCTCGCCAGTGGCGCGTGCGGTGCGGCTATGCCGTGGTGGCACGAAAACTACATCGAGCCCAAGAACCTCTACTTCCATTTCCGCGCCCTGCGGCGTTTTGTGACGGGGCTGCCGTTCGGTACCGAGCGTTGGCGTCCGGTGGAAGTGCGCGGTCCCGGCACGCTCAGAAGGCCGGCGCGCCCGGCGCAGCGTGATGTTGTCGCGCTTACCCGCACGGGTTTCCGCAAAGCAGGCGCGGACCGCTTCGAGGTACATCCGGACGGCACGGTCACGCCGGCCGAGGAGTTGCTGGCGCTGCTGCACGGCGGAAGTCACCGTAATCTGGTCTGCCCGCCGACATTTGAGGTGACCTACCCGGCGGACGGCACCTTCGGGCTGCACGTCGAGAGGGTTTCAAGCAGCGGACATATCAAGGTGTTTGTCGACGATGTGTTGGTGCTGGATCGCGAGTTGCCGTGCGGCGAGAACCACGGCGAGTCGTGGCGTTACGTTGACACGTGGAAACTGTGGGAGTCGGTCTACAATGAGACGCTGACGGTGCCGGTCAAAGCCGGACGCCGCCGCATCCGCGTCGAGAATCACGGGCGCGACTGGGTGTCGGTGCCGCGGTATCTGTTCAGTGGTTGCCGCACGACCGAGACCCAAGAGGTCAACTGCTATGCACTGGCCGCCGAGAGCGCCGCCATCGTCTGGATTCAGAACAATGACAGCACATGGGTGAATCATGCGCGCCATGCGGATGAGATCCGTCCGTTCCCTGCGGCGACATACATGCTGACGGCATTCCCCGATGGCGAATATGAGGTGACATGGTGGGAAACGTGGCAGGGCGCGGAACTGCGGCGCGAGCGCGTCAAAGCCGTTGACGGCCTGCTGACGCTCCAGCCCGGCATCGTGGCGACTGACACCGCCGCCGTGGTGCGGCGGTTGAAATGATGGTTCCAAGCTTCAAAAAGCGACATCAAGAATGACCGGCAGGTGGTCGGAGCCGATGGACGGGCCGAGCCGCCGCGCCACCACATGCACGTCGGGCGAGTGGAGGGCGTGATCCAAAGGGATGCGCATAAATGGCGGCAGGAAGGCCGGCCAGGTCGGCTGCAAGCAACGTCCGCGCGCGCTGTCGCGCAGACCGCTGTCGGCGAGAAAAGTCCGGAAGCTGGCAGTCCACGGTGTGGCATTGAAATCGCCGGTTACGACACAGGGACCTGTGACATCGCGCACGAGTGGTGCCAGCCGTTGCATGTGCTGGTTGCGCCCTAGCCAATGGGCACGGTTGTACGGCGCAAATGGATGGGTGCCGATTACCGTGAGCGGGCGACCGTTGACGGTCAGATACGCCCGTGTTGAAGGCACGGCGTCGAGCACGTCCAGATAAATAATCTCTGCTGTTTGCGCGTTTGTCTTGCAGTAGATGGCGGCACCGAAGTTATCCTCACGCGGCATGGCGGCAAAGACCGGATAGGCGTTGGTCAAGACCGCGAGATCGTTCAGCCAACGGAGGTTGGTCTCCTGGAGCACGATCACGTCGGGCGCTTCGCGCTCAATGAGGCCGAGCAGCGCGGCGGCGTCGCGGTTACTGGTGAGGATGTTGGCCTGCAAGATTCGGAGTTGCACAACCGGCGCGGATACGGTCGGCGGCGGTTGGTGTGTGGCGGGCAGGCAGAGCACCACTACCGGCAATACGTTTGCGAGGGCAAACACCGCGCCTACCGTCGCGTGGTGCCTGTGGCGCGCCGCGATTTCGATCAACGTGTAACCGACGAAGCATCCGGCGAGTTGCAACTTGAAATGCGCGAAGAGTTCCAAAAACCAGTGGTACCGGCCGAAGAGCCCGGCCAGCGTGAAAAGCACGCCGTAGAAGGCGGCGCGCTCGATAAGCCGGTGCAGGTCGACCAACAGATTGCGGGCAGAGATATTCATGTTGAAGGTAGGAAACCGGAGTGACGCAGCAACGCATTGACCGTTGGGGCGCGTCCGCGGAAGCGGCGGTATACCGCCATCGGCTCTTCGCTGCCGCCCAGTGCCAGCAGGGTGTCGCGGAAGCGCTGGCCGGTGGCGCGGACCGCCGTGTCATCCGTCAGGCCGGCTTCTTCGAAGGCAGCAAAGGCGTCGGCCGAGAGCACTTCCGACCATTTGTAGCTGTAGTAACCGGCGGCATACCCGCCGCCGAAGATGTGCGTGAACGAGCAGAGAAAACGGTCTTCCGGGAGCAGGGGGGTGGACAGATAGGTCGCGGCGTTCTGCCGTTTGACGGTGTCGGCGTCCGGCCACTCCGGTCGCGGATAACGCGCGTAGAGATCCATGTCGGTGGCCGCGAAGAAGAGCTGGCGGCACATCGCAGTGGCGGCGCGGTAGTTCTTGGCGGCGACGAGTTTGTCGAAGAGCGCGTCCGGCAACGGCTCGCCGGTTTCGGCATGGCTGCTGAGGCCTTTGAGCGTGGGGCGGTCGTAGCACCAGTTCTCCATGAACTGGCTGGCGATCTCGATGGCGTCCCATTCAATGCCGTTGACGCCGGAAGCATCGGGCTCTTCCACGGTGGTCAGCATGTGCTGCAGGGCGTGGCCGAACTCGTGAAAGAGCGTGTTCACCTCTTGGAAGCGCATGACAGGCGGTTGGTCGCCGACCGGTACGCTCTGGTTGCAGACCAGCACGGCCATGGGGAGTTGCAGCGAGCCGTCGGGGCGGCGGTCGCGCGTACGGAAATCGTTCATCCACGCACCGCCGCTTTTGGTCGCGGGACGGCTGTAGGGATCAAGGAAGAAGTAGGCGCGCGGCGTGCCGTCGGTGTCGGCGACACGGAAGAAACGCACGTCGGGGTGCCACACCGGTGCTTCGCCATCCGCTGGCGTGATGGTGATGCCGAAGAGGCGTTCGGCCAACTGGAAGAGGCCTTCCAGTACGCGCGGGAAGAGGAAGTAGCGGCTCAGTTCTTCATCGCTGTAGGCGTAGACGTGTTCGCGCTGGCGCTCGGCCCAAAAGGCGGTGTCCCACGGTTCCAGTGACGTGCCCTCGAAACCGTGCGCACGGGCGAAAGCCAGCAGGGCGTCGGCCTCGCGTTGCGCGGCGTCGCGCACGGCGTCGGCCAGTTGCGCGATCAGGGCGTCCACGGCCTCGATCGTCCGTGCGGTTTTGCGCGAGAGGCTGAATTCGGCATAGGAGGCGTAGCCGAGCAGGGCAGCCATCTCGCGGCGCAGGGCAAGGGTCTGTTCAATGAGCGGAGAGTTGTCGAGGTTGCCGCTGGAGGCGCGCGTGGCCGAGGCGCGGCAGAGTCGTTCGCGCGCGGCGCGGTTGCGGCTGTGCATCATGAAGGGGTGGTAGACGGCGTGGTCGAGCGTGATGCGCCAAGGGCCGTTTTCGGCGGTGGCCTGCGGCTCGTCGGCGTCGCGCGCGGCCTGTGCGGTGACGGCGAGCAGGGCGGGCGGGAGGCCGTCCGCTTCATCGTGTGTGCGCAGGGTCAGCGAGAAGGCCTTGGTCGCATCCAGAACGTTGTTGCGGAAGTCGGTGGCGAGGCGCGCCAATTCTGCTTGAATCTCGTTGAAGCGCTGCTGCTGGGGCTCCGGCAGACCCACGCCCGCCTGCTCGGCGGCTTGGATGGTCTTGTCCAGGATGCGGCGTTGGACAGAGGTGAGGCAGGGGGCGGCTTGGTCGGCGTCGCGCAACGCGCGGTAGCTCGCGTAAAACGCGGGACTCTGGCCGACACGCAACGAAAAGGTGACAAGCGCCGGCTGAAACTCTTCGTAGACGCGGCGCCATGCGTCGTTGTTCATGACCGAGAGCATGTGGCCGAGCAGACCCCAGGCGTCGAAGAGCGGATGGCAGGCATCGTGGAGCGGGCGTATCAGTTCCGACCAAGTTGGCGTATGGTTGCGTTCGAGCGCATCGACGGCGCGGTTCGCATCCGCCAGCAACTGTTCAAAAGCCGGTGCCGCATTCTCTGGGGTCATGCGGTCAAAGGCGGGATAGTAGGGGATGTTGAGGAAAGGGGACATAGCGGGATTTAGGATTTGGGATTTAGGATTTAGGAGTTGGATGTGGGCTTCCCCGCCCTAGGGGGAAGGCGTTGTGGTCGCGCAGTTTTTTTTCAACCTCCGGGCGGGGGTCGAAGCGGTGGCTACGGCTCCAGAAAAGAATCGCCTCGCTGTCGCGGCCGATGGACTTGAGGGCGTCGCCGACGTGATCCAAAATCACCGGTTCTTCTTTATCGAGTTCAGCGGCTTTCAGCAGCCACTGCAGTGCCTCGTAATGCCGTCCTAATTTGTAAAGGATCCAGCCTTTGGTGTCGAGATAGGCGGCGTTTTCGGGACGTTGCCGGAGGGCGTCGGTCACCAAGCGATCGGCTTCATCTAGATGCGTGCCGGCTTCGGCCCAAAGGTAGGCAAGGAAGTTCTTGAGTTCGGGGGAGTGCGGATAAGCGGCGATGGCATCCAACAGGATACGCTCGGCCGCCTGCATGCGTCGCGTGGTCTCAAGCAACGCGGCGTGCCAGAGGTAGACGCTTTCGTTGGGGAAATAGCCTTGCCGCATGCGCCAGGCATAGGTGTTGCTGAGTACATCAGCCGCGACATCAAATTGGCCGAGCGCCTGATGGGTCGCGGTCAGGATGAGGCGTTCGGCATAGGCGTCTGGCGTCGCGTGGATCAGGCGGGCGAGTTGGTTGGTGCCATCCGGACGTGTCGCCCAAAGCGCACCGAGTCGCATGATGGCCGTATTGACCGCAGGGTTCAGGTGATAGGCATCAAGAAAGATGGTCTCCGCCGTGTTGGTCTCGCCGAGAAGCAACCAGTTTTCAGCGGTGAGGATCTGGATCGTGGCGCGTTCGGTTACGTTGGTACGCATCGGTAGGGCCAGATCAAGACAGGCGAGCGCACGCTCGGCGGACTGTGGGCCCTCCTGCGTGAAGTGAATGGCCCACTGCACGGGCAGGGAGGCGCTCTTGCTGTCGTTGAAGCGGGCGTGGATTGCGCGCATGACGTCCAGTGCTTCGGGGACGTGCCCTGACAGGAAATAGAGTCGGACCAACGCCTGTCCCAACTCACGGTGGTCGGGTTTCAGCGTGAAAAGGGCGGCGCAATGGCGCGCGGCGTCATTGATGCGTCCGCTGGCCTCGGCCAAGCGCGCCGCTTCGAAGCGCAGTTCGATCTCTTCGGGATGGCGCGAAAGAAAAGGTTCGAGGGCCTCCAGTGCTTCGGCGAAACGCTCGCCGTCCTTTAAGGCACTGACGAGCGCTTCTAGTGGACGCCGGTTGTCGGGGTCCAGCACAACCGCTTGGCGGAATGCATCGCAAGCCGCCTGCCGGTTTGTGTTGGCGTCGCCCTGCGCACTGCTCTCCAGCAGGATGCCTTTGGCGTAGAGCGCCATTGCTCCGGCTTGGCGCGCCTCGTACTCCGGCAACGTGAAAGCGGGGGGATCAGGCGTCGGTGCCTGAAAGAGCGTGCACCCGCAGACCAGCGCCATGCAAGACAGGAACGAAACAACAAAGGCCGATTCGATCAACCGGCTATATGCGGTGTGTCGAATCGGTCTCATGTCGTTTCTCTCGTGATGGGAAGGACCGGCCACAACGGGTGCGTGGGCCGGTATTCCAAAAAAGCAAGCGTGGAAGGCGCTCCCCAGCGGTCTTCCAGCATGTGTACGCGCCGCGCGCGCCCTACTTGTTCTTGTGCCGCAGAGACTTCAAGCGTTTGCGGTACTTGTGCTTTGACATCTTCGCACGGCGTTTCTTCTTGATCGAACCCACGTTTGTTCTCCTGGAAT
>ERZ795058.5385-NODE-5385-length-11662-cov-4.573619_pt1 | contig 11662 bp, 8 predicted proteins | sample MGYA00375142_ERZ795058 | MGnify/ENA primary metagenome ERZ795058 (study PRJEB30187, sample SAMN05720210) | activated sludge metagenome | isolation source: anaerobic digester from wastewater treatment plant | place: Japan | collected 2015-04-20 ...
GGCAAGCGGTTCCTTTGATAAGCCCGGAATCTCCTGTTGTTGGAACTGGCATGGAATCAGCCGCTGCTCAGGATTCAGGCCAGATTGTTCTCGCTCAGGCCGATGGCACTGTGTCGCATGTTTCTTCTTATTTAATTCGAGTAAAAGAAAAAAATGGTAAAGAGAGAGACTACTATTTGTCAAAATTTGTTAGATCTAATCAGGGAACGGCTATTAATCATATTCCTAAGGTTGATGTTGGTGATAGCGTAAAAATGGGTGATCTTTTGGCTGATGGTTCAGCTACTCAAGACGGGGAGATTGCTCTTGGTCGTAATTTGACCGTGGCTTTTATGTCTTGGGGCGGCGGCAACTACGAAGATGCTATTATTCTTTCTGACAAATTAGTTAAAGAACATATTTTATCTTCAATTCATATCGAAAAATATTCGCTTGAGGTCCGTGATACAAAACTTGGGCCAGAGATTCTTACTCGTGATATTCCCAACGTGTCCGAAGAGGCACTTTCAAATCTCGACGAGAATGGAATTATTAGAATTGGTGCCGAGATCTCTGCTGGTGACATCCTGGTTGGCAAAATTTCCCCAAAAGGTGAAACTGAACTTTCAGCTGAGGAAAAACTTCTTCGAGCGATATTTGGCGAAAAAGCCAAAGATGTCCGTGATTCAAGCCTTCGACTGCCTCATGGTGAACGTGGAAAAATTGTTGATGTTAAGATGTTCAGCCGTGAATCTGGAGATGAGCTTCCTGCCGGAGTTTACCAGATGGTAGAAGTTTCTGTTGCCCAACTGCGAAAAATCTCTGTTGGCGATAAATTGGCTGGAAGGCATGGAAATAAGGGTGTGATCTCAACTATTCTGCCAGTAGAAGATATGCCTTATCTTCCGGATGGAACTCCGGTTGATATAATTCTTAACCCCTTGGGAGTGCCCTCGAGAATGAATATCGGTCAACTTTTTGAGACTCATCTTGGTTGGGCAATGTCAAAAGAAAATAAAAAAATTGCTTCGCCAGCCCTCGATGGTATTACGCTCGATCAGATTGGAGAGGAACTAAAAAAAGTTGGGTTGCCAGAAGACGGTAAAATACAGTTATTCGATGGTAGAACTGGTGAGCCTTATGACCACAAGACTACTGTTGGTGTGATTTATATGATGAAATTATTTCACCTTGTTGACGATAAAATGCATGCTAGGTCAATCGGCCCATATTCGATGATTACCCAGCAGCCTTTAGGGGGTAAAGCTCAGTTTGGTGGTCAACGTTTCGGTGAAATGGAAGTCTGGGCGATAGAGGCTTACGGAGCCTCGAATATTCTTCAGGAGCTTCTGACGATCAAATCTGACGATGTTATCGGCCGTAGCAAGGCTTATGAGTCAATTATCAAGGGTGAGCCGATTCAAAACCCCACCATTCCTGAAGCTTTCAATTTGTTAGTAAAAGAACTGCAATCCCTTGGTCTTAAGGTTGATTTAGTCACCAGCGGAAAAACACAAATTATCAGCGATGATGAAGAGATTAAAAAAGCTGAGCAGGCCCCAGAAGACGAAAAGAAACTTGATGAAGAAATTGACGAGAAGCTAACTGAACTTGCGGCTGAACAGGTTTCAGAAGATGAGGATATTATTTCAGAAGAAATTGAAGAATAATTTTCTATAACATACTTATTTTAGGAGAATAAAGATGGCAAATTTAGAGGTCAAGGACGCTGTAAATGTTACAGATTTTAAGGCCATAAAAATTTCGGTTGCATCGCCAGAGGATATTTTGGATTGGTCTCATGGCGAAGTATTGAAGCCGGAAACGATAAACTATCGAACCCAGAAACCTGAAAGAGATGGTTTGTTTGCTGAAAATATTTTTGGGCCAATTAAAGATTGGGAGTGTTACTGTGGTAAATATCGCAAAGTCCGTTACTCAGGCGTTGTTTGTGACAAGTGTGGTGTTGAGGTAACCAGAAGTAGCGTTCGTCGTGTTAGAATGGGACACATTGACCTCGTTGTTCCAGTTGCGCATATCTGGTATGTCCGAAGCGTCCCTTGTGTACTGGGCCAAATTCTTGATCTCTCCGCCTCTGATCTTGAGAAAATTATTTATTTTGCCAGTTTTGTTGTTATTGAGATAAATGAAGATTTGAGAAAAGAAGTTTTAGAAAAAGTTGAAAAAGAATTTTCGGATCTAAAAGCAGAAAAAATATCAGCATTAGGTGAAACTGCGTCAGATGCTTCAAAACAGATTACTTCGGAGGAGATAAATCAAGCTTATAAAACTGCAAAATCCGAGCTTGAAGGTCTTAAAATTGGAAAAATTATTTCTGAGCGTGAATACTATAGTATCTCGCAGCGATACGGTAATGTTATTCGTGTTGGAATTGGTGCGGAAGCAATTCTTGAGCTCTTGGAAAAACTAGATCTAAGCGCAGAAATTAAGAAATTGACCGAAGAGTCTAAATCCGCTATCGGAATGAATAAAAGAAAGCTGGTTAAAAGGCTTCGATCACTTCAGGGCATGAAAAAAGCCAAAGCCAAGCCTGATTGGCTAATATTGAAAAGACTGCCGGTAATTCCGCCAGATTTAAGACCGATGGTTCAGCTTGATGGGGGACGTTTTGCTGCCTCTGATCTAAACGATCTTTATCGAAGAGTGATTAATCGAAATAACCGTCTCAAAAGACTTGTTAATCAGGGTGCTCCAGAGGTAATTTGTCGAAATGAAAAGAGAATGCTTCAAGAAGCGGTAGATGCTTTAATAGATAATTCTGCCAGACGTGGTAGGGCAACAACAACTGCCAATAATCGTCGAAAATTGAAGTCACTTTCCGATATGCTTCGTGGAAAACAGGGAAGATTTCGACAGAATCTTTTGGGTAAAAGAGTTGATTACTCCGGTCGTTCAGTAATTGTTGTTGGTCCGGAACTAGAGCTACATCAATGTGGTTTACCAAAAGTCATGGCAATGGAACTTTTCAAGCCTTTTGTTATCGGCCGATTGATTTCTGAGGGTTATGTTCACAATGTTAAAAATGCTACTAGATTGATTGAAAAAAATGAACCTTTTGTTTGGGATATTCTTGAAGATATTACAAAAGACCGTCATGTTTTGTTAAATCGCGCTCCAACTTTACACAGATTGGGAATTCAAGCCTTTCAGCCTATCTTAATTGAAGGAAAAGCAATTAAAATCCACCCACTTGTTTGTTCCGCATTTAACGCTGATTTTGATGGTGACCAAATGGCGGTTCACTTGCCGCTTTCAGAAGAGTCGCAAAAAGAGGCCAGGGAGATAATGTTGTCGAGAAAAAACCTACTAAAACCTTCATCAGGAGATCCAGTAGTTTCTCCAACGCTCGATATGATCCTAGGTTGCTATTTCTTGACTACAATTTCTGAAGGACGAAAAGGCGAAGGAAAAACGTTCACATCCAAAGAAGATGCTTTATTAGCTCGCGATTTGGATGTGATAGATCTTAAATCCAGAATAAAAGTCAATATTAATGGAGAGTTACTGGAGACATCAGCCGGAAGAATAATCTTTAACGAAATTATTCCAAAGGAACTAGGATTTAGAAATCAAGATTTCGATAAATCTGAAATTTCCAAATTAATTGCTCAATCATTCAAGATCGCTGGATTGGATGCAACCGCGACTTTTGTTGACAAAATTAAAGAACTTGGATTCGAATATTCAGAGCGCTCAGGTATCACTTTTTCAGCTTTTGATATACAGGTTCCAGCTAAGAAGAAAGATATTTTAGAGAATGCCGAAAAACTACTTGATACTATCAACCAGCAGTATCGTCGAGGGTTGATAACTAATGAAGAGCGCTACGCAAAAACAGTTGAAATTTGGATGAATGCTTCCGGCGAACTTCAAGAGGCGATGTTGGAGAACTTTGATAAGGAAAATGATATAAATATTATTCGTGTGTCTGGTGCCCAGGGCAAGGTTTCTCAGCTTAACCAGCTCGCCGGTATGAAGGGGCTGGTTGCAGATCCGACCGGAAACATTATTGAATTGCCGATAAAATCAAACTTTAAAGAAGGTTTGTCTGTTTTTGAATATTTTGTTTCTTCACATGGATCGAGAAAAGGTCGTGCTGATACCGCTCTTCGCACATCTGAAGCCGGTTATCTTACCAGAAGGCTAGTCGATGTATCCCAGGATACAGTAATTACCTGTAACGATTGTGGAACTCAGCGCGGAATTACGATTAAGAGAGATTTTTACCACTCTATCGGTGATGATTGGTCCAAACATATTACTGGTCGCGTTCTTAACCAGGCTGTTGCCGGTTTTGAAAAAGGCCATTTAGTGGATATCGAGACAATGAAAAAGATTAATGAATCAGAAGCTAGTGAAGTCGAGATCAGGTCTTTACTTACATGTGAGAAAGAGTGGGGAGTCTGCCAGAATTGTTATGGTGAAGATTTGGCTACCGGAAAATTAATTGAAATCGGCTCCGCTGTTGGTATTGTCGCCGCTCAAGCAATTGGCGAACCAGGAACACAGCTAACTATGAGAACTTTTCATACTGGTGGTGCGGCTGGGGAAGATATTACCTCTGGTCTTCCTCGTGTTGGTGAGCTTTTTGAGGCCAGAACACCGAGGGCTATCGCTGTTATGTCTGAGATTGATGGCAAAGTTAGTGTTAAAAAAGATAAAAATAAATTGATTATTACCGTAGTCGGAAAAGGTGAAAGCGAAAATCAATATCAAATTCCTGAAGGTTATTCAATGACGGTAAAAAATGGTGACATGGTTAAATCAAAAGAAATTATCGCCGCAGCGAAAGATGAAAGTCTTGATCCAATTAGGGCTAAGGCTTCTGGAATGGTCAGAATAGTGGACGATCTTGTGAGTGTTGTTACAAAAGGTAAAACTTCAAGAGAATATATAGTTTCTGAGATGATAGGCCTTCATGTCTCTGACGGTGATGAGGTTAAGAAAGGTCAGGTATTGACTGATGGTCACCTTGATCTACAAAGAAGTTATGAATTGGCTGGGTCAAATTTTACTGAACGCTACATCATGACAGAAGTGCAAAAGATTTATGCTTCTCAGGGTCAGGACATTAACGACAAGCATTTGGAGGTAATTGTCAGACAGATGAATTCCAAATGTCGAATAATGGATCCGGGAGATTCAGATTTTCTTGAGGGAAGTATTCAGGATCGTCTGAAGGTTTCAAGAATTAATTCAGAATTACAAAAAGATGGCAAGAAACAAATTCTAAGCCAAGAGGTTGTCATGGGAATAACTAGAGTCGCACTGAAAACAGAGAGCTTCCTTTCTGCCGCATCATTTATGGAAACTACTTCAATATTGATAAACGCAGCAATAAACGGGGACGTCGATAATCTTCGTGGGCTTAAGGAAAATGTCATTATCGGTCGCAAAATTCCTGCCGGTACCGGCTTTAGAAAATAAGAGAAGTTTACAGTTTAGAAAAATTATGTTAGAATCTTCCTGTTACTAGAATTAGGAGAATAGTGCCAACAATTAATCAATTAATCAGAAAAGGCCGAAAGAAACCGGTCAACAAAACTAAGACAACCGCGCTTAAGCATGGTTTTAATTTTATCAAAAATAGCCCGGTAGATATCAGAAAAGGTTGTCCACAAAAACGCGGAGTTTGTGTTAAGGTTTCAACAATGACTCCGAAGAAACCAAACTCAGCTCTTAGAAAATTTGCCCGTGTTAGGCTTACCAACGGCATGGAAGTTAACGCTTATATCGGTGGCGAAGGACATAATTTGCAGGAACATTCAGTCGTTTTAATCAGGGGTGGTAGAGTAAAAGATCTTCCTGGTATGCGCTATCACATTGTCCGTGGCAAGCTTGATTTAACCGGTGTTAAAGATAGAAAACAGGGAAGAAGTAAATATGGTGCCAAGAGAGGTAAAGAATAATGTCTAGAGGTCACAGCAAAATTAAAAAACAGCAATTATCTCCTGATCAAAAACATGGGAGCGTTCTTGTAACCAAATTTATCAACTATATAATGGAGCGTGGCAAAAAAAGTGTTGCCGAGAAGATAGTTTATTCCTCAGTTGAGAAATTGGCAGATCAAACAAAATTGCAGCCACTTGATGCTCTTGATCGAGTGATGAAGAATGTTGGCCCTCTTTTAGAAATCAAAGCCAAAAGAATCGGTGGAGCAAATTATCAAGTTCCAATAGAGGTGAGTAGTATCAGAAAAGAAACTCTAGCACTTCGCTGGATAATTGATGCAGCAAAAAAAAGAAAAGGTGCTCCAATGTCGGAAAGATTAGCGGCGGAGATGCTTGATGCCTATAACGGTGTTGGCGCAGCGATTAAGAAAAAAGAAGATACTCACAGAATGGCCGAAGCCAATAAGGCTTTTGCTCACTTCGCTAGGCTTTAGGTTCTTATGTTTGACTTGATCATAGATTATGTGTTACAAATATACTGTTAGGGAGGCGTTTTTTTATTCTAATTAAAATTTTATGGCCAGAGATTATCCTTTAGAAAAAATTAGAAACATTGGTATTGCAGCGCACATTGATGCCGGAAAAACTACGGTAACTGAGCGTATTCTTTACTATACTGGTAAAAAGCATAAAATTGGTGAAGTTCACGAGGGTGCGGCGGAGATGGATTGGATGGAACAGGAAAAGGAGAGGGGAATAACCATTACCTCTGCTGCCACAACCTGTTTTTGGGATAACCATCGAATTAATATTATCGATACCCCAGGCCACGTTGACTTTACAGTTGAGGTTGAGCGATCTTTCCGAGTGCTTGATGGTGCTGTCGTTGTATTTGATGGCAAAAATGGTGTTGAGCCACAATCGGAAACAGTTTGGCGTCAGGCAGAAAAATATGATGTTCCACGAATTTGTTTTGTCAATAAATTAGATGCCATAGCTGGCGACTTTTACATGAGCTTTGATTCAATTAAGGAAAGATTAGGTGCCAATGCGGTTGCTGTCCAATTGCCAATTGGTGCCGAAAGTGATTTCAGTGGCGTGATTGATTTAATGAAGCAAAAAGCTTATTTTTGGAGCTCTGATGATCTTGGAAAAAATTATGAAGAAAAAGATATTCCGGCTGATATGATTGAAAAGGCTAATGAGTGGCGAGCTACGATGATCGAAAAAATTGTTGAAACTGATGATACTCTGCTTGAAAAATATCTTTCGGGTGAAGAATTTAATATGGAAGAGCTTAAAAAAGCTTTACGTGATGCTGTCATACATAATAAGATTTATCCAGTTTTTGCTGGTACTGCGCTCAAAAATAAAGGAATTCAGCCATTACTTGATGCTGTTGTTGACTATTTACCTTCACCTATCGATATTGAGCCACCCAAAGCCTTAAAGGCAGGAACTGAAGAAGAGGTGGTTTTAAAAGTCGATGATGACGCTCCATTTTCTGGTTTTGCTTTTAAGGTTGCTGCCGATCCATTCGTTGGTAAACTGACATTCTTTCGAGTATATACTGGCAAGCTAACTGCAGGATCTTATGTAGTAAATACAAACTCTGGGGAAAAGGAACGCATTGGAAGAATTCTTAGAATGCACGCCAATCACAGAGAAGAAGTATCAGAAGTCTATGCTGGAGAAATTGCTGCTGCTGTCGGTTTAAAAGCAACCACAACCGGCGATACTCTTTGTGATCCGAACTACAAAGTTGTTCTTGAGCAGATTACCTTTCCTGAACCGGTTATTTCTATTGCCATTGAGCCGAAGACTAAGGCTGATCAGGAGAAAATGGGAATCGCTTTGCAAAGACTGGCTGAAGAGGATCCAACTTTTAGAGTTTCAACTGATGAAGAAACCGGCCAAACTATTATTGAAGGAATGGGCGAGCTGCATCTTGAGATTATTGTTGATCGTATGAAGCGTGAGTTTAAAGTCGAGGCGAATATTGGCAACCCTCAGGTGGCATACAAAGAAACAATTAGAAAATCTGTTCAACAAGAAGGTAAATACATCAGGCAATCTGGTGGCCGTGGTCAATATGGTCACGTTTATTTAGAGATTGAACCAAATGAACACGGTGCTGGGTTCGAATTTGTTAATAAAATCGTTGGCGGAGCGATTCCAAGAGAATTTATACCTGCGGTACAAAATGGGGTTGCCGAAGCGATGTCCCGTGGTGTTATTGCTGGATATCCGGTAGTCGATACTAAAGTCACTCTTTATGACGGTACTTTCCATGATGTTGATTCCTCAGAAATGGCCTTTAAGATTGCTGGCTCAACGGCTTTCCAAGAGGGGTTTAAAAAAGCTGATCCGGTGATTCTCGAGCCGATAATGAAAGTAGAAGTTACAGTTCCTGAGGAGTTTACTGGAGATGTTGTTGGCGATTTGAACTCCAAACGTGGCCAGATAGAGGAAATGAATGATCGCTCAAATACGAAAGTCATTGATTGTAAAGTCCCACTGTCGTCGATGTTTGGCTATTCTACAACTTTGCGCAGTATGACTCAGGGCAGAGGAAATTATTCGATGGAATTTGACCATTATGCTGAAGTTCCGACTAATATTGCCAAGGATATTATTGAAGGTAAAAAATAGCGAAAATTTGTTGACTTATCGCAAATTTTAGGTTAACATAAATAAGTATATAAATTATAAAGAATTATTTTAAAGGAGAAACGATGGCTGCAGAAAAATTTGAAAGAACCAAAACTCACGTGAATGTTGGTACGATCGGACACGTTGATCATGGTAAAACAACTCTTACTGCTGCTATTACCCATGTTCTAGCTAAAGAAGGTAAGGCAGTTGAGAAAGAATTTGATGAAATCGATAACGCCCCAGAGGAAAAAGAGCGTGGTATTACTATTGCTACCTCTCACCAGGAATATGAATCAGATAAGCGTCATTATGCCCATGTAGACTGTCCAGGTCATGCTGATTATGTTAAAAACATGATAACCGGAGCTGCTCAAATGGACGGTGCTATTCTGGTTGTATCAGCTGCTGATGGTCCAATGCCACAAACTAGGGAGCATATACTTCTGGCATATCAGGTTGGTGTACCAAAAATTGTCATTTTCTTAAACAAGGTTGATATGGTTGATGATCCAGAGCTTCTTGATCTAGTTGAGATGGAGATTCGTGAGCTTCTGACTAAATACAAATATGATGGCGACAACACCCCAATTATCAGAGGATCAGCACTTAAAGCACTAGAAGATGATGCAGATGCCACCAAAGCAATTAAAGACTTAGTCGATGCTCTTGATACCTGGATTCCTGAACCAAAAAGAGACATTGACAAAGATTTCTTAATGCCGATTGAAGATGTTTTCTCGATTAAAGGACGAGGAACAGTCGCTACTGGTCGTATCAGCCGTGGCATTGTCAAGGTAAATGAAGAAGTTGAGATCATTGGTATCAAAAAGACCACCAAGACGGTTGTTACAGGTGTCGAGATGTTTAGAAAGATGCTTGATCAAGGCCAGGCCGGCGATAATGTCGGTGTACTTCTTCGTGGTGTTGAAAGAGAAGATATTGAAAGAGGACAAGTTTTGGCTAAACCAGGAAGTATTACTCCCCACACAGAATTTGAAGCTGAGGTATATGTTTTGACCAAAGAAGAAGGTGGAAGACACACTCCATTTACCAAGGGATATAAACCGCAGTTTTACATTGGTACTACTGATGTAACCGGTGAAGTTGAATTTGAGGGTGAAATGGTTATGCCGGGAGATACCGTAAATGTTAAAGTCAAACTTATAGTTCCGATTGCCCTTGAAGAAAATTTGCGCTTTGCTATCCGTGAAGGTGGTAAAACAGTAGGTGCTGGAGTAGTAACCAAAATTGTCAAATAAATTACGATCGCAAGGAGTTTAGTGGCCGTGACTAAAGATACAATCAAACAGAAAATCAGAATTAAGCTCAAAGCTTATGATTATCGGATAATTGATAAATCAGCAGGTGAAATAATTGAAACTGCCACCAGATCTGGTGCTAAAGTGATTGGTCCGATTCCGTTGCCTACTGAAACTTCTAAGCTAACAGTGATTAAGTCACCTAATGTGTTTAAAAATAGTCGCGAGCAGTTTGAAATGCGTGTTCACAAAAGGCTTATTGACATTTTAAACCCAACGCCCAAAACTATTGATAATTTAATGAGCTTGGATTTACCAGCTGGCGTTGATATCGAGATTAAAATGTAGGTTTATAACTGCTAAATTATCCTCGAAAATAAACATCGAGGATAATAAGGAGAGATAAACAAAACATAAGAGTTACGGACCATGGAAAACAGCTGCATTAAGCAGCCGGTTCCAGGTCATTTGTTGTTTGAGGATGAAAATGAAGTTTTTTTTCGGCAAAAAACTAAATATGACCCAGATCTTTACTGAAGAAGGCGAAGCTTTAGCAGTTACTATTGTTAAAACTTTACCTGTTGAATTTTATGATCGGGTTCTTGAGGAAAAAAGGGGCTATTCTGCCATTATGTGCAAAGTAACAAATGGCAAAAAAGAAAGATTGGTTGAATTCAGGTCCGATAAAGATGATTTTTCTGAAATGAAGAAAGGTGATAAATTTGACGAGAGTCAGTTTATTGTTGGAGACAAAGTTACAATTACTGGCATTAGCAAGGGCAAGGGTTTCTCCGGAACGATCAAAAGATATGGTTTTGCTCAGGGGCCCAAAACCCATGGGTCTAATCAGCAGCGTCGATTGGGTTCAATTGGCGCCGCTTATCCGCAGCATGTCCTGAAAGGCCAGAAAATGCCTGGTCGGATGGGTAATAGCCAGATAACAATTAAAAATCTTAAGGTAGTCGATGTTGATAATAAAAATCATTTCCTTTTAATATCCGGGGCGATACCAGGTAATAATGGTTCACAAGTTAAAATTGTTTCAAAATAATGAAAATAGATTTTTATAAAAATAATGGTGAAAAAGATAAGTCGGTTGAATATCCGAAATTTTTAGAATCAGAAATCTCTGACCAGAGAGTTCTTGATTATATCAGGTATATTCGCAATGCTGTTAGGGAAAATATCGCTCACACCAAAGATCGCAGTGAAGTTTCTGGTGGTGGAAAAAAACCCTGGAAGCAAAAAGGTACCGGTAGGGCAAGACACGGCTCCCGCAGATCACCTATCTGGTCTGGTGGTGGAATTACTTTTGGTCCAAGAAATAATCGCAATTTTGAGCTGAAAATGAACAAAAACGAGAAGAGAAAGGCACTTTTAGCGATTGTTTTTTCCTTCATTAAGGACAATAAGGCTTTGGGTGTTTCAGATTTTAAACTAGATAAACCAAAAACTTCTGAAGTTGCGAAGCTTGTAGAAAAATTACCGATAAACGGTAGGTTCGCCTTAATTTCGACCAAAGAGGATGAGAATACAGAAAAATCGTTTAAAAATATCGCTGCTTGTCATACTATGACTGCTGAAAAAATTGATCCAGTTAAACTGCTTGCGGGAGATTTTATTCTATTTACAGGTGAATCCTTCAAAAAAATAGCTGAAATTTATAATCCTGACAAAAAAATATCAAAAGTGAAAGCGAAAGATAATGAGTAATATATTAATTAAAAAACCAATAATATCTGAAAAAAGCTTCAATTTGGCAGCTGATGGAGTTTATACCTTTCTTGTTGATTTAAACTCTGGAAAGAAGCAGATCGCCAGAGAAGTTGAAGAGTTATTTAAAGTTGATGTCATATC
>ERZ795058.5388-NODE-5388-length-11660-cov-9.884963_pt1 | contig 11660 bp, 9 predicted proteins | sample MGYA00375142_ERZ795058 | MGnify/ENA primary metagenome ERZ795058 (study PRJEB30187, sample SAMN05720210) | activated sludge metagenome | isolation source: anaerobic digester from wastewater treatment plant | place: Japan | collected 2015-04-20 ...
ACCCCGGGAGCCAGCGTGTACGAACAGAGGTTGAAGCCTCTGTTTGTGTTTTATTTATCGGCGTTTCTATTGGTTCTAACCCTTGATATTCAGCCTCTAATGCAGGGTAGTTATTTTTGATTGGAACGAGCCATTCATTTGGTTCAATATAGAGCTTTCCGTCTTTAATCATCGGCGTTTTTCCGAGAGCTAGTAAAATTTCTTTTTTCAGTTCTAACCCTGCTTTGCCCATATTATTGGCCTTTATAAAAGCAGTTCGTGCATAGGTAGCAAAAGTAAAAGTTTTCTCAGTCAGCTCAAGCCATTTTTCAGCTCTTGTTTCGGTTTGCCTCAAGTTTTCTTTCATCTGGGCAATTTTTATTTGAAGCTCGTTTTTCTCTTTGATAAATGTTTCATCATCAATGAGCTGGCGGTATCTCATTTTAGTCAGCTCGTCTAGCTCTTTTTGTGTTTCAACTAAATTTTTATGTTGCATTTCGTAAATCTTGGTTCTGTCTTCAATTTCTTTGTCGTTATTTTTATTTAATCCTTCCAGTGCCCATTGTAAAAATTCTGGCAAAATAGTATATTTTTCAATTTCTTTTTCAATCATCGTATCCAAGTCTTCAGCTGAAATATTTTTTCTTTGATTGCATTTAATTTTTGTGCTTTTCTTTGTACAGTGATAATAAGTATATTCCTTTAGCTCTCCAGTTTTCTTGATAATTTTCTTTTTTGTCTCGGCCGTATAGAGACAGCCGCATACACCGCACCGAATTGAGCCAGTAAAGGCGAACTCATGCGTCTTTGGTCTCGGCTTGCCCTTTCTACCTAAAAGCATTTGCACTCGGTCATATTCTTCAAGCGTAATCATTCTTTCATGCTTACCTTCGTATTGCACGCCATTGTTTTCAATTATCCCAGCATAAAATAAGCTGGTAAAAATTTTATAGATACCGCTTCGGGACAATGGGCAATCACCTATCCGCTTAAATTTCCGTGTTCTAAAACCCCATTCGTTGTTTGCTATATCCAAAATTTTCGGTGGCGTGTAATTTCCCGTAAGCATTAAATCCCACATTTTGCGGACGAGATTAAACCGCTCTGGGTCAGTGATGATGATTTTATTTTCTTTATCATTAAGATAGCCAAGCGGTGCCACACCTGTCTGCCAACCCTTCTCCAGTTTTGAGAGCATACCTCGCTTGGTGTTTTTGCTTAAGTCCAAGATGTATTGATTAGCCACGCCGCTTTCAACACTAAATAGCAACACATTGTCTTCTGGGAGATATTGGCGGTCTATGGTCTGGATTGATTTTAAAACGCCTCTTTGTAAAAGCCAGCTTAATTTCCCGCTGTCAATCGGATTACGGGAGAGGCGGTTTATTTGCCAGCATAAAATTCCTTCCGCTTCGCCATTTTCAATCCGCTGTATCATTTCGTCAAAGATAGGACGGTTATCTGGCTTCTTTGCGGATTTGGCTTCGGTGTAGGTTTTCTTAATATCCAAATTCAAATCATTGGCGAGCTTCTTAAGCCGATTTACTTGGTCATCAATGGATTGCACTTGTCGGTCTTCGCTCTCCGATGATTTTCTGGCGTAGATGAAGTATTTAATTTTATTTATTGGTTGGTTCATAAAAACTTAAAGGGACGGTCTGGTTGACCCAGTTGCTTTTCCGTGAGGATAGGCTTCTGACAGGCCGTCCCTTTAAGGGCAGGAGCCTATTAAAAAACTCACGGATTGTTTCGTACTGGGTCAACATTCACATTATACACCATCTATTTTTTTAAGTGAAGTGGCGGTGGATATAAATTGCTCATAAGTTCTATTGAGTTTTCGTTGTTTTTTGGTTATTTTGCCCGCATAAGTTCGGTGTTTGATTGTAGCTTCCAAGTCCTCAATTTTCTTTTCAAGCGTCAAAGTATTAAATAGTGGATAATACTTATAACTTTTGTTTTCTTTTTTTGAGCTGTAAGTTAAATCGTAGCAATGCCGACAGCCGAAGTAATCACCACCCTTATAAAGCACTCCGACCCGCCTCCCACAATAAACTCCGTTTTTTGAGAGCGGACAGATAAACCAGTACCTTACTCCACCGTAATTGCAGGCAGTGGTAGTGAGCGGGACTTTATAATCAAAATCCTTCTTTTCTCCGTTATAGTCAGTTTGCGTGTAATGAAACCGCACATATTTTTCGTCCATTACCGAAACCTCAATCCCGATACTATGCTTGTCTCCAGAGCCAATAGTCCACTCAATTCCGCCCGACTTCCAGCCGTTTAGATACCCATATTTTTTGAGCCACCACATCTCAACTTTCTCTAAGTGGTCAGCTTCTGTTTTGTTTGAATAGCTCCATCTGCCCATATTTATTTCAAATTTTTTCCGAAATCATTAAGGATTGGTGTGGTTGATTTTTTGAAATTAAAATCAATTTTCCGCTTAAATTAACGACTTTTAGACCTTACTCTTCTTCGGATAAAATCAGATATTTTCCGAATAGCTTTCCGTGCTGTTTGCTCCCTTGAGGAATAATCCAAGTCAAAAGTGTCGTAAAGTTCCAGCTCCTTACGCCATTCCATCGTTGTTCGCTTAACCCCAACATTCGCCTTAAATGCCAAACATTTGAGATAATTCTGTCCGTAAATAACATCTCAACTTTTTTCACTGGTTTTATCTCGGCTCGCAAGTGCTTGTCCAATTCTTCAAGACTTTTTTCGTCTTCGCCTTTAGGTAACACATCTTTGCTTAAAACCCCGTGCTTTAAGGCATTGTATTTGTTTACCACCTTGCCTTCTTCGGTTTTAACCCCTCCGAGCTTGGCATTCTGGCGGTTTGCCTCAATTTGTTTTTGTGATGTTTCGCTCATAGTTTTTAATTTAATTACCTGTTTTTGTTTATCGGGCATACGGTTTTTTATAGTGTCAGAAAATTTTCATTTCTGAAGTATCCCCACCGCTCGTTTCACTATTATTTATCTCCTCAATTTTTACCCCACCCTCATTTTCACTATTCTTTTGAGCTGGATATTTAGTGGATAGTGTAGTGGGGTAAATCAACATCTTGCGTTTGTCGTTCTGGTCTGCTTCCTGTACGATAAGCCCTGCCGTTTCCAGCATTGGCAGTATTTGTTGGCGGAGCTGGTACGTGTCCAGCATTCGGCCGTAAACCTCAAAATGCTTTTGTAGTATTTCTTGTCGTGATAATCCGAGCAATCCTGTTGCTTCAATAAACCCTTCGTTTCGGTTGCTGTTTTTCTCATTCCACACTTTCAAAATTACTTCTTGATATAGATTGTAAATATAAGGCGGCAGATTAAATTCTTGGCTAACGGATATGATGTCCCAAATCACAAACGCTTGCTCAATATCCTTTTCGTTGGCGGTTATGGTTGACCCTTTCCGTTCCCGCCACCAGAGATTGACGAGAGCGAAGGATTTAATAAGCGAAGTCAGGCGTTTAATGTCCCGCTGATGGCGAGGCTTGAGTACTTTATTTTCACTCAAAAAACGCTCAACGACTTGTTCATAATTGGCAATTTTTATCTCTTGGATATTTTCCAGCTTGATTGCCCGTATTCTCTCTTTAAGCAGTTTGCGTTCGGAATTTTCTTCAAGCCAGTTTTTATAGCTTTCATTGTCGGCCTCTTTTCTAATACTTTCCAAAATCCCTTGCCTTATTTTTTCGTGGTTGACTTCTGGACTTAAAAGTAAAAACCTCGTTGCTTCTTGTTCATCAATCGTCAGCCCTGCGGTGCAAAAAATCACCGCAGGGTATCCTTTGAGTAAAACATTCTTTGTTTTCAACCCGAATTTCTGGCTTTTGTCGGTTATCTTTACATTGATTTCTTTTTTATCGTGAGACAATAAAGGTCTCAACCTTTCTAAAAGTTGGGTATGTGGTTGGTCAAGAAAAATCAGGATTTTGCGGGATAAGTCTACGATGTATTCTTTCATCTTTTTGTCCCATTCGCCGACATCGTGGAAAAACGCCGTAGGGCTACAATAGGCCAACTCCAGCACATCTTCTTCTGGGAATAATCGGGCAATCTCTGTCGGGATGTAGCTTTTGCCAGTGGAAGACGGAGCATTATAGCTGATGTTGAATTGAGCGTTGTCGGTATAAGCCGACAGTTCGCAAAGAAAGGTTACGATTTTGTTTTCCTCGTCTTGTTTTATTGTCAGGCCAAGTATCTTAATCAAGTCATTAGCGGAGAGCGGTTGAAATTGAGAAACATCAATTTTCTCTGGGTATGGTTTGGCGTATTTACTAAATAAGTCATTGGAATTACCATTGAGCTTTATTAGATAATCGGTGATGTCTCCGCCTTCGCCGACTTCTTTCGGCAGAGAAACAATGAAAGTTGCGTTTCCACCATTTTCCACCATTTTTGCGACTCTTTCCGCTCCTTTTCTACCCGCCTCATCGTTGTCATAGCAGATGTAAATTTTCTTATTTTTTCCTATTTTTTCGCTCCACTCCTGCTTGAAGGTCATTGCTCCGTGCGTTGAAGTGATAGCGTCAATGCCTTTTGAAAGCAGAGCTAACCTGTCCAGTTCGCCCTCGCAAATAAAGAGTTGATTGTTAGCATTTGTTAGCATTTCCCAGCCGTAGATTTGAGCTTCAACTCCTTTGGGATAGGTTATTTTGTCGTTTCCAGCGTTCGGGTCTTGGCGTAGTTTGAAAAACTGAAAAGACCCGTAAATATCCTTTATGGGTATGGTAATCCACCACCTGCCATAGAACTTGCCCCAGCCGAGCTCGTGAGCGTCTATAACGGCATCAGAAATGCCTCTGGCGTTCAAATACTGACGGATATTGGTAGGAAGTGCTAAATGGCAGGCCTTTACCAACTCTGCGTCAAATTTCGTGCCACTTGATTTTTTCGTGGAAATTCGTGGATTTAAGATAATCTCGTTCAGACTGTCTCCGAAGTGCTTGGCAAGTGTTATGATGTTGCCTTTTTTGCCGCATTTCTTGCACTCGTATTGTCCATTTTCCATATTAAAATATAAGTGGGCTTCGTCGGTTCGGCTGTCTTTGTCGCAGTCGTTAAAGAGGCAATGGGTTATCAATTCTCCGTTTTGCTCTTTGAAAGAAACGCCTTTGCGGGTCAGGTATTCTTTAATGGTAATGGTTTGTAATTTTTGCATAATTTTAATGTTAAGTTTTGTTAGGTTTTTAAGTCGCCAGTTTGTCGGCGGCGTTCCTGCAGTTTCTGGTATGTGGCTTCGGTCATTGGTTTGTAAATTAACTCAACTAATCGGATGAGTTTTGCACCTTGATCATACGCTTCCTCTCGGCTAATTTCTTTGCCAAAGCGGTTTTTGTAAAGCGTTTGATATTTTGTTATCTGCTCATCCGACAGCATAGGTTTATTCCGAGTAAATTCGGTTCTTTAACATTTTTACATTATCAAAGAACGCCCGTGCCTTAACTTCCAAGCGATCTGCCCAGTAGTCATCAACGACCTTTTCAATGCCGACTTCTCGGCGAAAGATGAACTGGGCTTTTCGTGGATTGGCTTTGTCTAACGAGACAAGCTCAAAATCCACACTTATCAATGCGGCTGAACACCCCAAATCAAAGGTGTAAAAATAGTTTGTCTGGTCGTTTAAAGGAATGTATTGATATTCCTTTGGCTGACCTTTTTGTAATTTTTTGGTCATATAATTTTTGGTTAAGTTAATAATTTGTTTGCGATCCTCTACTAATAGATGGCGAATTTCACGCTCTGTCGCAGAAAATCAAAAAACTCCCCATTTGTAGGGAGTTTTTCGTAGGAGATTTATTAAAAGCTAAAAGTTAATTTCGCTACTGGTATTCGCTATAGACTTGTGGAGCTTGCCTTTTATATTCTTCTTCTATTCCTAAATCATCATTATTGTTTTTATTGGCATTAGCTTGTCCTTGTTTGTCTGACGGTATTAGAGTAATTTTAATTTTATAAGAATTGCCGCTTTTTTCTGTTGATGAACGATAGGGGTAGAAAGGGTCATAATCAAGTGAGAAGTAGTTTTGAAGTGTTTTTACTAATAATTCTTTTTGTTTTTTATATTTATCTCTTGCTTGGGCGTCTTTGATTGTCAGTTCACCACCGACCTGTGCTAATATCCTCAAAAATACCCACGCTTCGCTTGGATCGGGATTTTTGCCTCTACCAACAAAACCCATATCCTTGTAGCTAACATGCTCCTTAAATTGTTTTATTTGGACATAGACATTTTCGTCATCTACGAATTTAATTGTCATGTCTTCCCATTTTGTTCCTGCTGGTAGCCTATGAGGAAATTTCGGCCTGTCATCATCTTTTTTTGCTGCTGCTATTTTATTTAATTCTTCTTGTAATCCATCAATTTCTATTTTGCCATGCACAATCTCAATTTTATGTATTGATGATTGCCCCTCACCACCGCCCGCTGCCACCCATTTTTCTCTTTCTTTTAGTAATAAATCTTTATTCGGTTCGGTGATTGTAAATAAAGCATCTTGCTGGTCTACATTCCCCGTTGGGAGAGTTATGTCAGAAGCTACTACTTTATCTGCTTGCTCTGCACGAGTGAAAGAGCCTGATTGTTTTATGGTGTTTAGTATTTGAGCCAACTCTTTCACGCCCAAAGCGTTCTGTGGCAAAGAAGTTTCAGACATATGGATTTGAATTTGGTTTTCTGTTAGTCGGTTTTTGGGAGTAATTTCAATCTTGTTTAAGAGCACATCAATAACATCTATAAAAGATTGATATGGGTTTTGTCCGCCAGCCTTTAAGGGAGATTGCGGGATTGTGGCGGCCGTTTTATTTTCTGTTTCTTTATTTGGAAATCTCACTCGCTTTTTATAAACATCCATCAGTCGCCCGTAAAATTTAGTAAATTTAGTTCTATCTATCGTTATGGTGATTGTCTGATCCCATCTGTGAGAATCACGATTTAATACAAAATCCTCAATATGTTTATTGTCTTTTAGGTATCTAACTGCCTTACAGCGGTAATCGCAGTAATTGTCCCTAAGATTGATACCATCAGCGGGCATAAGGGATGGAAAACGCACAACAGAGGGAAGTAGCGGAATTGTTGCCCTATTTGTCATCGTCATTTGTAATTGGTTCATTATATCTGCCGATACATCAACTACGGAGAAGAAATTATCGTCTGTAAGCATTTCTATACTTCCAAAATGCTTAATGTGGGCGTTATTAAGAGCCGCACGAAATAAATCAGCATCCGTTATTTGGAGCTGATAGCGAAAATTACTTTTATAATCTGGTTTTTTCTGGATTTTAAATAATTGGTTATCCTTTGCCAGTTTTGTAAAAATCTGCTCTTGTTCTTCTCTTGGTATTTTCTTCTTTAAGTCTTTAATATCAATAAAAACTGGCTCACCGCTTGGAGCAATAGCGATTGCATCATTAATCTTGTTTAGAATTATCCAAATTTTTGCCTCTGGGGTCATATAATTTCTGGTAATTGTCATTTAATGTTGCAGATATTTTTTCTCTGCTGTATAATAATAGTATCAAATGTTAAGTAATGAGTCAATGATAAAAAGCACCGAAAACAATAGAGAAATACCCGAATTGCTCACACTTCAGGAAGCGTCTGATGTTTTGAAATGCCATCCCAACACTTTACGGCAATGGGACAGGAAGGGCATTTTAGTTGCTGTCCGTTTTGGTGAGAGAAAAGACAGGCGTTATCGCAAAGAGGATATTTTGAAATTATTGAACCAAAAGAAAAGATGATATAAAGGTTTTTTACAATTTAGTAATTGCCCAACACTTATTTTAAGTAGTGGTAATAAAATTCCCAACCACGATGGTAAGTTCCTCATTGAGCACTTGTGGTTGGGTCAGTAGTAGGAATACTACTGGGTGGTCGCAAGACCGCCGCTCGTGGGGAACTTTCTGTTTCCACGAGCACTAAATCCCAACCACACTATGACAAACAAAATAATTTGCTACATTCGTGGCATTGAAATTGTTGAGACGCCCGAAGAAAAAGTTAGGCAGGAGTATGTCCGCCGCCTTGTTGAGGAATATGGCTATCCAAAAGAGCTTATTGATGTTGAGGTGCCAATTCAACTTGGCAGAGACGAAACTAAAAAAGCTGATATAGTTATCTATCACTCCGAAAAAGACAAAGAGAAACGAGAAAATCATTATATTATTGTTGAGTGCAAAGAGCCAGACATTAAATTCCCAGACGGCGAAAAGCAACTCAAAAGCTACATCAATGCTACTACCGCTCAAATTGGCGTCTGGACAAACGGCACAGAATTCAAATACTGGAAACGACTTAAAGAGCCAGACCGTTACGAGGAAAAAGGATACCTACCTAAATACGGGCGAGAATATGGCGATAAAAAGATACTTAAAAAAGACCTTCGCCCAGCAAGCAATCTTCAATCAAAGTTTGACCGCATACATAATGACATATACGCCAATTATAAGGCTGGAAATAAAACAAAGGTTTTTTACCAAGTAATTTATCTTTTGTTTGCAAAAATTCAAGATGAAAAAAGTTATAATCCAGAGTGCGAATTTGTTATCTATGACCGAGAGTGGGACGAAATAAGAGATAAGGGCACGAGTAAGGCGTTTCAAAAAAGAATTTTTGATTTGTTTGAGCAAGCAAAAAGCCGTCCAGAATTTAATGATATTTTTGACGGCACAGAAAAAATAGAGATACCCATAAGACAAATCGCCAATGTTGTTAGTGAATTTGAAAATGTAGCCATCCTGAATACTGACGCTAAAGGCGAGGCGTTTCAAGCATTTATTAGCGGTCAATTTAGAGGGGACGCTGGGCAATTTTTTACCCCTGACCCAATAAAAAAACTTATTGTGGAAATGTTAGAGCCAGAACCAGATGAGGTGGTGTTAGACCCTGCCTGCGGTTCATCTGGCTTTTTAGTTTTTACAATTAACCACTACCGAGATTTTATTAAAAAACAAAGAGGCTGGATTGACGAGAAAGGCAACCCCCTAAATGATGTTGATTTGACGCCAGACCAAAGAGAAATTTTGAGAGGACAAATTAAAGAGTACGCCAACTCTCATATTAAAGGCGTTGATTTTGATAATGATCTTACAAAGGTTGCCAAGATGTATATGGTGATGGTTGATGACGGGCATACTGGTATTTGGACTTCTAATTCACTTATCCCGTTTGATGAGCTCGTAAGAAATACGAGAGGCACAATTACTCCAGAATGTGCCGATATCATAATGACCAATCCACCATTTGGCTCAAAAGGAAAAGTGCAAGACCAGAATATCTTATCTGAATATGATTTTGGTTATGCGTGGAAAAAAAATAAAAAGACAGGTAAGTTTCAAAAAGAAAAACTTTTGGCTGGTAAAAAGGGTGGCGGACAAGTGCCCGATATTTTATTTATTGAGCGTTGCCTTTCTTTACTCAAAAAGGGCGGGCGTATGGGAATAGTCCTGCCTGATGGCGATTTAACTAACCAGAACACCGAATTTGTGAGAGCGTGGCTAAAGAATAAAGCCCAGATTGTAGCGGTAATTAGTTTACCGCAGGAAACATTTGTGCCATTTGGAGCTGGTGTGAAGTCAAGTATTCTTTTTTTGAAAAAACCAAAAGGAAAATTGCCAGAACGCTACCCGATTTTTTTCGCTAATTTACAAGAAATTGGCTACGACATCAGAGGTAGAAGAATTTATAAACGAAATGAAAAAGGCGAAGTGATTGATGACGAGAAACGGGTTATTACATATCTTACCGACCGTAAAGGAAATAAAACAAAGCAAGACCCTGCTTTGGTTGAAATGAAAGGTGCTTTGGAAAGTGATGTCCCAGAAGTGTTGGAAAAATGGAGAGTATTCAAATCATCGGGCGTTCAAAAAGAAAGTCCAAATAGTTTTTGGCGGCAAAGCGATGAAATTGACATTATAAAAACACTTGAACCTAATTTTTGGCAAAAGGAAAAATATGGAGATTTCAAAGGATTTAAAACCATTAAATTTGGGGAGATTTTTGATTGCCAGAAAGGAATTGAGGTTGGCTCTGCAATGTATAAAGACAAGGGAGAAATTCCATTTATTCGGGTCAGCGATTTGGGAGATTTAGAAATAAAACTTGGCGATAGCTCAAAGTATATCAACGAAACATTGTTTGAAGAACTGAAAGAAAAATATCAGCCCCGAATGGGTGAACTGCTTTTTTCAAAAGATGCCACAATCGGTCTAATTGCAAAAATTCAGAAAGACGAAAAAATGATAATAAGTAGCGGAATTGTTAGGTTGAACCTTAAAAATAAAAATTTTGACATTGATTTTTTGATGGCACTTTTATCGCACCCAGTTTTTAACAGAAAGTTTGTAAAAATGAGCACTGGTTCGGTTATTAAGCATTTAAATATGCAAAAACTTCTTAATATAGAAATTCCGATTGTAGATAAAAAAACTCAAAATGCTATTTCTCAAAAAATGAAGTCCTTTTTGGAACTACGAGAGGAAAGCAAACAAAAACTTCAAGAAGCTAAAGATTTCGTTGAAAATCTGGTTAAAAAACCATAAGATATTATAATGGAAATAGTGAGTAGCAGGGTAGGGAGGTTTATGTGTTAGTGTATTCTCTCAAATCTGGGATATAAATATACCCAGTTTGTCGTTCAATTATTGTTCTAACATTGTTTACAATTCGGAGCCAACAATATTTTGGTGTTTAAGATCGACACACGTCCGGTTTCTTCAAAATTAGTGTTTTGAGCAAAAAGCATCCCTAAAGGGATGTTTTTTGCTTTGATTCTTAGCTAAAAAATAAAGATAAAGTTAACATAACTTGTTTTAAATTATATATCAGAAGATTCTTCCAGGTTTTGGCTCCTGAATTTTAGAAAATATACCAAGTTTATCGTTGAGTGCCCCAACTATAAGTGGGTTTTTTGATCGTTCTACTAATGGTGACGCGAAATGGGTGGTTACTGGGAAAACTGATAATGGCCTGTTAAGAAGAAAATGGTGGGATGCTCAGTGTAAAAAGCGCGGTTTTAAAATAGAGCCTGGTTGTTATACAAGGATTGCAGTTGCTGTTCACCCCACAAAAACATACATGTCAGATATGTGGAAAAGCATTAATTATAGATAGATTGAATGCCACAAGTATTTGTCTGTTTGGAATGGTTATGATAATTTGATAGATAAATATATTGATATCTGTATTCGCCGATTTCGTTATACTGGATCATTGCTCGGTTATTTGTATAGAACACTGGAATATACTGGAAGAGGATTGGTTCCGCTAAAGAGGTTTTCGTTAGATGATGTTTCGATCTCTACAAATAAGAGGGTTGTTAATAATTACAAATTTTTTAAACAAGCAAAAATAAAAGCCCGGAATGATTTTTCATCGGGCTTATAGTTTTTTTGTTGGGGGGTTAGGCTTGACGAGCTTTTTGCCGGAAATACATTTCCGGCCACTTCAAGCCCAAACCCCAGCAGATAGCGACGGCTATGCCGATCACTTCTACTATATATTTTTTGACAGTTTTTCGGCCGAGGGCTGACACGAATTTGATTTTTTTGCCAGCCAAGTCCCAGATGACCATTGTGCGGAGGGCGTGATAGTCGGAGGATATCACGAAAAAGTTATTGTCTTTGCCGACCATTTGAATAACTTTTTCGCAGTCATCAATGGTTGTTAAGCTTTTGTTCTCC